>Ga0181579_10001863_pt1 | contig 17249 bp, 16 predicted proteins | sample 071ome_24_FD_132996 | JGI IMG/M metagenome (GOLD analysis project Ga0181579, IMG submission 132996) | Coastal salt marsh microbial communities from the Groves Creek Marsh, Skidaway Island, Georgia - 071402CT metaG (megahit assembly) | ecosystem: Environmental > Aquatic > Marine > Intertidal... | reverse complement strand
TCGTCGTCAATCTGCAGCAGCTCGTCGCGCGGATATGTCTCCAGAATATGCGCAAGGGCCTTCGAGTCATGGCTCGACGGTGGAAAGCCCGCGCCTTCGATCGCCTTCGCAACCTTCCGACGCAGCAGCGGAATCCGGGTGGGGGACACGCTGTAGGCCGTCGAGGTAAACAGGCCGACGATTATGCGCTCGCCGACGACCTTGCCGGCCGCGTCGAACTTCTTCACGCCCACCACGTCCATATGCACCCGGCGATGTACGGTCGCGCGCTGGTTCGCTTTCGTGACCATCACCAGCTGCGGCTGGCGGATGAAGGACCGCACCTCGTCGGGCAGCGGCGCGTCATCGGCCCAGTTCTCGAAAATCGCCCGGTCCGCATCGCGCAACAGGCCGAGACCGCCGGGCTGGGCCTTCAGTTTCTGCTTCGCGCCAGCGGCGGCATGGTCGTATTCGCGATAGCCGAGGAAGGTGAAATGATCGTCGAGCATCCACTCGACGAAGGCGCGCGTCTCCTCGACCTCGGCCTTCGCGACCTTCGGCGGGTGGGCATCCAGATCGTCCAGGATCGATGCGACACGCGCACGCATGTCGCGCCAGTCCGCAACCGACGCGCTGACATCCTCCAGCACCTGTTCGAGCCGGCCGGTGAGATGCGCAAGCGCCCTGGGGTCGGTCTGCTCGTTCACCTCGAAATGCATGAAGCTCTCGGCACCGCCGCCATCACCCCCCCGCGGGCCGCAGTCCTTCATGTTACCTGCGGCGGTGCGGGTAACATCGAAGATGGGATGGATCACCAGGTGCACCGTCAGGCCCTGGTAGTTGAGCTCGGCGGTGATGGAATCGACCAGGAACGGCATGTCCTCGGTGACGATCTCGATCACCGTGTGGTCGCCGTCCCAGCCATGGTCGCCCCGGCGCGGGTTGAAAACGCGGATCAGGGGTTCGCCGGGCAGACGTTTCTGGGCAAACCGGAAATAGGACTGGGCAGCGGCAAACAGCGTCTCCGCGTCCATCGTCGCGATGTCGGCGGGCGGCACGTTGGCATAGTAGGCGCGCAGGAACTCCGCGCAGGCCGTGCCGGCATCGCCGCCCAGCTGTTTCCGGGCCAGCTGGGCCGCCTTGTTGACCAGGTTCTTCTTCCGCGTGTCCGTGCGCGTCGCCATCGAGCGTGTCCTCTTTGCAATCCTTGTCCGCGCGGCAAAGGTTCTCGCACCGGACGGAGTTCTGTTGCCTCGATCCTAGGAACCGAACGGTAAAACATGGTTAACACCGGCAAGCATTCCTTAACCATGTCTTTCGATAATGGCCGGTGATGACAATTGCGCCATCGGCGCCGCCAGACCGGACCGCAACACCCGCCATGACCGCCCAGGACCTGACCAGCCCGGACCTCGCCGCCCCGCATTCGGGGCCCGGAACCCGGCATGACACCACCCTCCTCGACCGCCTGCCCGAAAACATCCGAGCGGGCCTGACACCCGAACAGGCAGCCGCGATCGGCGACTGCGCGGCCCCCGCAGGCCGGCATCCCGTCGATGTGCGCGTGACCGTCCCGTTCCCATGTCGCCCGGTCTTCCTGTCCGTGGTCGCGGGCCGCGAGCGCCGCTCCCCGAGGCGGCGCGCCGTCGAGCGCCGTCGCCATCCGCTGCACACGGCCGGAAACCTGGTCTTTCTCGGGTCCGGCCTCGTCGGCATCTATGTGCTGGGCCCGATCGCGTTCCTGGCCGCGGGATCGGTCCTCCAGTTCTGAGGCCCGCGCGGACGTTTCGTCCCGCCTGCTGCGTCGGCCATGCCGACGGGCCTTGCCGCGCCCGGGGATTTGCGAGACCCTTCGTTCGACTATCGCTCGATCGGGGGAATCGCCGTGCGTCTCGTCACATTCACGCCACCGGGTTCGGCACCGCGGATCGGCGCCTTCATCGACGACGATCGGAAGATCGTCGACCTCGCCGCCATTGCGGCCGCGATCTCCCCGGACGGCGATTTGCGTGCCTTTGCGTCCATGCTCGATCTCATCGACGGGGGCGCGGCGGCGCTCGACCGGGCGCGCGAATTGCAGGAGCAGGCACTGGCGTCGGGCGTGGAGGAAGCCGTTCGTGCCCGCGCCGATGTGCGCCTCGAGGCACCGCTACCCAACCCGCGCCGCCTGCGCGACTGCGCCTGTTTCCTGCAGCATCTGCGAAACGCCCGCGAAGTACGGCACACCCGGCTCGCCGCGCGCGAGGACGACCCCGAGGCAGCGCTCGAACGCTACCGCGCCGCCGGGGCGCTCGACGTGCCCGCCGAATGGGTTGCGGCCCCGGTTTATCTCAACAGCAACCACCTCAGCATCATCGGCCCGGACGACGAGGCCATCTGGCCCCATGGCGCGCGCCGGATGGACTACGAGCTCGAATGGGCGATGGTGACGGGCCGCGCCGGCACGGACATCTCGGCAGCGGACGCGCGCGCGCACATCTTCGGCTACACCATCTTCAACGACATCTCCGCACGCGACATCCAGGCGATCGAGATCAGGAGCGGTGCGGGCATGGGCGGCCCCGGCAAGGATTTCGACGCCGGCAATGCCTTCGGCCCGTGCATCGTCACGGCTGACGAGATCGGGAACCCCTACGACCTCGAGATGTGCGCGCGCATCAACGGCGAAGAATGGAGCCGCGGCAACAGCGGCATGATGGACCACCGGTTCGAGGACGTGCTCGCGCATCTGTCGAAGAACCAGACCGTCCACGCCGGCGAGATCTTCGGCTCCGGCACCGTGCCGACCGGCTGCGGGCTCGAGCACAACCGCTACCTCGAGGACGGCGATGTGATCGAGCTCGACGTCGCCCAACTCGGCGTCCTGACCACCCGGATCGCCAAACCCTCCGGCTGGCGCGACCGCGAGACCCCCGACCGCAACTGAGGAGAGCTGACATGCCGCGCGATATCCGCCGGGTCATCACCGGCCACGACGCCAGTGGCAATGCCGTGGTGATGATCGACGAGACGATGACCGCCGACATGGGCCATGTGCTCACGCCCGAGGGCCAGCCGAACGTGCGCCTCTCGGATGTCTGGCTGAGCGACCGCATCCCCGCGAGCAACGCCGGCAACACCGACACCGTGGGCGACAAGGTCACGCTGGAGCCGCCGGCAGGCGGCGCGGTGTTCCGCATGCTCGAGATTCCGCCGGATTCCCAGCGCAACTACGACACGATGAAGAAATACTTCGAGCAGATGGGCGCCGGCGAGCGTCTCGACGGGCAGAAACACCCGGGCATGCACAAGACACGGTCGGTGGACTATCTGATCGTCATTTCCGGCGAGGTCTGGCTGATCCTCGACGAGGAGGAGGTCTGCCTGAAGGCCGGTGACACCTGCGTGCAACGCGGCACGCTCCACGCCTGGTCGAACCGCACGGAGGAACCCTGCCTGCTCGCCGGCATTCTTCTTGACGCCGAACCCCTGGACGCCTGACGACCCGCATGGGCTCGCCATTTCCCGTTATACGGGCATCCGCACCGCGCACCGCGGCACGGTACCATTTTACTTTTGGAAAAATTGTTTGCCGCGCGTCTCCCGAAGGCGATACGCTCCGGGGATCAAAACAATAAGTCCTCTAGGGGGGTAATCTCAGTTATGAAACGATTCACGTCATTTGCACTCGCGGCTGCGGCCGTCGTCGGTTTCGCCGTCACGGCGCCCGGTACGGCATCGGCCAAGGATTTCCCGAGCAAGCCGGTCCAGCTTCAGGTGCCGTTCGCACCGGGCGGCGGCGCCGACCGGACGTTCCGCCTGTTCGCGCCGTACCTGTCCGAAGAGCTCGGTGTTCCCGTCAAGGTGACCAACGTCGCCGGCGGCGGCGGCTGGGTCTCGTGGAGCCAGGTCGTCAACGACTGGAATGCGAAGCGGGACGACCACAAGCTCGCGGTCGTCAACATCCCGCACATCTTCTCGTTCCTGAACCCGGCCATGAAGCGCTCGGAGAAGCTTGAGTCGTTCAACTTCCTCGCGTGGCACTCCTATGACCCGGGCCTCTGGCTCGTGCGCTGGGACGACGAGCGGTTCAAGGACCTGAACGACGTGCTCGCCTACGCCCAGAAGCAGCCGATCATCGTTGCGCCGGGCAGCTTCGGCAGTGACGACCATATCGGCGTCGCGTTTGCCCAGCAGGCCGTTCCGGGCTTCAAGGCGAAGTTCGTGACCAGCCGCGGCGACAACTCCAAGATCCAGCTCGCACTCGGCAAGCATGTGGACCTGATTGCCGCCAACGTCGGCTTCTTCATTCCCTCGATCGAAGAGAAGAAGCTGCGGCCGATCGCCGTCCTGCATCCGACCCGCTGGGATCTGCTGCCGGACGTCCCGACGTTCCAGGAGATCACCGGCAAGGTGAACATCACCTATGCCGGCCGCACGCTGGCCACGGCCAACGGTCTCGAGGAAGAGAAGCGTCAGGTCTATCTCGACGCCATCAAGAAGGCGATCGTGAACCCGGAGTATGTGGCCAAGGAAGCGGCCAACAAGAACCACCTCATGTTCGCCGAGGGCGACGAGATGTGGAATCTGCTGCGCGAAGGCCAGAAGGTTGCCGAACAGGCCGCCTACTGGGAGCAGGAAGGCGTCCAGTAGACGCACGTCTGCAAACAACGGGTACCGGAAACATCGCTTTCCGACCAAGCACGCCTCGCCGGGTCAGCCGGCGGGGCGTGTCTTCCCGTTCGTGACCGCGTCACGAGACATCCTGGGGGGGATTTGATGACACGATTGATGGCTGAGCGGCTGGTTGCGGTCGCCCTGATTATCGCGGGCGGCTTCATGTACAGCCAGACCATCGGCTGGCCGCAGCGCGCCGGCGCGTTCCCGCAGTTCGCGGAGATCGGCATCATGGTGCTGGCGGCGGGAATGCTCGTCCGCTCCTTCATGCCACGCGACATCGAGCGGCTGAAGGGGATGGTCAACTTCGACTTCTCCTACACCGCCTGGAAGCCCGTCTACATCATGGCGGTGGGCGTCATTTACGCCATCGCCGTGTTCGAGATCGGCTTCTACGTCACCTCCTTCGTCTTCTATTTCATCGCGGCCTACATGACCGGCCTGCGAAACCACAAGATGATCGTCATAACCGGCCTCATCCTGTTTCCGCTGCTCTATGCGTTCTTCACCCTGGCCCTCGGCGCGTTCCTGCCCGAAGGCATACTGTTCTAGCGCGGGAAGGAACGAACCATGGAAAGCCTCGATTTTCTCGTCAACGTCCTGACCCTCGCCAACCTCGGCGCGATGTTCGTCGGCATCGTCGTCGGACTCGTCATCGGCGCCATCCCGGGCCTCGGCCCGCCCATGGCGATCGCCCTGATGATCCCCATCTCCTTCGAGTGGCCGGCCGAGACGGCGCTGATCCTCATGGTGTCGACCTATGCCGCGGGCATCTACGGCGGTTCGTTCACGGCGATCCTGCTGCGCGCGCCCGGCACCTCGGCCTCGGCCGCCTCGTCGATCGAGGGCTACGAGATGACCAAGCGCGGCCGCGCGACCGAGGCCATCCGCATGTCCACCTTCGCCTCGGTGATGGGCGGCCTGATCAGCGGCTTCGCCCTGCTCTACCTGTCGCCGCCGCTGGCCAAGATTTCTCTTCTGTTCGGACCCTCGGAATTCTTCGTCGTGGCCCTGCTCGGCCTGACGGCGATCGCCGCCGTGTCCTTCGGGGCCGTGCTCAAGGGACTTATCGCGGGCCTGGCGGGCCTGCTCATCAGCACCATCGGCGTGGACGCGGCCTCGGCCTATCCGCGCTTCACCTACGGCGCGACCGGGCTGTTGTCGGGTGTCGGCATCCTGCCGGCGGTGATCGGCCTGTTCGCCTTCGCCCAGGCGATCAGCCTGTGCGAGGGAAGCCCGAAATCCAACATCTCGGGCACGACCAAGCTGAGCTGGAACATCATGCCCCGCATCTCGGAGATCGCGCACTGCCGCTGGTCGCTGGTGCGCGGGTGGGTCACGGGCCTGGTCATGGGAATCGTGCCCGCGGCCGGCGCCTCCGTCGCCCAGTGGATCGCCTATGCCTGGGAGATCCAGCGCGGCAAGCCAGGAGACAAGTTCGGCGAGGGCGAGGTCAAGGGCCTCGCCGCCACCGAAGGCTCCAACAACGGCGTGACGGGGACATCCCTGATCCCGATGTTCGTGCTCGGCATTCCGGGCGGCATCTCGGCGGCGGTCATTCTCGGCGCGCTCATGATCCACGGGCTGCAGCCCGGCGACCGGCTGTTCACAGACTCTCCCGAGGTCATCTTCACGGTGATCTGGGGCTTCATCCTGGCCAACTTCTTCATGGGCGGGATCGCCGCCGTGATGGCCCGGTTGCTGGCCTATGTGACGCTCTTCCCGCGTGGTCTGCTGGCGCCGATCATCATGATCTTCTGCGTCGTCGGCACCTTCGCCGCGAGCGGCAACCCGTGGGACGTGTACATCATGATCGCCATGGGGATCATCGGCTACTTCGCCCACAAGTATAACTTCTCGCCGGCGGGCATCCTCCTGGGCATCATCCTCGGCCCCATCGCCGAGGAAGGCCTGCGGAACGTCCTGATCGTCTCGGACGACCAGCCGCTCCAGTTCATCTTCAGCCGCTGGATCTCGGACGTGATCATCTTCATGATCGTCGTCGCGATCTACTACTCCTTCAAGCCGAAGGCGTGGGATCAGGCGGTCGCGCAGGGCGAGGCGGCGCTCGCAGCCGGCGCGGACCCGGCCGACGAAAACAAGAAGGACGCCTAGGTCCCGATGCGTGACGTGACAGTGCAACGACCACCCACCCCGGCACAGACCGGAGGCCGCTGATGCGCGAGTACGGCATCGGACAATCGGTGCCGCGGGTGGAAGACCGGCGACTGTTGACGGGCCGGGGCAACTACACCGACGACCGCAAGGTGCCGGGCGCCGCCTACATGGCGATCCTGCGTTCGCCCCACGCGGCCGCGGACATCCGCGGAATCGACACGGCTGCCGCGGCGGCAATGCCCGGCGTGATCGCCGTCCTGACCGCGGCCGAGCTCGCGGCGGACGGGATCGGCGGCCTCGGCTGTTCGGTCAAGCGCCACCAGCGCGACGGCAGCCCGATGGTGGAACCGCCCTACCCGCTGCTGGCCGACGGTTCTGTCCACCTGGTCGGCATGGCGGTCGCGGCGGTCGTCGCCGAGACCTACGCCCAGGCCGTCGACGCGACCGAGGCGATCGAGGTGGACTACGCCACGAGCGAGCCGGTCGTCGAGACCGGCCGGGCGCGCGAAACCGGGATGCCCGAGGTCTGGGAGTCGGTTCCCGGAAACGAGAGTTTCGTCTTTTCCCTGGGCGACAAGGCGGCGACCGACGCCGCCTTTGCCGCGGCCGAACATGTCGTCGAGCTCGACTACGAGGTCAGCCGGGTCTCCACGAACACCATGGAGATGCGCGCCGCGATCGGCTTCTACGACCCGCTCGAGGAGCGTTACACGCTTTATGCCGGCGTCCAGTCGCCCCACCGGATGCGCGGGGCGCTCGCCCACGAGGTGTTCGGCATTCCCGAGGGCAAGCTGCGCGTCATCTCCCCCGACATGGGCGGCGGGTTCGGGATGCGCGGCAGCCCCTTCGTCGAGCACGCCCTCGTGCTCTGGGCGGCGCGACGCACCGGTCGGCCGGTTCGCTTCACCGCGACGCGCAGCGAGGGACTGGCGAGCGACTACCACGCCCGTGACAACGTCTCGCGCGCCGCGCTCGCGCTGGACCGCGACGGGAAGTTCCTGGCATTGCGGGTCTCCACCGACGCGGCGCTCGGCGGTTATCTGAGCAACTCCGGCCCTCACTCGCCGACCAACAATCTCGGCGGCCTGTCCGGCGTCTATACGATCGGCCATGTGCACGTCGAGGCGCGCGGGGTCTTCACCCATACGAGCCCGACAGCCACCTATCGCGGCGCCGGGCGGCCCGAGGCCTCCTACGGGCTCGAACGCCTGATCGACACGGCCGCCCACGATCTCGGCATCGACCCGGTGGACCTCCGGCGCCGGAACCTCATTCCCAATGACGCGCTGCCCTACGACACGGGCTTCGTCTTCACCTACGACAGCGGCGATTTCACCGGCTGCCTCGACCGGGTTCTCGTCGCCGCCGACCGGGACGGGTTCGAGGCCCGACGCGCCGAGGCCGCGGCGCGGGGCCGCTTGCGTGGCATGGGCATCGCGACCGTGATCGAAATCGCGGGCGGACCGCTGCCGCTGCCCAACGAGGAGAGCGCGTCCGTCCGCTTCGATTCAGACGGCGGCGTGTCGGTCCTCATGGGCACCCATTCCCACGGCCAGGGTCACGAGACCGCCTTTGCCCAGATCGCGTCGGAAGCGCTGGGCGTGCCGTTCGACTCGATCCGCGTCCAGTATGGCGACACCGACCTGATCCATCACGGCAAGGGCACCTTCGGCTCGCGCTCGATCAGCGTCGGCGGCGCAGCGCTGCTGCGGGCGTCGGAGAAGATCATCGAGCGGGCGACAACGATCGCCGCGCACCTGCTGGAGGCCGCAGCCGCGGACATCAGCTTCGACGACGGCACCTTCACGGTCGCGGGCACCGACCGGACGATCACGCTGGTCGAGGTCGCGAAAGCGGCCTATATGCCCGCGCGCATGCCCCGCGAGATGGAGCTGGGCCTGTCGGAGGGTGCCATCATCGTCCCGCCCGGTCCGACCTATCCCAACGGCGCCCATGCCTGCGAGGTCGAGATCGACCCCGAGACGGGCGTGGTCGAGATGATTGCCTATACGGTGGTGGATGATGTCGGCGTCGCGCTGAACCCGATGATGGTCGCGGGCCAGGTCCATGGGGGCGTGGTGCAGGGCGCGGGACAGGCCCTGCTGGAGCGCGTCGTCTACGACCCGGAGAGCGGCCAGCTCCTCACCGGCTCCTTCATGGACTACGCGATGCCGCGGGCCGACAACTTCCCCTCGTTCGACGTTCACGAGCACAACATTCCCTCGAAGAACAATCCCATGGGCCTCAAGGGCGCCGGCGAGGCCGGCACCGTGGGAGCGCTGCCATCGGTCATGAACGCCGTCGTCGATGCGCTCCGGCCACTTGGAATCCGACATATCGACATGCCCGCCACGCCGGAGCGCGTGTGGCAGGCGATCCAGGACGCACGAAAAGCCGCCGAATAATCGGCAACGACGACCCCACCAAGGACCGAGATCCGAAGGAGAGACACGATGGCCGGCCCCGAAATTCACAATATGACACTCCTGTCCCAGGACACGCTCGTCGGCCACGGCGGCATGGGCGAGGGCATGGCGATGCAGGTGGCCCCGGACGGCCGCCGCATCATCTGGCTGGCGCATGAATCCGCACCGAAGAACTTCACCGGCGTGGACGTCACCGATCCGCGCAAGCCCAAGGTCGTCGTCCAGACCGAGCTGCCGGTGATGGAGATGCGGTCGAACTCGCTCGAGGTGACCGGCGACATCATGGCCGTCGCCTACCAGACGCCCGGCGTGAACATGGAGAAGGTGGGCGTCGAGCTGTTCGACCTGTCGAACCCGGAAGACCCGAAGTCGATCTCCTTCTTCGACTGCTCGGGCCCGCACTCGCGTGGCGTCCATCAGCTCTGGTTCGCCGATGGAGAGTATGTGCACTGCGCCAGCGGCTCGGACGACTTCGTGCCGACCAACCCCAAGGACGACCAGTTCTACCGCTGCATCGACGTCCGCAACCCGTCGAAGCCGACCGAGGTCGGCCGCTGGTGGTATCCGGGCACCCGCGAGGGGGACAACGCCCCGCCGCCGCCGCGCCACCCGGACATCGATTCCGGCTTCCGCGCGCACAACACGAATGTGTATCCCGAGCGTCCCGACCGCATGTATCTGGGCTATCTCGACGGCGGCACCTTCATCATGGACATCTCCGACAAGTCGGAGCCCAAGGTCATCGGCGAGTGGAATCCCCATCCGCCCTATCCGGGCTTTGCGCACACGGTGCTGCCGCTGTTCAGCAAGGACATCCTGATCGTCACCGACGAATCGATCATGGACGACGCCATGGACTGGCCGAAGCTCATGTGGGTCGTCGATGCGCGCAAGGAGGACAACCTGGTCCCCATCGGCACGCTGCCGATGCCGTCGCTCGATGACTTCCGCAATCGCGGCGGCCGGTTCGGCGCGCACAATCTGCACGAGAATCGTCCGGGCCCGTCCTTCCAGTCCGACGACCTGATCTTCGGGACCTTCTTCAACGGCGGCGTGCGGGTGTTCGACCTGAAGGACCCGCTGCAGCCTAAGGAGGTAGCGCACTTCGTGCCGCCGAAGCCGGACAACTCACCGGTCGCGACGGCCCAGATCAATGACGTCTATGTGGACGAGAACCGGATCGTCTACTGCGTCGACCGCCACGCGGGCGGTCTCTACTGCCTGTCGCTCGACATCTAACCGATGAGACCGGCCAGCGGCCGCCGCACGAACGGGTGGTGCGGGGCCGCGACGCCGGCGAGATAATCCAGCAGGCGTTCATCGGGCGCGGCTTCGGAGGTCACGACCAGGGGGCCGTCGGCGAGCCAGAACAGGATGTTTGCCGAAAGCGTCTCGCCGTCGCAATCGAGGCGGGCACGGATCAACGGCCGCGGGGCGGCGTAGCACCAGACCCGGTGGGCGTTCGCGGTCTCGACCAGACCCGCGGGCACGGCAAGCTCCGCCCGCGCCGCATCCGCCCGGGCGATCACCGCGTCGAAGTAACCCTCGAGCCAGCGACGGTCGGCGATATCGAACACCGGGAGCAGGCTCATATGGAGCTGGCGCAGGAAAGCCATGCAGTCGTCCGGCGCGGCGACAGACTCCGGCGCTGGGTGCTTGAACAGCGGGTAGTCGCCATCCGCGAAACGCAGCATCCGGCCCGGCGTGACCCGGATCTCGTGGCGGCCGGCATGGGTGATGGTGATCGGCTGATTCATCTCGGTGCGAACAAAGCGCTTTTTTCACGCCCGCACAAACCTGAAAATGCCAGGGCACGCAACAAGCCGCCACGGCGGGCACAAACAGGGGATCCACGAACATGCGCACGCTGACCGTCAACGTCTTCCCGGGGGCCATCAACGTGCCCCTGTGGGCCGGCCTCAAGCAGGGCTTCTTCGCCAGCCGGAATCTCGACCTTGAGATCGTCTTCACCCCCAACTCGATCGAGCAGCTGACGGGCATCGCCGCGGGCAGGTTCGACATCATCCTGACGGCGATCGACAACATCATCGCCTACAAGGAGGGCCAGGGCGAGGTGCCGGCCGAGGGGGACACGGACCTCTTCGCCTTCATGGGATCCGACGACGCCTTCCTGCGCTTCGTCGTCCAGGAGGACATAAAGTCCTTCGCCGACCTGCCGGGCAAGATTCTCACCGCCGACGCGCTCACCACCGGCTTCGCCTTCGTGCTGCGCCGGATGCTGGCGCTCAACGGCGTCGACGAGAACGATATCGAGTGGATGTCCACCGGCGGCGTTCTGCAGCGCTGGCAGGCGATGATGGAGCATCCCGAGCAGAAGGGAACGCTGCAGGTGACCCCGTTCGAGATCATGGGCGCGTCCAAGGGCCACCATGTTCTGGCGCGCGCAGCCGACGTGCTGGATTCCTACCAGGGCATCGTCGGCGGCGCCCGGGTCGCGTGGGCACGGGAAAACGCGGACGATCTCGCGGGCTTCATCGCCGGCTGGCTGGAGGCGGTGAACTGGCTCTACGACCCCGCCAACCGCGAGGCGGCGCTGGACATCATCGGCGAGAACATGCCCCAGATGCCCCGCGCGGTCGCCGCCGGGGCGTGCGACGTGTTCTTCGACGCGGAGACGGGCATGCGCCGGGACGGCAGCTTCGACATGCCCGGCATCGCCACGGTGCTCGACCTGCGCCGCGAGTTCGGCCCGGCGCCCGACGACCTGCACGGGCCCGAGCACTACATCGACACGACGTATCTGGAGGCGGCGCGGAACCGCTAGGGCGGTCGTCAGACCAGCAGCAGGAGCCCGCCGATCACGGCGATGTTCGAGAACATGAACGACAGGTGCAGGTGACGGCGCAGCGGGTCCTCGACGGCCCAGAACCGATGGAAGATCGCGCTCGCGAGCACCGTGAAGACGATCAGCAGCACCGCGCCGACATCGGCGCGCCAGTCGAGCGCGACCATCGCGCCGCCGACGCCCTGCAGCGCGAAACCGGCCCACAGGGTCGCGCGCGGCAGCGGGATGCCCATCGCCGCCATCCGGTCCACATGCTGCTGCACCTTGGTCGTGGCGTTGATCGCCAGCGTGCCGAGGAACAGCGTGGCGATCATGAGCTGTCCGGCCGCCTCCAGCGGCGTGTGATCGGCGTAGAACATCGCGTTCACCGGAGATGGGTCGTCGGCTCGAGGCCGAGCGCGACCCGCCCGTAGGTGGTGGCGGCGACATCCCAGTTCAGTGCGAAGTGTCCGCTCATGGCGTGCATGTCCCGGAATTTACGCTGCAATGCGTTGTCGAGGAAGATTGCCTGGCCCCCCAGCGTCGTGAACAACCGGTCGACCGCGGCCCGGCACTCGCGCACGAGGTAGGCCTGGTCCCGGCGGTTGCGCACCCGCTCGAGATCGCCGAGTTCGCGCCCGGCGTGCATCGCCGCCATCGCCTCGCGCGTGTCGCGTTCCATCAGGAGCCGCGCGGCATCGACCTGCGCCGCCGCCTCGGCGATGTGCACCTGGATGGTCTGGTGTTCCGCGACCCGCACGCCGCGCGAACTGCGCGTGGCCATCTGCTCTGTCACTGCCGCGATCAGGCTATCCGCGATCCCGAGCGCCGGCACCGCGAGCATGAACGGCACACAGGGCGGATGTGGCAGCCGGTAGAGCGCGGGCGCGTCCGCCTGCCCGCGCGCGGCACCCCCGGCGCCCGCCATGCGAAACGGCAAGGCGCGGTACGCCGGGACGAACGCATCCGCGACACGCAGGTTCTTGCTGCCGGTGCCCGCCAGGCCCATGACATGCCAGTTGTCCTCGATCTCGACATCCTCGGCCGCGACGATGCAGTAGTTGGGCTCGAGCGCGCCGTCCTCACCGGTCGGCAGCAAGTTCCCGAGGACCAGCCAGTCGGCATGGTCGCAGCCGCTCGACCACTCCCACGCGCCGGAAATCCGCCAGCCGCCGTCGGCCGCCTCGAAATGCTGTGACGGGGTGAACCCGGCCGAGACCAGCGCGTCGGGATTGTCGCCCCACACATCGTCGGCGGCGCGGCTGTCGAACATGCCGATCAGGATCTGGTGGTCGGTGTAGACGCCGACGACCCAACCGGTCGAGCTGCAGCCCCGTGCGAGCGTCGCGACGATGTCGCAGGCCGCATCGAGCGGCGTCTCCGCGCCCCCGAACCGTGCCGGCTGGCAGATGCGGTGCAGCCCCGCCGCCTTGAGCTCCGCGATCGTCTCGTCCGGCAGGCGGCGTAATTCTTCCGCCGCGGCGGCGCGCGCGGCGAGCGTCGGCTCCAGCGCGGCGGCGCGATCCTTCAGTTCCGTTGCGGCCGCATCGGCCACCGGGTGCGTGTCCGGCATGGAATCCCCGTTCGCGAAAGACCCAGTGAAGGCGGCGGCGGGCCCCCGGTCAAGCGGATTGGTGCCCCGAGCCGGTTGTTCTAGACTTGCGCCCAAACAAAGGAGGAGACGGATCATGGACGGCACGGCCGGTCAAACCGAGACACACGAGGACGTCGTCGCGCGGGCGCGCTACTACAGCCCGGCGAATATCTTCAATGTCGAGCGGCCCGCGATCCCGCGAATGGCCTTCGTCGCCGAACGCGACCGGGCCATGGCGCCCGATGCGCCAACCGGCTGGATTCCGCTCGATATCGGCCGGCAGATCGGCCTCGACGAGCCCGCCACAACGCCGCTGATGCTCGCCCGCTATGCCCGCATCGCGCCGGGTGAGACGCTCGCGGCGTCGTTTCGTGCCAGCGGCGAGTTCTACTACGTGATTTCCGGCGACGGTCGGGCAGACAAGGCGGGAGAGCGTTTCAACTGGGAGGCCGGTGACGTGTTCTCCCTGCCCGGCGGCGGCGAGACCCGGCTCGACGGAGGGGCCGGCGGCGCGGTTCTGCTCCAGGTGACCAACGAGCCCGAGCTTGCCTTCCACGGCGTCGAGCCCCCGGCACCGGAGAATGCGCCCACCCGCGCCGTGCGCTACCCCATGGCCGACAGTCTCGCCGAGATGGCCCGGGTGCGCGACGAACAGGACTCGGATCCCGGTCGTTCGGGCCGGGCCCTGCACCTGACCAGCGAGCGCGGCGGCAAGGCCGACGCGGCCCACCCGTCGATCAAGCTGGCCATGAACGCGCTCGATCCCCACAGCGTCCAGCGCTCGCACCGCCACAACTCCGTCGCGCTCACCCTGCCGATCGAGGCCGAGAATGTGTACTCGATGATCGAGGGCGAACGCCTCGACTGGCACCCCTACGCGCTGATGATCACCCCGCCCGCCGAGCTGCACGGCCATCACAACGAGGGCGACACGCCCATGCTGAGCCTGGTGATCCAGGACGGCGGCCTCTACTTCCGTTGCCGGACCATCGGCTTTAGCTTCGACTAGACCATCCAGGACCCATCGCCATGACCATCTCCATGCACCGCATCACCGTTCCGGTCTATGACCAGATGCTGACCAATCTCGACTTCGTGCTGGAGCGCGGCGCGGCCTTCGCCGCCGAGACGGGGCTCGCCGAAACGGAGCTGCTCGACCGGCGCTTCGCCCCGGACATGTTCACCCTCGGCCATCAGGTGGACCGGGCCTGCTTCCATGCGCGCCAGGCCATCGCCAAGCTCGCCGACATCCCGGCCCCGGCGCTGCCCGAGGCGCTTGCCACGGACATCGCGGACGCACGGGCGCGGATCGCCGACACGCTCGACTTCATTCGCGAGGTCGCAGAGGACGCCCTCGAGGGCGACCCGGAACGCGAGATCACGATCACGGTGCGGCTCGGCGATCTCACGCTGCCCGCACTCGACTTCATCCTCCACATCGCCCATGCGCAGGTCTATTTCCACTGCACTACGGCCTACGACCTCCTGCGCGCCGAGGGCGTCCAGATCGGCAAGATCGACTTCCTGGGCAAGGTCATGAAGGACGTCTTCAAGGACCGGTAGCGCCCAGCCGTGATCGGTGGCGGAGCCGGTAATACGGTGCGCGGCCGCGCAGTACCCGCGGCGAAGCGGGCCTAACTCCCTTCGACCACCGCTTCCACTGGGCTCAAAGAAAAATCAAAGAATATCTTGAAGCCGGACATCTGTGCCTTATATTGGAATTATTCTAATTCTAGTGAGGGCGCGCGCAAGCGCCAGAACCCGAAAGGACATACGATGATCGGCAAGACCCTCCCCACAGTCGCGTGGAAGACCCGCGTGCGCGACGAGTCCATCGAAGGCCCCAACCCGTTCCGCTGGGAGATCCGCGACACGTCGGACTTCTTCGCCGGGAAGCGCGTGGTGCTGTTCTCCCTGCCCGGCGCGTTCACGCCGACCTGCTCGACCTACCAGCTCCCGAACTTCGAGAAGCTCTTCCCGGAGTTCCAGGCGAACGGCATCGACGAGATCTACTGCCTGTCGGTCAACGATGCCTTCGTGATGAACGCCTGGGGCAAGCAGCAGGGGCTCGAGAACATCAAGCTCATCCCCGACGGCTCGGGCGAGTTCACCCGCAAGATGGGGATGCTCGTCGCGAAGGACAATCTCGGCTTCGGCATGCGTTCCTGGCGCTACGCCGCCATCGTCAATGACGGCATCGTGGAGGCCTGGTTCGAGGAGCCCGGCTACACCGACAACGCCGAGGACGACCCCTACGGCGAGTCCGCGCCGGAGAATGTTCTCGACTGTCTCAAGGCCCTCAACGCGGAGACCAGCGAGGCGGCCTGACGCCCACGCGCCCCGCGAAACAGGATGCACCCCCGGCCTCGGCCGGGGGTTTTCTGTCTGGCGTACCCGATCCGCCCCGCCCCGGCGTGCGTAGGGAGAATGCGTGGCATAATCCCGCCGCCCGCAGAAGGAGCATTCCGTGAAGTCGATCGCCGCCGCCATCCTTTTCGTCGTCGCGCTCATGCCCGCCACGGCCGCCTCGGCCGACGACTATGAGCGCGGCCTGTCCGCCTACAACCGGGCGGAGTACGCGACCGCGCTGGAGCACTGGCAGAATCTCGCGGTGCTCGGCCACCCGAACGCCCAGTTCGGCCTCGGCATCATGTACAGCCTCGGCCAGGGCGTGGCACAGGACCACGCGACCGCCGCGACCTGGCTGCATCTCGCCGCCGCCCGGGGCCATCGCGGCGCCCAGCTCTCCATCGGCCATGCCTACGAGCACGGCCTGGGCGTTCCCCGGGACTACGCCATCGCGCACCGCTGGTACCTCGCCGCCGCCGAACAGGGCGAGGCGAAGGCCCAGAACAACCTGGGCACCCTCTACGAGAAGGGCCTCGGTGTGCCGCGCGACCGCGATCTCGCGATCTACTGGTACGAGGAGGCGACGCGCAACGGCAACCGCAACGCACGCGCCAACCTGGTGCGCCTGCACCAGGCGCGTAAGGAATAGCGCCTAGCGCCCCCGCAGCATCCGGTCGTACATCACGAAGATGTAGGCCCAGTCGCGATATGTCGCGTGCTTGTCGTAAACGTCCCGGTCCGGGATGGCATAGCCGTGGGCCACGCCGGGATGCACGGTCTGGGCATAGTCACAGGCCTGGTCCTCGAAGGCCGCCGCCACACCCGCGATCGTCTCGGGCGGCGTGTAGTGGTCGAGCTCGCCGAAGCCGCTGTAGTACATGCCGCGCACCCGGGGCGCCTCGGTGTGGGGCGAGTCCGGGTCGTCGGTGACAAGCCGCGTGCCGTGCAGGCTCGCATTGGCGACGAAGATATCCGGCAGCCCGCCGGCGACCCGCAGCACATGTCGGCCGCCCATGCAGTAGCCGACGGACCCGGCCGGCCCCGGCCGCACCGCGTCGTCGTCGGCCAGGAACGCCACCAGCGCACGGGCGTCCGCGACCGCCATCGGATCGGTCACGTGGGTCCGGTAGGCCTGAATCCTGTCCTGGTCGGCCTGGGGCAGGTCCTTCAGCGACGCCGTCGTTCCGTCCGGGTTGCGGTAGTCGAAATGCTCGCCCCCCATCCGGTAGTAGATGTTCGGCAACGCGACGGCGTAACCGACGCACGCGATCTGCCGGGCGATGTCGCGCAGCTGTTCGCGGATGCCCCACACATCCATGAACAGCACCACCGGCGCATGCGG
>Ga0181579_10001856_pt1 | contig 17282 bp, 18 predicted proteins | sample 071ome_24_FD_132996 | JGI IMG/M metagenome (GOLD analysis project Ga0181579, IMG submission 132996) | Coastal salt marsh microbial communities from the Groves Creek Marsh, Skidaway Island, Georgia - 071402CT metaG (megahit assembly) | ecosystem: Environmental > Aquatic > Marine > Intertidal... | reverse complement strand
TGAGGACTTTATCGCGGAAGAACCCGCGCAGCTTGTCGAAATTGCCAAAAGCCTGCTTGACGACGTCGAATCGATGCGCGATCGGAGGCTTGGGCAACGCGAAAATATTTCGAAGTCCGCATTCGCGGACAGAAAAAAAACCGTGATGCAATTTGAAAATATATTTAAACAGTTGGTCGAAGAAAAACGTAATCAAGGTGAAACGCTGGAAAGATTGAAATATACATTGGGCCGAAATTTTGGTCGGACTCTCGGAAATCGATAATCGCGACATGGCAAAACCCCGAAAAGGAATATTATTGGCGGGCGGCACGGGAAGCCGACTGTTTCCCCTAACGACAGCTCTCAATAAGCATCTGCTGCCGGTTTACGACAAGCCGATGATTTTTTATTCGCTGTCCGCATTGATGTTGAGCGGCATATCCGAAATCCTGATCATAACAAGCGCGCCCTTCATCGACTCCTTTAAGAAAATACTGGGAAATGGGGAGGATCTGGGCATCTCCATAAAATATGCCGCTCAGGACCGTCCGGCGGGAATTCCGGAGGCCTTTTTGATTGGAGAGAAATTTCTTGATAAGGCGCCGGTTACACTCGTGCTCGGCGATAATTTTTTCTTTGGCGCCAATCTCAGATCGGTCATCACCGATATTTCCGGCGAAGCGCGCTGTACGATTTTTTTGAGTTATGAAAAAGATCCCTCGCCCTTTGGCATCGCCGAACTCGATCAATTCGGAAAGCTGATAGACGTATACGAAAAACCGATCAACCCAATCAGCAATTACGCGATAACCGGATTTTATTGTTTCGATGAGGAAGCCCCTGAAAGGACCCGTGCGTTGTCTCCGTCAGACCGCGGCGAATTGGAAATCACCGATTTGATCAGGAGTTACGCAAAAATCGAATCTCCCAATACCAAGATTTTTAACCGCGCCATTACTTGGATGGATCTCGGTACACCGGAGCGAATTTTGGAAGCGTCCAATTTTGTGCAACTGGTCGAACGCCACAGCAATCAAAAAATCTGCGTACCGGAGGAAATCGCCTGGCGAAATGGCTGGATCGACACAGATGCGCTGACCCGGGGTGCCGGGCGGTACGGTGGGACGCCATACGCCGACTATCTGCGATTATTACCCGAACTGCATCAATTGCAGAACATCAAATAGGTTGATGAGCGTCAATGCGGCCGGACCAGCCCATCCTGTCCATAATCACACCGCTCCATGACGGCGCGCTTAAATTCGCCGAAACTGTCGCCAGCCTTCCCGACGCCTCACGGGATATCGAATGGCTCATTATCCATGACGGAGAAAAATCGCCTTCGAAAATATCCGGAAACACCCCTATACCCGAATACGCGCGCGTCCTGTCGGGAAATGGACGCGGCGGGACGGATGCCGTCAATAAGGGAATCGGGGAAGCTGCGGGAAAATACTGCATATTCCTCATGAGCGATGACCTGATTGTCGCCGACAACCTCCAGAAAATTTTGAGGCACCTGCGATCAGGGACCGACATCGACCTGATCTCAGTCGGAGTAGATTTTTTCGACGAAACGAAGGCCTTGAATATGCCCGGCAAAGGATCGGTGCCTCCGTTTGAACTCGGCCAGGTGCTGTTTGGCCGCCCCTGTCTCGGCGCTCGGATTTTCAGAAAGTCATTATTCGACCGGTTCGGTTCATTCGATACCGGTTTCACATATTGCAGCGACCGTGAGTTTTTGGGCCGGCTGTTATTCGCCGGCGTCAGCCACACGGAACAGGCGATCCACCTATACCGGTATCGCGTTCATCCGGGGTCAGAAACAATGGGCGGCGATCGGGCGAGAATTTCGCGTTATCTCGCACTGCACAGAAACCTGGCTAAAAAATGGGCGGGATTGCCGAGTGTGACCGACAATCAAAAACGTCAGATTTTCCATTGGCAGGATTACGAGACAGCGCGGCTCATCTCTTACAACCTTGCACAAGGGGCATTGATCAAGGCAACCGGCGTCGCGCTGTCCCAATTCGTCCGGCGCCCGCTATGGCCAATGTCAGCCCTCGCTAAACGAGGGCATGCCCGCATAATCGCGGCAGCGGATGCCCGCCTAGGACCCTGACATCATCCTGCTGGTCCAGAAGGCGACATCGTTGCGCTTGCGCCGCCGGTCGACGAACCCGCCGGAAACGATCGCGGTATCCTCAGGCTTGCTCTCGGCACGCGCCACAGCATTCTTCATCTCTGAAAGTTCCCCGGCGAGATCCAGTTCGGCAATGCTCAAAATCCATTCGACAACGGGTTTCGCGTCTTCGCTGCTATAGATGCTCTCCGCGAGTTCCACAGCGAATTCATAATATTCAAGCAAGACCGCGGCCATAAGCAGACAAGCCGACTGACGTTCACCCAGCGGTTTCTCAATTCGATCGCCGGGCAAGGGATCTTTCAGGAAAACAGCGTCCGCCTGAATCATGCGTTCCCGGCTCCAATGCGTGCGCTTGTCCAGCTTGTTGCAGGAACGCAGACGGAAGAGATCGAAGCCGTAAAAGACAAAACCATGTTCGGCGAGAAATATCTCCAGATCGGAAAACCGCCCCTGCCCTTCATAGAGTTCGCAAAAGGACACTTCCGCGATGATAGCGACGCAACGTTCGTCGAGAACCCGTCCGCCGGCGCGCAGAATTTCGAGCTCTGTCCCCTGGGTATCGATCTTGATGATTTCGCCGATATGCGGGTCATCGCCCCGGCGATCAAAAACGACATCATCCAATGTCGTTACCGGCACCGTTAATTCGCCGATCTTGTGCCACTTGATCATGTCGTAACGATCAACATAACCCCTATTCGGTTCCCGCAGGGAGTCATTGGTGGGTGCCGTTATGCGGTGAAGAGTCGCCTCGCCGATTTCCGCGGCAAGCCCGGCGGCCTCCAGATCAAGGTTTGCGAACGGCGTTCCGTTAGCATCGATTTCCTTGAGCATTTCCCGGCATTCTTCCGGGTCCGGCTCGAAGCCGAGAACTGCCGTCAATTCGGCAAACGGTTCAACAATTTCGTGAACGCCTCCCCGGGCGCCGATATCAAGGAAACCGAGCGGAAATTTCTCGAAAATGCCGCAAAGAGGAAGGGAACGAAACGCTTCGTCCGAGCTAAGTTCGTTCATTGAAACAGTACCTGTCTTTTAAGAGTTGTCGGCGGACAGACCCGCCAAAAAAGGCCGAAAAATGCGCGGCGATATGTCACGCACTTTCATGTACAGGAATTTCCGTCCGTTTTGCGGTGAAGCCGGCGCGGAATTTCTCGCCCTTGCGAATGTAAGTATTCAAGAGCGCGTTCCGGAATCTGTCCGAATCATTCACATAGGAGCCATGCACCAGATGACCGTGAAACACAACCGTCGCGCCGGGTTCAAGAACAACATCCACCGGCTTGTATTTCTCCGGCACGACGCTCTCTTCATTGGAGGCATTGGGATCCTGATTGGGGCCCGCGCCGCCCTCAAGGGGTCGAACAGGTAAAATCGGCTCCCGGTGAGTGCCGGGATATATGAAAACTCCACCATTTTCGGGTGATACATGGGTCATTGGGCTCCACGCCGACCCGAACACTTCAGGTTTTGCCTCAAGATAGAAATTGTCCTGATGGTTTGCAAAGCCCCTTGTCCCGGGAGCCCCGAAAAAATATTCGGTTTGCAGCCCGCTGATTTCGCCTTCGAGCAAATACTCCACAAGCGCCACGACTCTAGGATTTCGCAACGCTCTCAGGAAAACATCCGATTTTCGATGTGGATGCATCAATGGTCGAAAATCTTCGGAATCTCTCTCCGGAATATTTTTTGCGGCCTGATTGATTTCAGCTATCTGATCCGGAGACCAGACATCGAATTCAACCTGATAGCCGTGTTCCTTGAAAAACGCCAACGCCTCTTCGGGGTGCGACTTGAACTGCGGTATATCGGAAAAATCGGTCATCTCGAATCTTTTCACCTAGTTCACGACAAGCCCGTGAATCACGCGGCAAATTTCACTTCTTTGCAGCGTTATGCTGCCGGGTACTGTGTTCGTCAAGCACGGTGTCAATTTCGTCTATCATTTCAACCTTTCCCCGGGACAACAGAATGCCGTGTGTACAGAATTCTCTCAAGATTGCCGCATTGTGACTGGCGAAAACCAGGATGCTGGAGGATTCAATCATCTTGATCACCCTCTCCTGCGCCTTTTTTTGAAAATTAGCGTCGCCGGTCCCAAAGGTTTCATCGATCAGCAAAATATCCGGGTCCGACATCGTGCTGATTGCAAAGGCCAACCGGGTCATCATCCCCGAGGAATAGACGCGGTTCGGCAGGTACAGGAATTCACCCAACTCCACGAAATCGATGATTTCATCGATCCGTTCCTCTATCTGTTTGTCGTCCATGCCCTGCAAATAGCCCAACCGCCAGATATTTCTGTATCCGGACAGGTTCGGATCCGCCCCGGCACCCAGACTAAAAAGAGTTGCCACCTTGCCTCTTATGGTCGCCCGGCCGATAGTGGGCAGATAAATCCCTGCCATAACACGCAGCAAGGTGCTCTTACCCGCCCCGTTTGGACCAAGCAGCGCATATCGCGCGCCTTTTTCCAGCGTGACATTGACGTCTTGCAACGCTGAGACGCCGACATAAGATCGCGATATTCGCCGGGCGACTCCGCCGACCAGCGTGGCAACGGCTCCCTTTTCAGCGCGGTCGGGACGCGTTGAAACGTCGTGAATTGGAAATTCCAAACCGACATTTTCCAGACGAATTTGCGGATCAACGTGTTTCATACCCAAAAGGCGATCCTGTGGCGGGTGCGGGCGAAGACAATCAGGGTCGCCAGCAACCCTGCGGTAGTCATGACGATAACAGTCCAGACGGACTCAGCAGGTGGCAGGTTCCCGAGAAATGGTTGTCTCAAAATTTCGAGGTAATGCGTAAACGGATTGATGTCCGCGATAAAGCCGAGCCTGCCCAACATCTCTTTTTTCCAGAGGATGGGCGTAAAGAAGAACATGAACGGCATGAAAGTCCCGATCGCCTGTCCGATATCCCGGTACCTTAACCCGACGATCGCTAACAAAAAGGTGACCCACCAGCAATTAATAGCGAGAATTATCAATGCCGGGATCACAAGAAGGTGCACTGCCGTATAATCCACACCTGCAAACAGGGTCACCGCAATCGCCACGGGCACCGTATGGAAAAGCGTGATCAACATTCTCAAGACTTGCCGGTCAATATGCAAACTTAGGGGCAGAGGGATTTCCTGAATAATGCCGTTTGATGTGATAAAAGCCTGTCCCGCCTCTCCAACGGTTCCCGACAGGAACTGCCAGACGATCAGACCAATGGCCATATAGGGAAAGAATTTCGCCAGATCGATATTGAAGATCGTTCCCCAAACAAGCCCGAGTCCACCGACATAGATCGCCAGGCTGACCGTCATCCAGAACGGGCCCAGCCGCGTTCTGGAATAGCGCAACATCAGATCGTCCAACCCCAGACGCCACCAAACACGCCACAGGGCAAATCCCTTGGCGATATCGGACATGGCTCCGGCAAGATCAAATGTCTTCATATTCCAGGTGAGTCGGGTCAGGTCGTTAACGAATTGCGCGGGTTATAGCCTGTAAACCGCATCTTGTAACGCTCTTGAACCAGACGAAATGAGCAGTTGCAGCGCGCTGTCAGTACTTCCCTCAAAATCGGGAAGAAATTCAAGTGAAATTCCCGCCCGGCGAAACGAAGCCTCATCATAAAGATCGCGCCCGCCAGGCGAATTGACATAGCGTGTTCCGCCCAACTGTCTGACGATCTCTATAATCCGTTCCTGTCCCCGCAATCCCGGCCCAAGCGAGAGATTGCTCGACCGTTCAAACCGCGCGACGCAACCGGTAAACGCACCCGTAGCGGTCAACGTGTCCAGTAGGTAATCGACCACGGGCCGGTCAAAATTGAGAAGGGATGCTTGCAGGGGAATGAGCGCAGCATCATCGGGGGAACCAGAAAGAAAATTGAACAGATCTGGAAACTTTCTGGCGCGGGACAGGAATTCATTCCGCGCTTGCGAGGCGAACGAAAGGTCCTTGATAAGTGTATCTCTCGGCGCCTTTTCCAGAGGCAGTGTCAACCAGTCGAGCCCGCCATCTAACGTCCGAAACCGGTTCCGATGAACATATCCGCGCCGGGGAAATTGCACGCAATCATAGACAACGAAAATATCGGCAGCCCGAAACAATCGAAAATATCCGGCATAGGGAAAAAAATACGGCTGCATGACGGCAATGCTTAGCGTCATTGACCCATGCCCCATAGACAAGCCGGGCCCCGAGCCATTTACCCCTCAACTTTAATGTCGAGCCAGTAATCGGTCGTCCGGGCCCAATCTATCGTTCGCCTGATTCCCTCTGTAAGTCCGGTCGTCGCTTCCCATCCAAGTTTATCCCTTATTTTGGAAACAGACGGGACACGGCGGTCGATATCCTCATAGACCGCGCCGTACTTTTGCCGCGTATCGACGGGCTCCGGCTCGATATCCACCCCTGCCTGGTCGATTATGGTCGCGATCACCGACGCTATCGTATGTTCTTCAGGAAAACCGACATTGAAAGCTTCGCCCAAGGCATCCGGATGATGTCCCATGATATAGAGGGCCTCAACCGCGTCATCAATAAATGTGAAACAACGGGTCTGATCGCCGCCGTCATACAGATAGGGGGGCTGCCCTTTGAGAACACGATGGATGGTTTGGGATACGATATAGATCGGAGATTGTCTCGGTCCGTAAACATTGAAAAAACGGGCGGTGGAAAAGGGAAATTCATCATACCGGTAATTTGCGAACAGCATGTGTTCGCACACCCCTTTACTGCTGCTGTAGCTCCAGCGGTCAACCCGTGTCGAACCAACAACGCGATCAGCATCCTCATCCCAGGGAATCTCGGGGTTACGGCCATATATTTCGCTGGTACTCGTAAAAACCATTCTGGCACCAGTTGCGCGGCAAAACTCTATCATATGCCGGGTACCCAAGACGATGACATCAATGAGAGTCATCGGGTCGTTCATGTAATGCCGGACACCAACCACTGAGGCCAGGTGATAGACGAGATCGATTTTCCGGTCGGCAAGGGCCATTACCTGGTCCCGGTGGCGGATATCACAGGGGCAATATTCGAACCCGGAATGATTCTCTAAGGCTCTAAGATTATCGGCTTTCGCGGGCTCGATGAAATCAAGGGCGATGACCTGATCGCCCTGGTTGAGCAGAAAATCCACCAGATTACTGCCGACAAACCCGTTTGCGCCGGTGACAAGAATGGTTTTTGACACGGATAACCCGTTGTTTTCATGATTCAGTTTCGACCGACGCCGACATATATCAGCCCTCTCCCGGTCAATCCATCGATAAAAGTCCGGTCGAAAAAAATGCGGCCGTCAAAAACGACGGAACCGGGTGTCAAAAGGCCCGCCAAATATTCCGGAGAGATATCGCAAAACGCGTCGTGACCCGCAAAAAACGCTACGCAGTCTGCATCGGCGAGCGCCTTTTCCCGATTCAGTTCCAAGGGAAGACCGGTAACCATTCTAGCGTCTTCGTCTGCCACAAGCGGATCGTGAATGACGACGTTGAAACCCTCTTCAATCAGGGCGGCGATCGCTGGTTTTGTTGGTGAATTACGGCAATCAGAAGTATTGTTCTTGAATGCAATACCCAATACCGCAATTTTGCATCTTTCACGCGGAATGCCCGGCCGGCTGGCATCAAGCGCTTCCGCAATCCGCCTGACAGAATAAGCCGGCATGTTGTCATTTATGGTCCGGGATGCGGCCGGCAGCATAATTTCGACGCCTTGATCTCTTGCCACCTGGTGCAAAAACCACGGATCCTTCGTCAGACAGGAACCACCGACACCCAAAGAGGGAGTCAGAATATTGACGTGATGCTGGCCCTTTTTCAGGCTATTCGCTGCCGCAACAATCTCAAGAACATCAAGGGATAGCGTGTCGGCGACCTTTGCCAATTCGTTGCCCAGAGCGATATTTAGGTCGATCCAGAGGTTATCAGCGAGTTTTGTTAGCTCGGCCGCCGCCGGGTTTGAAACCCGCACCGTTTCCACGCCAAGGGCACTCTCGATAAATTCGGCGGCGCGTTCTGTCGCCTGCGGCGTTATCCCGCCGATAACCACCGGCAAGGTTCTGATATCCCGCAGCGCCTCGCCTTCAGCAAGCCGTTCAGGACAGAAAGCGATATCGAGAGCCGCACGCCCGCCCAGGACCGGCGCCACCAATTCCTGCGTCGTCCCCGGCGGGACCGTACTTTTCAGGATGACGAGCTGTTCGTCACGGACAAGCGGCGCCATTTCGGCGCACACTTTCTTAATCGTGCCGAGATCGGCGTGTCCGGCTTCGTCGATGGGCGTGCCGACGGTGACGACAATGACATCGCAATCGCTGATGCCTGACAGATCGTTGGAAAAAGTCAGTGCGCCGCTACCGGAGACCTCACGCACCAACTCCGTCAGGCCAGGCTCTTCAATAGCCGGGCGGCCGGATCGCAGCGTATCGATCAGGGCCCTATTGGCGTCTATCCCGACGACCCGCCAGCCACGCGAGGCCATCACCGCAGCAAGCGGACAACCGACATAGCCCATACCGATAACGGCAATGCTTTCTGTTTTCGGATTGTTTTTCATGGCGTTGAAAATTTTCCGGAAAATCAGACGGGCCGGTTCTCCGCCCACCATCTAATGGTACGGGACACCGCGTCATCGAAATCCGTGGTCGGCGACCAACCTGTAGCGGATTGGATTCTGCCGCAGTCGAGCGCTATTGATACGGGGATCGTCGGCGCTCTTTCGTCGCGTTCAATCGACAGATTTTTTCCAGAAGCCCCGATAATTTTCCGTACCACGTCGATGACCTTGATCGACTGGCCGTACCCCACATTATAAAGCCCGAATGGTTCCGTCTGATTGGCCAGACAGGATTCAACGCAGTCCGCTAGGTCATCGACATAGAGCAGATCGCGCGCCTCTTCCCCGCTGCCCCATACTTTTATGGTTCCGCCTTCTTCGGCTGTCATGACCTTGGTCACGGTTGCACCGAACATATGGCTACGCTCCAGGTCGTATTTATCGTGCGGCCCGAAAATATTGGTGTGGCGCAGGACTGTCATCTTCGTCCGTCCCAACCCGGCAAAGAATTCACACATCTTTTCCAGATAAACCTTTGTCCATCCGGCCGGAAAATAATTGGGATGCAAAATGTCCGATTCGCTGAAATCTTCCTCGCGGAGCGGTACCTCGCTCGGCTGGTACATGATCGAACAGCTGAAAAACAAAAAATGCGCGACATTTAAATCGTAGCACGCCCGCAACATGAGCGAATTCATCACGGCGTTATCGGTGGTGTGAATGTAGGGCCGGTTAACGATATCGCCGGCCCCGGAAGTGGTCGCCGCGCACTGGATAACAGTATCCGCCCCATCGAGTATCCGCCGCACATCGGCATCAACCGTCAGATCGCCCTGGATCCATTCGACATTGGCGGCATCAACGTCGAAAGCGGGGCGCTGGTGATAGACAGCACGAACAAAACACCCTTCCCGGCCAGCATAGCGCGCAAGGATATTCCGCCCGATAAAGCCGGTGGCTCCGGTAATCACAACTGTCGTTTTTTCAGCCATTTTTACGCCCGCCGGCCACCGTTAATGGGAATCGTCGTCCCCGTGATGTAACTCGCCCCGGGCGACATCAGCCAGGAAACTGTAGCCGCCACCTCTTCCGGTTCGCCGAGCCGTCCGAGCGGTATGCGCGCTTCAGCGGATTTTCGCCATTCCTTGTTGTCGGTTGGAACCTGACTGGTCGCGATAATTCCCGGAGAGAGCGCCGTCACCAGAATTTGTTCGGACGCGAATTCCGATGCGAGTGAGACCGTTAGCGTTTCTACCGCTCCCTTGAACGCAGAATAGGCAACACGGCGATAGCCACCGCTTTCAGCTACCTGGGATGAGAAATTTACGATACGCCCGCCATTGCCGCCGCGGCTGGTCGCCATGCGATCCACCGCATGCTGGCAACATTGCAACGTTCCCATGAAATTGACACGCCAGACTTCTTCAACTTCTTCCGCCGTCAGTTCGAGAAAATCCACCTGTCGTCCGGGAATTGCCGCCGCGTTGACCAATCCGGCAAGAGCGCCGATCCGGTCCGCGCTCTCAAACAAGGCGCATCCGTCATCGTGGGCGGAAAAATCGCAGCCAACGGCTTCCGCTGTGCCGCCAGAAGCCTGAATATCGGTTACCAGCGACTGCGCGGCGGCCTCATTTTGGTTATAGCCGACTACTACAGCGAACCCGTCGTCGGCCAAGCGATGCGCAGAGGCACGTCCAATGCCGCTGCTGGCCCCTGTCACAACTATGGATCGTATTTTAGACATTCAGGAGCCCAGCGCCTCGATCAGCGGTTGTCTGTCCTTAATTCGGAAAAAGTCTTCCGTGGCTTCACCCGTAGACAGCGAATCGACATTCGGGGCGCCTCTGCCCGACCGAATATCAGCGATATTTATGGTTCTTATTTCCGTGCTGAAGCGCGCGCGCTCCGTCTTATTGGGTATAGATCCGTGCAGATGCACAAGCGAAAAACACAGTATATCACCCGGCTCCATCGCAATGATCAACTCGCTGCTTCTGTCGATTTCTTCCCGGAGCGAAACCGCCGGATAGGCATTTCTCACATCTTCACTGGTATGATTGGATTTGCGAACCGCCGCACGTGCCGCCCTGAATTCATGGAGGTCCCATCCCTTGGAGTTATTCTTTATCGGTTGGTCAAAGTAGTTGGGAAACAGGACCATCGATCGCTCTGGTTCGAGCGGATAAATCGGCGCCCACCAGTTGTTCTGGGAGTACATATTTGAATACCAGGAGTCGCGATGCACATGCAGGCCCGCCGTCGACATACTGTCGTGCGATGGTTCCCCAGGCTGAATTCTAAGGGGAAACCAATCCCAGAAAGTTGTTTCCAGGTCTGCTCCGCATTCCTTTAACACATCGGCAAATATTGTTTTGGCAACCTCAGAATTCGTAAAGCGCCGCTGCAACGGGTCGACGATCGCGAGATATTCTTCTGATGTCATCCGGTGATGCGCAGTTTCGGGATCTGAATCGCTAAAAGCGGAACGCGCCAATTCATCCGCCAAACCGCAGAGTTTTCTCATCGCGGCGATATTCTTGAATACCAGGAACTCTCCGTGAAAAACACGCTCCCGCCGTTCCGCGTCATCCATCCCACCGCTGACAAAGGAAATCTGCGCCATCTAATCCTCTCGAACCGCCAATTTCCCGCCGGAGGAGGCCAATTCCAAATCATGAACTAATCGAGCTAAGGGCTTTTCATCGCTCAACCGTTTGAAATCGCCTATGCCGCTTCCGGTCGATTTACTGTCAACATTGGGTGCCCCTAACCCCTCAGCGACGTCGTGGGCGTGCATGGTTCTGAAATCGGTGCTGAAACGGGCAAGCCGAGTCGTGTTCGGCGGCCCCTGATGCAAATGCGCGAGCGAAAAATTCAGCAGGTCGCCGGGTTCAAACATGACATCGAGTGCTTCCTCATCGCGCAAAAGCCGCTCCGGCCGCACTGGAGGATAGGCGTCCAGAATTTCATCAAAACTTCCGCCCGCTGCGGTTACCCGTACGCGCGCGGCCCGAAATTCATCCAACGACCATCCTTCGGACGAATTCGGCATCGGGTCCAACCAATATTTTGGATAGAAGCGAAGATTCCGACCCTTTTCCAACGGATACCATGGCGTCCACCAATTGGTTTGCGCAAAATCCTGGCTGTACCAGCTATCACGATGTGCCCCCAACGCGGCAGTATTGCGATCAATGTGAGAATTGGCGGGCGGCTGAACACGCATGGTAAATCTGCTAAAGCCGGACCGGTCCAACTCAACGCCAAGCCTGGACAACGCTGACAGAAATCCATCCCTGACCACCGGACTGTTTGTCACGGTCCTCTGAAAATCCTCGACTCTTTCGAGATATCCTTGGCGGTCATAGGATTGGTGTGCAATCTGCGGGTCGTGAGGCGAAAAGGCTTCTTCGGCTAGTTCCCTGATATAAGGCACCAGTTCGAGAACTTCCTCGACGTTCTTGAACAGGATCAAACCGCCGCCATATACGATTCGCCGCCGTTCCTCATCCGGCATTCCGGTTGAGCATGTATAAACCGACACCATATCCAGAAGTCTTAAAGCCCTTCCTACCTATTGGTCAGTCATAGCGGTTTTCCGAACCACGAACAATAACAGGAGGGGACCAATGACGCCCTATCCGTGGACGACGCCTATAACAGTATCCGCAATTATATCGACATGTTCCTCTGTCACGTATTCGTGAAAAGGAAGGTTGAGCACCTCCGCAGCCAGGGTGTGGCTCATGTCCGTATCATCAGCCACTCTGATTCCCTCAAATGCGGGGTTCATCGAAATTTGGGGAGACCACCACTGACGCGTTTCAATTGAGCGGGCCGCCAGCGCTTCACGCACCCGGGTTACGCAATCCGCCGGCATACGAACAGCAAAGGCCGCGGAAGCCCAACTACCGTCAAAACCCGGCAGAATTTTTATCTTCCTCATGTCTGAAAACCGGCTCAGATACAATGATGCCAACTTCTTCGCTGCGGCTTCCCTCTCTGGCCAGCCATCCAGAGCGGCAAGCGCGACCGCAGCCGCGAACTCCGACATCTTGGCGTTCATTCCCGCAGACCGCTCTACCAGTCTTGATTTACCCAACCCGAAATTGGCCCTCTCACGCAACTCCCGGATCAATTCGGTATCAGTCGAAAGCACAAACCCGCCTTCACCGATGCCAAGAACCTTCGAGGCATGCAGACTTACCACGCTGGGTTGTTTCGCCGGTATCAGCGAACCAAAACACCAAGCGGCGTCGAAAATTACAGAAACACCTGAATTTTCGGCAAATGCCGACCATCCGGAAACATTCAGCGGAGCGCCGAAACAGGACACCGGCATTGCGGCGTCAAGCTGGGGAATGAGCTCAGACGGCAAAGACGTCGGCTGCAATTGCCAGGTGGCTTCCTCGACATCGCAGATTACCGGCGGAGACAAGGATGCTTCTGCCACGCAACCGACAGCTGGAAAGGCAAAACCGGGAATCGCGCAGTAACCGGCCTCTTGATTTTGATATGCCGGATTGCGGAGGCACAATTGTAAACCAGCGGTCGCGGACGAAACCGTCAGCACGCATCCCGGCGGGACCCCAAATTGAGCTTCTAGTTTCTCTTCCAGCCGGCTGACCAGAGGCCCATAATTTGAGTACCATTGGTTGCCGTCGATTTCTTCAAGATAGGGGCGCAATTCATCCCCGCCAGGCACGCGGGTTTTGCGCAACGGCAAAGTCATTCTGGCTCATCCACTTATGGAAAAATTCAAGAGCAATACCGGCACCCTCACTAAGACAGGTTCGTTATATATGATATGATCCTGATTCAGAAATATGCATTTTCCCCGCAATACGCTGTCGTTCAAATTTGAACGGCGCGCCGGCTAGGAATTGTTGTGTCGGCATGTTTCTGATAGCCGGCGCAACCTCTGGAACCATCGGACATCGGGAATGATCGAATGACGGACGATCACGATATCAGCAGCATTGTCGGACATTACGAAAAGTGTTTGCGGGAATTCGGCGATACTCCCCAAGGAATGGATTGGCCGAATGCGCAAGATCTCGCTCGGCGATTCGAAGTGATGGCCGGCGTCGTCCGGGTCCCGGGAAGAAGGAACGAGATACTCGATCTGGGATGCGGTTCGGGGCTGTTTCTGGATTATTTGAGAAACACGGATCGGGTGCCGCCATGGCGATATCGCGGTGTGGACATATCTCAGCCCATGATCGATATGGCTCGCGAAAAACGGGGCGAAAAGTATTTCGTTCAACAGGATATTTTGCGGACGCCCCTTGGGGCCGGCGGTTTTGACTATGTCCTGATGAACGGTGTTCTGACTGAGAAACGGGATTTATCGCAGACCGAAATGGTCGCCTATGCCCAGGACATGATTGCCGCAGCGTTTGACGCCGCGCGGGTCGGCATAGCCTTTAACGTGATGAGCAAGAACGTGGAGTGGGAACGCGAAGATCTTTTTCATTGGGGGCTGGATGAACTGACCGCGTTCCTTTTCAATAAGCTCTCGCGCCACCATATCATCAGGGGCGATTACGGGCTTTATGAATACACGGCCTATGTTTTTCACACAGCTTCCTCCTAACCCCCATATTTCGCGCTCCGGGAATTTTCTATGAGTGTCATATCGGAATCATGGCCGGAATCATTAAACGCACCTGTGGTGGATGGTCAGGACGTGAGTTCAGCTGCGTTGATCCATGATGACAATGACCGGATATTGTTGCAGCTTCGGGAAAAGAAGGCCGGTGTTGCCTACCCGGGGTATTGGGGTCTGTTCGGGGGCCGGGTTGAAGTGGGGGAAACCCCATCCCAGGGATTGCAACGGGAAATTCATGAGGAACTCGGACTCTCGATCGATGAAAACGCCGAACACTTCTCGACCGTAGCGTGGAACGGGGGCGGACTCGGAAAGACCGTGCGCACGCGCCATTATTTTTTGATCCAGGCACACGATCTTCGAACGTCCGAATTAACGCTGGGGGAAGGCGCCGATATGGCGCTGGCTCCGGTTGCAGAAATCCCGCGAAAATATACGATTATGCCGCACGACCATCTCGCGATTAGCATGTGGCGGGGAGACGCCTTTGCGAAATTGCGGTAATTTTCAGGATCGGTTCGGTTTCCATGACTCCTGAGATTTTTCAAATTGAGAGAATCTCTGCAGTTTATACGGTCGAAGCAAGAAAGCTCTACCAAACGCTGGTTGAAGAATTGTATCCTGCACCCGAAGCACGCGAGGCCTTTTTGCAGAACTGGCAGGCCGCAGATTTTGAGAGTGCGCAAACATCCGAAGATCGACCGATTTTTATCGCGTTGTCGCCGCAAAAATGCGTCGTCGGCCTATTAATCGGCACAGGCCTTGAAGGCGGTGTGGGAACGATCGTCTGGCTTGGTGTCGCCAGAGAAAACAGAACAATGTCCCTGGGGCGCATGTTGCTCGATGAAGCGGAGGGATTTTACAGAGAGATTGGTGGACACAAAATCAAGCTTTTCTGCAACACCGAAAGCGCGAAACGTTTTTACGAGCGCTGCGGCTACACTGTCGAAGGCTGGCATCCGGAACATTGGTGGCGAATGGATTGCTGGTCGGTTGGCAAGTCTTTAGTATGAGTCGATCAGTAAGACATGCGCCCTGAGGACACATTACCGGAGACTGTTCCAGATGCCCTGGAAAAACAGGCGTCGTATATTCGCGCCGCCAACCGATCATCCTGAAATGTCGGGGTGGACTAGCTACCCGGTCCCGGTTCTTCTTGAGGATCGGATTCGGGTTTTTTTCTCGCCGCGGAACAAGGACAACCAGTCGTGTGTCGCTTATGTCGATTTGGACCGAAATAAAATCGACAGCGTGATCGACGTAAGCGACCATCCCGTCTTGGGCCGTGGCGCGTTGGGCACATTCGATGATTGCGGCGTCCAGCCGATCCAGGCATTGCATGTTGGAAATGAGCTTTGGCTCTACTATTTAGGCTGGAATCCGGCAATAAATCGCTTGTCCCGAAACAGCACAGGGTTGGCGATCAGCAACGATGATGGGCAAACATTCCGGCGCGCATTTGGTGGCCCTGTCCTGGACCGCACAAAAACCGAGCCCTATTTTTCCTTTACGCCTTGGATAATCCGAACGGGGGACCTATGGCGTATCTGGTACGCGACCGGCACCGGATGGCACATGGTAAACGACAAGCCCGAAGGTTCTTTCGAATTACGCGACGGCGTTTCCGACGATGGCATAAATTGGCGCCGGCCGAACAAGCGGATTCTTACTCCTACACGGGACGATGAAGTGATGTGCAAACCAAATGTTGTCGCACGGAATGGCTATTATCACATGTGGTTTTCGTATCGCAGCTATCTTGATTTTCGCGGTGGTGCAGGCAGCTATCAAATCGGCTACGCATTCTCTGAAGACGGTGATAACTGGAAGCGGGATGATGCGTCGGGTGGTCTGGACAAAGGCGAGGGGGGAGATTGGGACAGCGACATGACCTGCTTCAGCAGCACTCTGGAGGTGGGAGACGATTTGCTGATCTTTTTCAATGGCAATGGTTTCGGGCAAACAGGTTTTGGCATTGCGGAGTGGGAAGATAGTTGAGTTCCTTTGAATGCCGCCCCCACGAATCTCGCGAATTTTATCCCCTATCTTTAATATGTCTTCTGAATCCGAACACCCTGCGGCCACTTCCGAACCGCCTTCTTCCGAACCGCCCGCCCCGCCACCATTGACTGCGCAACAAGAATCGGTTGTCCGGGCCTTCGGGGAACATGAACTGCCGGATCTTCTGGGGCTGGGTTCGAAAGAGATAGATTTTCTCCTGAAAAAAATTCATGTCTCCGAAGAAGAAATTGCCGGTTTTTTTCTCAACGGCCTGTCGAATGGTGGCACCTTTTTTCATTTCTATGCACAAGCCGCCTCTCAGATTTTGAACAGCGGTTATCCCGACGAAGCGAAGGAATATTTTGAGAGATTCATTAACTGCGTTTCCGATATCGGAATTCATCTCCAGTATCTGAACTGCTGTCTCTTGGCGCCTTCATCAACAAACGAGTCGATGCTGGCTGCGGCACAAGAATTTTCCAGGCGCTTCGACAGGTGCCCGGCGGCAGCGCCGTCCAACACCGCCGATCCGGACAAAAAACTGAAAATCGGATTTTTATGCAGTTTCTTTGACAGCTCGATAATGCGGGACGGCATTTTGCCGACAATTCGTGGACGTAATCCCGACGCATGTGAGGTTTACTGTTATTCGGATGGCCCAATTCCACAGGATTTCGCTGATGCACCGGATTATTGGCGAAACGTGGCGGGAATGGACGGTAGCGCGTTATTCGACCTCATCCGACAAGATGAAATAGACATCCTGCGCGATCTTGATGGACCGACTGCGGAAAACCGTTTGAATTTGTTTTTAATGCGCCCGGCGCCAATAGCGCTGCATGGCGCGAATTTCAAGGCAACGTCCGCGTTGTCCTGTTACGACAATGTCTTCGCGAATGAATATTCCATACCGCCGGAAGAGGAAGCGTTTTATACAGAGGACATAGTAAGGGGAAACGCGTTTTACGGTGCCTCT
>Ga0181579_10001847_pt1 | contig 17348 bp, 17 predicted proteins | sample 071ome_24_FD_132996 | JGI IMG/M metagenome (GOLD analysis project Ga0181579, IMG submission 132996) | Coastal salt marsh microbial communities from the Groves Creek Marsh, Skidaway Island, Georgia - 071402CT metaG (megahit assembly) | ecosystem: Environmental > Aquatic > Marine > Intertidal... | reverse complement strand
CAGGATGCCGAAATTGTGCCAGAGCACGAGGTCGGTGTTCTCGATATCCCGGTCCTTCTCGGTCCAGATCGCGATCCCGTCATCGCCCTTGCTCTGGTTGACGTACCGTCCGGCGGGATAGCGCTCGCTTGCGTCATAGGCGGTGCCCCAGACATGGTGATCGAGAAACGCCGCGCGCTTGGCCAGCAGGGTCTCGGCGTGGTGATAGGTGCGCACCATGCTCGGCGCCATCAGCTTGTAGGCGACGGGCTTGCCCATCTTGTTGAGCCGGTTCGGGTTGATGATCTTCCAGGAACGCTCGGTATCGGCGTTGCGGGAGCGCCGGGCCGCCTTCTCGGTCGCCAGCACGGCCTCCTCGGCCTGGAAGGCGTTGCCCATCGGATTGCCCTCGCCCATGGGCGGCTGAACCATGTTCACCTCGACCAGGGAGTTGGCGTCGCCGTCGATGGCGGTGTCCAGACGCGCGCAGAACAGATGCAGATGGTTCTGGGCCACCACGCCGTCCGCCACCTGGGTGCCGTAGCGCTCTCCGGCGACATCGTTCAGCCCGCCGACATACATGATCCCGGTAAGCTTCACCTCAAGCTCAATGGTGCCATCGAGATAAAGGTTCCAGTAGAAACCGTATTCATAGTTGCCGACGGTCGAGATCGAGGAGATGACCAGCCGTCTGAATCGACGAACCTCCACCTCCATCGTCACATAATCCGTGTGTTTCCAAAGCATTCCATCATCTTCTTCATGTAAACACACAGCATTTTCGATCACCGCCGGCGCGCCGCTTGTGTCGGTAACCACCCCGTCGAAATAGTGAATGTGACCCTTGCAGTCACAGCCGAGCTTCAAGGGGTTGGCGAGGCGGCCAAGACCGTATTCGCCGACATCGAAGGCATTCTTGCGGTAATGCCCGTAGCTGGGGTCGCCATAGGGAACCACCATCTCGGCGATCGAGGCGCGGTACAGCACGGGCCGGCTTTCACTTGCCTTGCCGCCTTCCCCACGTACCCGCAGGTCGTTCAGCACCAGGCCCTCGCGGGCATTGAACTCGATGTGGAAATCCCAGTTGAGCCAGCGGACGCGGTTGCCGTCGACGCTGAAACTGGGCCCGTCGGGCTGGCGGATATCGATTGCCTTCAGATCATCACGGCGTAGCTTGCCGATATCCTCGAAACGCGGGTCGTAATTGTGTTCCGCCATGGGAACATCGATCTGGACCCGGTCCAACACCCGCAGCACCTGCTCGGTATTGAGATCATAGATCACGTTCAGTCCCTCGACCGGATGGGCGTAGCCGTTGTCGTATTTGCTGTTCCGGTGAAAGACCCAGCAATGGACGATGCGGTGGTCGGCCTCGTCCTCGTAGCCGAAATTTCCGGCGGAGAACGGATCAACCTGGATATGGGTGAGGTCGGTGATCCCGCGCCGCGCCATCGCGGCGATGAAATCCGGGTCCTTGGCGACATTAACCGCGCATAATTCAATCTCATCGGGCATCACGGCGGTACGAGCGCCGGGAACCAGTTCGCGCGAAATCAACCGGTCTTCGGCCAGATCCACCAGACATTCATACACCGCGCCGGTGGCGGTATCATAAGCGCAGACGAAGGCCTTTCTGGGGAACGGCATCCCGGTGGACCAGGCCCGCACGAAAGCCTTGTCCGGATAGGACAGCTCCACCGTTTCGAACTTGACCCGGTCGTTGTGGAAATCAGCGGTTTTGATCACCGCGACCGCACGCTCGATCTCCTCGATCCCTAGCGGGTCAAGCGGATGGCTGATCGTCGAGACCGCCTTGTTCATGACGTTCATGGCTTTGCTTCTCCCGCGGATATTCTCGAGCCGATGGTTCACGCGCGCCCACACTAGCACGAAACCGACATCGGGAATCACACCGTCGATTGGCTAGAACAGGCTGTTTGGCGTAAACTGTGGGCCCAAGGACGGTGAAAGCCGCCGGGAATGGGACCGGGCATGGGACCGGGCATGGGAATGGAGGCCACGCGTCATGGCTGATGTAACCGCTGATCGTCAAACCGAAACCACGGGACCGGGCGAGGATTACACGCCCGCGGTTCCGATCACCCAGCCGCCGATTTTCGTCTGGCCGCCGCGTCCGGTCGCCTTCGTGAAGTTTCTGTTCGGCTATCCCGGATACTTCCTGCCACGCAATCTCGGTTTCATGGCGCTCGCGCTTGTCACCTGGTTTTACCTGACGCCGGAGATGGCGACGATGAAGACCTTCCAGATTGATTGGATGGCCTGGATTGTCGTGCGAAATGTCGGGCTGACCTTCCTGATCTTCGGCGGCTGGCACTGGTGGTTCTATATCCGCCGCTCGCAAGGCACCGCCTATAAGCACAACAAGCACTGGCCCGACACCAAGCACCGTCGTTTCCTGTTCGGCGATCAGGTCAAGGACAATATGTTCTGGAGTGTGGTCAGCGGCGTCGGCATCTGGAGCGCCTATGAAATCGTCACGCTCTGGCTTTTCGCCAATGAGTTCATTCCGTTCCTGAACTGGGAGACCAGTCCGGTCTGGTTCGTCTTCCTGTTCCTGGCGATCCCGCTTATCCGGGACGCGCATTTCTACTTCGTCCACCGGCTGCTGCACGTGTCGTTCCTCTACAAGCACGCGCATTATCTGCACCACAAGAACGTCAATATCGGCCCCTGGTCGGGCCTGTCGATGCACCCGACGGAGCATGTGCTGTATTTCAGCGGAATCCTGTTGCACTGGGTTCTGCTCTCGCATCCGCTGCACGCGATCTTCCACGTCCAGGCCACCGGCCTTACGCCCGCGCTGGGGCATGTCGGGTTCGACAAGTTCCTGCTGAACGGCAAGCACGAGCTGACCCTGGGTCAGCGCTATTTCCACTTTCTTCATCACAAATATTTCGAGTGCAACTACGGCGGCGACGGCTCGGTTCCGCTGGATAAATGGTTCGGCTCGCTGCATGACGGCACCGAGGAAAGCCATAAGCTCATGAAGGAACGCCGCCGCGCCGCGCATGGGCGGGGCTAGGATCGCCCGCCTTCGATAACACGAGGAGTCACATGGAAGTCCGTCCCTACAAAGCCGCCGAGATCGCTGGTCGCGAGTCCGTCATGGAAGGCGCGGATATGCGGGTTTCCGTGCTCACGCTGGATGCGGGTCAATGCATCCCCTGGCACTTTCATACCGAGATCACGGATTCCTTTGTCTGTCTGGAAGGTCCGATGGTCGTCGAGACTCGCGCGCCCAGAGCCGAGCATGTGCTACAGCCGGGCGAGCGCTGCGAGGTTCCGCCGAACGTGGCTCATTACGTTCACGGCTTGAATGACGGGGCGTTTAAGTTCCTGACCATTCAGGGCGTCGGCGTCTACGACAATATCCCCGTCGGCGGTGAACGCGCCGATTGACCGGGTGGGTCGAGCAAGAGGATAACCCATGAAATTCGGTTTGCATTTCGGATCGCGGGGAACCGCCGGCGAGCCCGACTCGCTGAAAGCCATCGCGCGCGCCGCCGAATCCCTCGGATACGAGCATTTCGGCATGAGCGACCATGTGGTCGTGGCCACCAACGTGGACAGCGCCTACCCCTATTCCGAGACCGGAAAGTTCTTCGCCCAGGATACCGGCGTCTCCCTGGAAACCATAACGGCGCTGAGTTTCGTCGCCTCGGCGACGGACCGTATCCGCCTGCTCACCTCGGTGCTGGTCCTGCCTCACCGGCAACCGGTTCTGGCGGCGAAGATGCTGGCGACCCTGGACGTGCTCTCCAAGGGTCGGCTTACCACCGGGGTTGGTATCGGCTGGATGGCCGAGGAAATCGCGCTACTGGGTGGGCCGGCGTTCAAGAACCGCGCGCCCGCCTCGGAGGAGTATATCGAGGCGTTTCGCGAGCTCTGGACCGCCGATGCGCCGCGCAAGCAAGGCAATCATGTCGATTTCGACAACCTGCTTTTCGCGCCCAAGGGCGCCCAGCACCCACATCCGCCGATCTGGGTCGGCGGCGAGGTCGAGGGAGCGCTCAAACGAGCCGGACGGCTCGGCGACGGCTGGTATCCGGTCGCGGCGAACCCCCGCATTCCGCTGGACACACCGGAGCTCTACGCCGCCTCCCTGGGCCGGGTCCGGAGCGCGGCGGAGACGGCGGGCCGCGATCCCGGCGCCATCGACGCGGCGATCCTGGCGATCAAATGCCGCATCGGGCCGGAACAAGAGGGCCGAGACGGCGCGCGCATGACCTTTACCGGAAGCGCTCAGGCCATTGTCGACGATATCGAGGCCTATCGGCGTGTCGGCCTACAACACTTTCTGATCGGCGGCGATGGCGACGACTTGGCCGGAACCATCGAAAGGCTGGAGGAGTTCGCGGGCGACGTCATGGCGAAGATCGACTGACCACCCAAGCCTCGAGAACAAGCACGACGCCGGCGAGGGCATCCCAACCCGAGCTGTGACCAATCCGATCAATCTCGTCGATCAAGCGGCCATATCCAACGGCTTGCCCGGTTAGCATCGCCGTCAGCAATCGATGGATCGCCTCATGACCGAACCCGTCCCCGGCGGCACGCAAATGCGCGCGGGAGATCACGCCGGTCAATGCCAGATCGGGCCGGATCCGGTCCCATAGCCGCCCCGCCACCGGGCTCTCTCCGATGGCATGAGCCGCGATCATCGCGCCACCGAGCAAGTCGTCCCCGGACGGCGTCAAGCCTGGCCCGAGGCCGATCAACCGCGCTACCTCCAGCGGGCATGTCGCGTCCTGGTTCCGGAAAGCATCGATCAACCAGGAGCGCAGCGCGCCGATTGATGGTTCGGCGACGTCGAAACCCCTCCCCGTCTCCCCCGCGCCACGCGACCGCGCGATGGAGCCCCCCAAACCTTCGATCGGGATGCGCCCTGTCGCGGCCTCCCGAAAGCCGGCCAATCCTCGCGACAGATCCTCCGGTCGTAAGGGCGATAGCCGTCCCTCGGGTCGCCAGACCGGCGCCGAGCCGATCTCGAAGCGAAACCGGGATTTCACGATCAAACTTCTCTCGCCAGCCAAGACCGGATCACCAACCCGTGGACCGGCGCTGTTCCAATGCGTCGATCCAGGCGCCGAGGTCGCGAGGTTCAGAGGGCCGGACGCCAGGTCAACACCTCCCAGGAAAACGAGGGCCGGACCGAACTGGATGTAGAAACCACCGTCGAACACGGCGGCGACGCGACCCGTGCGCGCGGTCGAGAGGGTATCGGCGGCGACACATCCGATCCGGGTGGCTTGAAACTCAAAAACCTCGAACGCGGTCGTCGGCGCGACCCGGGCGGCGGCGCCACCCATCACGCCGTCCGGTTACGGGCAAGGATTTCTAGTGCCCAGACCGCGGCATCGGCGTTGGTGGGCGCGACGATCACGCCCTCGCCCTCGAGTGCCGCGACCTGAGCCGATCGTCGTTGCGGGTCAGCGTCCGTTCCAGTCACCGAGGCAATGATGATCGGGCGACCATCCGGCGAGACTTGCCGCGCGGATCGGACGATATGCCCGGCGGGGTCGGCATGCGTGCCGAGGCCGATCACCAGGTCAAGCAGGACAACGGCGACTTCAGGGTCTTCGAAGGTCGCGGCGATAGGCGCGTCACGCACTTCCGGATCGATCATCGGATGCGGTCGCCCCCGTGTATAGGCGTCATCTCCGAGGTCGAGGAGCGTGATCATTCCCTCCCCATCCCCCACGGGAGAAACCCCGGGGATCGGCGCGTTGGACGCCACATCGTCGCCGGCGCCAAGCATGATCGCCTGGGCCTCGGCGCAAAGCGTGCCGCCCGAGAACAGGCCCCGGATTTTGCGTCTCTTTCCGTTCAGGGGCACGGTCGGACATACCGCCGCCGCGTCCGGTTCAGTACCCACGGCCCTCATCGCCGCGTCTTTCAAGGTAAAGGTCTGCACCACGTCGGACGATACCGTGACTGCCTCGGCGCCGATGAAGCAGACGGTCACGGGTTTCTCGACCGCGGCGACCCGGGCCGACACCGCCTCCATCACCGACGGCGACGGCGGCTTGGAAATCAGGACGATATGTTTGGTTGAAGCGTCATTGGCGAGAGCGTCCAGAGCCATCAGCGTCGAAATTCCGCCGACCGCCTCGCCAAGATCCCGCCCACCCACGCCGATCGCGTGGGAAATGCCGCCGCCATGACGCGCGATCAGACAGGACACCTCCTGGATACCGGTTCCCGACGCGCCAATGATCCCGACATCGCCCTTGGGCACCCGATTGGCGAAGGCGATGGGTGTGCCGTTGATGATCGCCGTGCCGCAATCCGGCCCCATGACCAGGCGCCCGAGATCACGCGCCTCCCGTTTCAGGGCGACTTCCTCTTCAAGCGGTACGTTATCGCTAAAGATCATCGCGTGAAGGCCGCGTCGGATCGCCTTTCGAGCCTCCGAGACGGCGAAATCACCCGGCACCGAGATAAGCGCGAGATTGGCCCCGGGCCGTTGTTCGAGCGCGGTACGAATGGTCCGTGGACGCCAAGCCGCGCCGTTCGCGGCGGCGGATCGCGGTTGGTCCAGCAGCCCCTCGGCCATCGCAAGCGCGTTTTCGGCGGCATCGGCGTCCCGCGCGCGGATCGCGATCATCAGATCGCCGCCTCCGACGCCAACGGCCTCGCCATCCAACAATCCGGCGTCTCGCATGATCTCAAGATTGGCCGGCGTCGCCATCATCAACGCCGCCTCCTCGACGCCATCCAGCGCGACGATAGTTCGGGAAAAGCGCATCAGCACGACCGAATCCAGATAGAGACCCTTTCGCGCCCGATTGATGACCACCGCGCTCATGCCACCCCCATTTTCTCGGCATAGGCCCGAAGTGCCTGGTGGAAACAGGCGAGCGGCGCGCGGACGACCCCCGCCCCTACTTGTCCGATGCCGGGCTCTCGATGCGCGATACCGGTATTGATCGTCGGTGCCAGCCCGGTCTCCACCACGCGCCGGATGTCGATGCCGCTGGGCACGCCCTGATAGTCCAATGCCGGGATCGTCCATTCCGGGTTTTGCCCCGACGTGATCTCGGCCATCGCGCGGGTGAAGTTCGCGGCCTCCGAGGCGTTTCCGGCCCCGACGAAGCCGGCGACCGCCGGCGCGGCGCCCATGGCGAAACCACCGAGCCCGACGGTTTCGACAATCGTCGAATCTCCCATGTCAGGATTGGCGTCGGCCTCGGTAAACCCGGGAAAGTACAGGCCCTCGGGCATCTCCACCGGCGCCGTGAACCAGGTATCTCCGGTGCCACTGACACGAATACCGAACTCGGTGCCGTTGCGGCTCATCGCGGTCACGATCGAGGACGCCTCGATCCCGCGCACCGGATCCATGATCGCCTTGCCCATGGCCATGGCGATATTCAGGAAGAACTGATCATTGCCGCCGATAAAGGCCAAGGCCTTGGAGAGCGCGCCTAGGTCGGATGCCGTCTTGGCCATGGCGGGTGACAGGGCCCGTAGCATCAGACCGGTGCAGCCTACGTTTCGCTGATGCATCTCATCGCCCATTGTGAGCCCGCGGGCCACCAGGCTCTTGAGCGGGATACCGTCGCCGGCCCGCAGCGCGCGTCCCATCGCCGGGCCGAAATCGTCCCGCAGCCAGCGCAGCCGGTCGAGCACTTCGGCGTCATTGCCACCAAAGCGCATCACCTTGCCGAGACCCTCGTTGATCGTGCAGTAGGCGCGATTGCCAAAGGCCCGGTTCTCAACCACCATGACCGGTTGCCCGATGGTCGTCATGCCGGTCATCGGACCGACGGCGTCGAAATGGTGATTGGGCTGGAAGTCGAAAGCCCCCTCGCCCGCCATCCGCGCGGCTGTTTCCAGATCTGGCGCCCAGCCCTCGAACATCGCGATACCGGCAACCGCGCCGCGCATCGGTCCGCACATATCCTCCCATTTCACCGGCGGACCGGCATGCAGGATCATGTGATCCTTCAAGGCGGGCATCGCCTCCGCGGCTGGGATCACATCGACCAGAACCGGCTCGCCCACGAGCATCCGGCGAAGAGCTTCGTCATTCGCCTGGTCAATTCGGTGCGCGATATCACTCATGCGCCGAGCTTCGAGAGCAGCTTGGCCATTTCCACGTCACCGCCCGCCGGAGGACTCCAGTCGACATGCACCACCTCGCCCCCGTCGGCGAGGAGTTCCTCGGCGAAGCCTTCCAGGCCGACATTGATAACCTCGAGCGGGCTATCCAAAAGATCGCTGAATCTCGTCTCGGTCATGCCTGCTATAACTCCCGTCCCGCTTGGCGCCGCTCTGGCATTTAGCGCCGTTATCTTCGATGATGTCATCAGGAGAGTCACCCGATGGATGTTGCATCTCATTCATGGCGGGCCGTCGCCCAAGCGGACGACGTGTCCGAAGCCGAACCGTTGGAGATAGCGGCCGGAGGACGTGCCGTGATTTTGCTTCGGATCGACGGAGAAATCCGCGCGCTGCAGGGCAATTGCCCGCACGCGGCGGCGCGTCTGGCCATGGGACGAATAGAGGATGGCTGGCTGCACTGTCCCCAACACAAGGCCAAGTTCCGGCTAACCGACGGCGTTTGCGGACCCGGCTGGGGGCTTCCGGCGCTCCAGGAGTTCGCGGTGAAACTGGAAGACGGGAGCGTGTTCCTGTCGGAGCCTCTCGTGACGCTCGGTACCGAGGGTTGAGGAACGACCTTCCGCCTAGGTCGTACACTCATTAACGGGATTCCCAAAGGTTCGCGAATCTGATTCACCATGGCCAAAGGAGGTTGGCCATGTCCCGTTACGATATGTCGGATTTCGAGTGGTCGGCTATCCAGCCGATCCTGCCTCAAAAGTCTCGTGGCGTGCCGCGTGTTGATGATCGCCGAGTGCTGAACGGGATCTTCTGGGTTCTGCGTTCCGGCGCGCCTTGGGCGGACCTTCCCGGACGATATGGGCCTCACACGACCTTTTAAAACCGGTTCCGGCGGTGGACCAAGGCGGGTGAGTGGGACACGATAATGGACGCGATCACAGAAGCTTACGGCGATAACGTGCGGATGATCGATGGCACCAGCGTGCGGATTCACCATTCCGCCGCGACTTTAAAAAAAGCCACCCGGATCGTTGTCTCGGACGAAGCCGGGGCGGTCTTACTACGAAAATCCATGCTGTAACCGACGCGCATGGCCTGCCGGTACGTCTGGCGATCACTCCGGGCCAGCAGCATGACGCAACCGTCGCCGCCGAGTTGCTCGACGATATGCGAGCCGGCCAGATGCTTCTCGCCGACAGGGCCTACGACGCCGATTGGATCCGAGAGATGGTCAACGCGCGAGGCGCTTGGGCCAATATCCCACCGCGCTCGAACCGCAAGGACCCGATCTGCTTCAGTCCGTGGCTTTACAAGGCGCACAATCAGGTCGAGCGCTTCTTCAACAAACTCAAATACTTCCGTCGCATCGCGACCCGTTATGACAAACTCGGCGCCACGTTCCTGGCGATGGTAAAGCTCGCATCAATCCGGCTAAGATTGCGCGCTTATGAGTCTACGGCCTAGATTGCCCTGACCACCCGCGTGGTAGCCCGAATGCGATCCGAGAAATGGTACCAACCGCGCATCGCCTTGAATTCGTCGGTCTCCATGATTTCGGGCCCGTCGATCTCGTAGATCGCCGTGTAGACCTTGGTCGAGACCGGTGTCTTTGTGCCGTGATCCGTGGTCACGCCGTCGACCATCGTTACATACCGTTGACCGCCATGGACGCCGGCGCTGTTGATCACGTCGGGAAAATGCACTTCATCATACCACTTGTTCCATTCCTCCTCGACCTCGGGGTCAATCTCGGCGGTAACGATCAACAGGCATTTCGGTAGCTCGGTCATCGGTCGGTTCCTCCATTGTCCTCAATTCCCGGCCGATTCGATCAATCGTTCCGGATCGGGAACCGTGATCAGGCGACGGTTCTTGATGGTAATGACGCCCTCGCGGCGCAGCCGGGTCATCTGCCGGCTGACGGTTTCGGTCGTGAGCCCCAGAAAATCAGCGATATCGGATCGGCTCAAGGGAAGCTCGAACGCGGCCGTATGATCGGCCTTGGGATCGATATGCGAGGCAATCAAATACAGAAAACTCGCGACTTTCTCGGCCGCGGTCTTGCGCCCCAAGGTCACCATCCATTCCCGCGCTTCGTCCAACTCCTTCAAGGTCTGGGAGAGCAGGCGGTGTTCCAGGCCGGGGTTTTCGGTCATCAGCCGATCAAGGGTCGATTTTGGAAAGCCGCAGATCTGGACGTTGGACGCCGCCTCGACCGTCATCGCGTTTTCCGATGTCATGGGCCTGCCGAGAAAATCCGGCGCGAACTGCAATCCCACGATCTGCTGCCGGCCATCGGCGAGAACCTTCGAAAGCTTGACCACGCCACGCATGATATTGGCGTGCGAATCCACCGGATCCGCCTCGCGCAGCAGGACCGTGCCCGCCGGATACTCCCGACGCGTGGTATGCTTGGCCAAGGTCTGTAGCTGACTCGGCGTCAAGGCACCACAAACGCCTTTGTGCCGCGCTTCACAGGACAAGCAAAGCGCCGGGACATCCGAGTTGTGAATATCGAGCCGTTCGGTGTTCATGGACCGACTTTGATCCAATTGCCGGTCCGTTGCCAGCGCCATGCGAAGGACGCGACATCACGTCCCTCACCGCCCCAAGGAAACAAGGGATGGGGTCGAAACCCACATCCCTCGTCAATGCGGCTGTGTCTGGAAGTGTCAGCGCTTTCCCACCGAGGGAGGCTTCGATCCGCCGGCGAGGTAAAGGACGCCGTTGATCCAGATGTAATAGGCCGCCATGGTCCGCTCCTTTTTTAAGCTTTTCAGTCCGGGCCTACTCCGCCGCGACGCCAAGCGCGGCCGCGTCGGTGAACTGCGCCTCCTCGGTTGAACCGGTGAGCGCCGTGGTCGAGGAAGCGCCACCCTTGATCGCGGTCGCGACCGCGTCGAAATAGCCGGTGCCGACTTCTCGCTGATGCTTGGTTGCGGTGTAGCCCATGGCCTCGGCGGCGAACTCGGCGTCCTGCAACTCCGAATAAGCGGTCATGCCACGCTCCCGATAACCCTTGGCGAGCTGGAACATGGAGTGGTTGAGGGAGTGAAAACCCGCCAGGGTGATGAATTGGAATTTGTAGCCCATGGCCCCCAGTTCACGCTGGAACCGGGCTATGTCGGCCTTATCCAGGTTCGCCGACCAGTTGAACGACGGCGAGCAATTATAGGCCAGCATCTGATCCGGAAAATCCTTGTGAACCGCGTCGGCGAATTCACGGGCCTGGTCGAGATTCGGGGTCGAGGTTTCCATCCAGATGAGATCGGAATAGGGGGCGTAGGCCTTGGCCCGGGCGACACAGCGGGCCATGCCCTCGTCATCCCTGAGACGATGAAAACCCTCCGCCGTCCGCTCGCCGGTCAGGAACGGGCGATCGCGCTCGTAAACGTCACTGGTGATCAGCTTGGCGCTCTCGGCGTCGGTTCGGCAGATCACCAGCGTCGGGACCCCGGCGACATCCGCCGCCAACCGCGCCGCGTTAAGGGTGCCGATATGCTGCTGTGTCGGCACTAGAACCTTGCCGCCCATGTGGCCGCATTTTTTCTCCGAGGCGAGTTGATCCTCGAAATGCACGCCCGCCGCCCCGGCCTCGATAAAGGCCTTGGTCAATTCGAACGCATTGAGCGCGCCGCCGAACCCGGCCTCGCCGTCCGCCACGATCGGCAGCAGGAAGTCGATATCGCCCGAACCCTCCATATGCTGGATCTGATCCGCCCGAAGCAGGGCGTTGTTAATCCGGCGCACGAGATCCGGTCCGCTATTGGCCGGATACAGACTCTGATCCGGATACATGGAACCCGCGAGATTGGCGTCGGCGGCGACTTGCCAGCCCGAGAGATAGACCGCTTGCAGGCCGGCCTTGGCCTGTTGCATCGCCTGATTGCCGGTCATCGCGCCGAGGGTATTCACATACGGCTCGCTCACCAGAAGCTCCCGCAGCCGCTCGGCGCCGCGTCGGGCCAAACTATGCTCGATCCGCACCGAACCGGACAACCGCCGAACCTCCTCGGGGGAGTAATCTCGTTGCTTGTTCCATTGCTCGCTCATCACTTGGTTCTCCCGAATGTCGTGGCGCGGGTGACGCGCTCTTGAGTGGATAGGACAAGTCAATCGGTAGGGCTAAATCCTTTTAGAGTCGACAACCCTTTGAAAAAAAACAGTAAATTAGTAAAATCTGTAAATTTTTTAGATTTCATTTGGAAATTGCGAAAATCCCCGAGCCGTGCCATAGCTCCTCGAAACATCGCCTGCTAAGGGGAGACAGCGTTCATGGAACGCGTCGAGCGCAAGTCCATGTTGGGACACAAGGTCCGGCGATATCGTCTGGGCCAAGGCCTCAGCCAGGTCGAGATGGCGAACGAGATCGGCATCTCCGCGAGCTATCTGAACTTGATTGAGCACAATCATCGCCCGGTCACCGTCTCCCTGTTGTTCAAACTAGGACAGGTTTTCGATATCGACCTCAAGGCCTTCGCCGAGGACGAGGACGCGCGCCTGGCCGCCGAGTTGAGCGAGGTCTTCAGCGATCAGTTGTTCGAGGGTCAGGGCATCTCACAACGCGAGATCCTTGACCTCGTGGGCACGGCGCCGGCGGCGGCGCAAGCGACCGCTTCCCTCTATCAGGCCTATCGCCTCTTGTGGGAGAGGATGCAGGACCTTACCCACATCGATGGCGGTCGCGACCTACCAACCAAGGAGTTCTCCGCCTCGCCGGTGGACGCGGTACGCGATGTTTTTCAGGCGCAGGCCAATCATTTCCTGGAGTTGGAAACCGCCGCCGAGGCCCTGTGGCGGAACGCCGACCTACAACGGGATAGTTTATTTCAGGATCTCGCGGAGTGGCTACGGCAAGAGCATGACGTCGCTGTAAGAGTCATGCCGGTCAAGGTTATGGGTCAATCCCTACGCCGCTTCGATCTTCATCGCCGCCGACTGTTGCTTTCCGAGGCCCTGCTGCCGTCCGGGCGGATCTTTCAGATGGGAGTGCAGACCGCCTATCTCGGCCAAGCGGCGCTCTTGGACCGGCTTGTCGGCGACGCGGAGCTGCCGTCCGAAGAAGCCCGCGCGTTGCTTCGTCAAGGCCTCGCCGGGTACTTCGCCGGCGCCGTGATGATGCCGTATGAAAGTTTTCTCGAAGCGGCGCGAGAACTTCGACACGACCTGGAGCTCCTACGCCGCCGTTTCTCGGTCAGTTTCGAGCAGGTCTGTCATCGTCTTACGACCTTGCAGCGGCCCGGCGCGCGCGGGGTGACCTTCTTCTTCCTCAGAATCGATCAAGCCGGCAATGTCTCCAAGCGGCTTTCGGGTGGCGGGTTCCAGTTCGCGCGCTTTGGCGGCACCTGCCCGCGCTGGGTGGTTCACGACGCCTTCAAGACGCCCGGGAGTATCCTGACCCAGGTCGCGCGCATGCCGGATGAATCGACATTTTTCACCATCGCCCGGACCTTGGACTCGATCGGCGGTTGGCGGGACCGGCTACAGCCGGAATTCGCGATCGCTCTGGGCTGCGAGATCCGAGATGCCAAGCAATTGGTCTACGCGGACGGCCTGGTCGGCAAGCGTCAGGACGCCGCGACCCCCGTGGGTGTGAGTTGCCGGGTTTGCGAGCGCCTGGACTGCAGCCAACGCGCCTATCCGCCGATGAACCATCGCCTCACCGCGGAGGAACATCTGAAGCGCGCCGCGCCGTTCAGTTTCGCCCGTTGAGGGAACGAGGGTCGGAATTCCTGTCTCATCACAGTATTGTCCGCCGTCGCCCTGGCGAAAGGCAGGGCCGTGCCCTCACCGTGCCGCGCGACTTTTTGAACGATGGCGAAACGTTCTCAAAACGCGGCCCGCAGCACTGGTCGACATCTCGATATGGCCCTGCCTTTCGCCAGGGTGACCGGAAAGAATGACCAGGACGCCACCCCCCTTACTTCTCCAGAACCGCGCTCAGCGCCGCCAACGCATTCAGGACCGGCGCGAAGCCGCTGATCGGCGCGGTCTGGATAACCGCCTCGAGCATCTCGGTTTCATCCAAGCCCATGTTCAGCGCGGATTGACCGAATTTCGCGACCTGCCCTTCAAGCTTAAGTGCCGCGAAGCTGGCGACCGCCACCAGCACTCGCTGGCGATGGTCGAGGCCAGGACGAAACCAGATCTCGCCATAGCCGTATTGAATGGCGAGAGGATAGAAACGCCCGGTGACCCTGTTATCGGGCGAGGCATAGCCCCCCGTCGCGCGCGCGCCGTGCAACCGGCGCATGAGATCGCGGCCCCGTTCCGAAAGTTGCTCCAGGGACTCGGTCCGGACTGGATCGGATGGAGGGTCGATACCGCGCTCGACGAACACCGCCTTCGCCGTCGCGACCGCTTCCTCCGTCATGGCGAAACCAGCGTAGATCCCGACTTGAATAAAGACTTCGACGATAGCCTCCGGAGAAAACCCGAGGTCCAGCGCCGCCGCGACGTGTCGCGCCGTGCTCGCCGGCGCCCGGATCGATCCCAAGGTGGCCAGCGCGCAGACCATCCTGTCCTCGATGGCGAGACCCGGACGGCACCAAACGGCACCATATGCCCCCTCGCTGAGCAAGGTACGCATCACCGCCGGCGCACCGTCCTCGACGGAACCGAAGAAGCGCTTCCGCATGGCCTCTCCGTCGCGCAGCAAATCCTCTCGGGTCGTCATGGCCGCTCCTTTCTCGCGTGTCCGCCATCCACTCTTGTCCAATCTACGGCATACGGGCGACAATACGCGTCGTAAACTGCCACCAGGGCGCGGGAGAACAGATATGCGAACAGTCGCTATTACCGAGGCGCGCGAGGTCGAGGTCAAGCGCGCGGGCGGTGTTGGACGCCGGGTTGACTATATCGGCAGTCCGGGAATCATCGACGCCAACCCACAGGCCTTTCTCGTCGACCGGCTGTATCGGGACGCCAGGATCGATCCGCATTTTCATGATATCGACCAGTTCCAGGTCGTCGTCGACGGGTCCTGCCGCATGGGTAAGAAAGCCGCCGATCCGGTGACTTTCCAATATGCCGACGCCTATACACCCTATGGGCCGATCGTCGGCGGCGAGGAGGGTTTTGCCTTCTTCACGCTACGCCCGATCGCCAGCGGTGGTTTCTTCGCCATGCCCGGCAATCGACATAACCTGCCCAGTCGCGCGGGCCGGAACATCGCTGGACGGTTTGATACGACCCGCCCCCGGCCCGAAGCCGGCGCGGTGATCCGCGAGGATCTGATGAGCGACCAGGAGGACGGCGCCATGGCCGTCGGTCTGCGTCTCGGACCGAATGCCGAGGCACGCGGCCCCGTCTCGGACGCCGGAGGCCAATATTATCTGATCTGCGAGGGCCGGGTAATGGAAGGCGAGCGCGACTTGCCGAGACGCTCCCTCATCCACGTGGCCCCGGGCGAGCCCGCGCCCCTATTGCGCGCCGACGGGGACGGCGCGGATGTCCTGGTGCTGCAATTCGCCCGGCCCACGGCGCGTCCAGGCTCCGACCCGGCCCTCCTGGCCGCCCGCGATCCGAACGCCTATATGAAGCGCCCGGACGGCTCGGGCCGCTAGCGACCGACGTTCCGCGCGGTCAGATCAAATCCGAGACGATCCGGATCAGCCTGCGTTTGACCTCCGCGGCGATTTGCGCCTGCGAAACGTTGCGCCCGCCGCCATAGACCGCGATTTTGGTCCGCAATACGCCGCGAAACGGCTTGAAGCCGGACTTGCGCTCTTCCTGGAGTTTCGGGCTGGACCCGAAGGTAACGGACTTGCTTGTCTGTCCGACCGACTTGGCCTCGGCGATACCGATCGCCACCTCGGAGATGGTGATATAGGTGTCGCGACTTTGCGTGCCGCCGATGATGCTGCCGATGGTGGCCCCGGCCAACACGCCGATGGCGGTACCGGCTCGGGTCGGGGAACGATAACCGGCGATTCCTCCGGCGGCGGCTCCTAGAAAGCCGAATTGCGCGCTCATATCCTCGCGAATATGGCCGCTATAGACGACGTTCAGGTCGAGCTTGATGCCGAAATCGTCGCGGGTCGGCTTGAACCCCTTATCCGCGTAGGAGCGTTCCAGGTCGGAGCGGAACCCTCGGACGTCGAAGGCCGGGTCGCCCGAGGTGTTGCGGATCGCCACCTTGATCGCGTTGTTCTCGAACTGATCGGCGTCGATGAAGACGGACTTCTCGACCACCGAGCCGTATTTCAGACCGGTTCCCGGATCGGTAACCATGTTTAGTCGGCTTTGACCGGATTGACAGGCCGCCAGCAGACCGGTGGCGACGAGAGCGCCGGCGGCGAGGAACCAGCGCCGGGCCGGGCGCGTCCTTGGGGTTACGGTCATCAGAAGTCTCCCGACATGAAGGCGTTGATCTCCGAGAAGTGGATGGCGAAGCCCAACCCCTCGACCTCGACCTTGGCCAGCTTCTGGGTGTTCATCCCCACGACTTCGTCCTCTATGAACAGCGGTCCGCCGGAGTTACCGGGGTTGATCGCCGCGTCGGTTTGCACGAACAGGATCTCCTTGCCGCCTGGTGCATAGGTGCTGGGCAGCTTGCGAAGCGCGCTGACAACGCCGCGGGTAATCGAGAAGTTGAGACCATTGGGATGCCCGATCGCCTCGGACGCCGCGCCGAGATCGACCGTGCGGCGCTGGTACAGGCGTACGGGCTTGCCGCGCTGTTGCACGCGGACCAGCGCCAGATCCAAACGGACATCGGTTTTCACGACCTTGCCGAAGGTCTCCTGACCGTCATAGAGCTTCATCTCGACGAATTTCGAGTTCTCGATCACGTGATAGTTCGTCAAGACCAGATCCGGCCGGATAAAGAACCCGGAGCCGACGCTGCCTTGCGGGTTGTAGACGACGACCACGCTGTCGAAGCGGGGATCGTTAAGCGGCCGAGCATCGAAGGTGTTTTCCCGGTACTTGGCGAGCTGGGTGTTCTTGTCCTTCAACATCTCGGCGCGCAGAACCGACGCCCGGGGGAGCTTTTTCGATTTGCCCCGGTTGGCTTGATAGTGGTTGAGGATCTCCGTCAACTTTATGGACACCGCCGATGTCTCGAACTTCTCGACATCCTTCTCCCGCTGCGCGCCGGCGAGATGGCTGGAGCGGTTCCGGTCCTTGTCGTGGATCTTGTAGGGCACCACGAAGGACTGAGCTTCATTCACCGTCACGAAGGATTTGAAGTAGCTGCGCTCGCGTAGGTCCATGACGTAGTAGTTGATCGACATGACCTTCTTGGCGTCGATATGCGCCCGATTAAAGGCGTAATCCGT
>Ga0181579_10001835_pt1 | contig 17399 bp, 16 predicted proteins | sample 071ome_24_FD_132996 | JGI IMG/M metagenome (GOLD analysis project Ga0181579, IMG submission 132996) | Coastal salt marsh microbial communities from the Groves Creek Marsh, Skidaway Island, Georgia - 071402CT metaG (megahit assembly) | ecosystem: Environmental > Aquatic > Marine > Intertidal... | reverse complement strand
TTCTGTTTCATGACAGGGGATCCTTTCTACCGGTTCAGTTGTTCTGCCAGTACCAGGCGCGGCGCACCTCGTCCTTGACCTTTCGGCGGGCATTCAGGGAGGCAAGCTTGTAGCCGACGCGATCATCAAAGCTGTGCAACAGCACATGCATGGTGTCGGCAAAGGAACTGCCATCGGCATAAATAAGGTCGGCGCCATCAAAGCTGGCTTCAAAATCCATCAGGGCCAGCCGCGCACTCTGGATATCGCCGCCCTTGATGTAGTTCTGGACCGCGAGGGCCTTTGCCTGCATGCGCTGATCAATATTCACAAGCGAGGCCGAATCGCGAAGCTTTGCATCACATCCGGCAAGGGTTTTTGCGCTGGCCAGATATTGGCCAGGCTCATCGCTGGCCGCCGCCTGCGCGTCCTGTTCCAGGCCGTTGCTCAGGCAGGAGTCAAAATTCAGCACATTCTGCATTTCATTGGCGCGATCAATGACCGAGGTTGTCGGCGCGGATGATGTCAGCACCGTCTGCTGGCAGGCAGCCACGCTGAGCGCACCAAGTGCGATAAGGGGAATGGATAGACGGTTCATGAAAAACTTCCTTCTTGGTTTGAAGCGTTCGGGTTGCTGGCCATGGGACAGCCTTGGCCTCAGCGCAGGAGCCCATAATTCGAGGACACGGAGAGGTTGACACGCTGGTTCACACGGTAGCGGTGGTTCGAGCGGAATGTCAGATTGCGGCCATCTGCGCGCACATGGACCAGATAGTGGTCAGCGACATCCTCGGTCGTCTTGTGATAGCTTGTCTGGTCACGACAGACCCGACGCTGGCGCGGTGACTTGTCCATCGCGGCGACAGCACCGAACAGAGCGCCAAGAGAGCCGGCGCCATGATTGTCACTCAACTTGTTGCCAATCGCAGAGCCGACCAGCCCGCCGATGACCATGTCACCCACATTGCCCTGCACACCTGAATGCGAACGGGTCGTATGACAGGATGTCGTTGTCACCGGCTCGTGAATGACACGCTGCGTCCAGACAGTCTCGACACTCGTCACATAGCCGGTGCGCGTGTCGCTGATGGTTTGGGCGCCGGCGAGGGTCGCGCTGAACAAAGCGCCAGTCACAATCACCGCTGAAAGAAGCATGTTCGATTTCATCTGTATCTCCTTGAAAAAGGGTTGATACGGATGAGATGAAAATTTTTCGGCCCAATTTGCTGAAATCCGGTTCGCAGGCCCAATAAATTTTGATTTTTTCTTAGACCGTCGTTGGACAATTGGGTCGGCAATCCGGCTTTTATTGTATTGGCCGCAACAAACCCAAGATAGCGATTTTGAATATTCGATCCGGCAATCTGTCAGATCACCCCGTCAAATATCGCTCCCACATTTCCATAAGCATTCTTCGCTGCTCGAGGAAGTCACCTCGATTGGAAACGCGCACTGGGTCTCCTTCCGGTTTGATGCGCGATGATCATCTCCGCCACCTTACGGCTTGCCAGCTGGTTTTCTGTCAGCCACGCACGCAGCCTTGATCGAAAGCCGTGCGGCAGCGGTGATGGCGGAGAACATGCTGGCGAATGACGCAAAAGAGGGGATTGCCCTCTTTATCAAAAAGTGTGACCCGAACTGGACCGAAAGCTGGCCTTATCCGCCAAGCGTCACCGGATGGCCATGCGGTGTCGTTAGATAGGCCTTGGTCCAGGCCGCCATCATGGCGCTGATCTCGTCATCACCGGTAACACCCCCCTCCGCCAGAAGTCTCTGCAGCGCGGCAAGCCAGGCGGTGTAATAGTCATCCCCACCATCCAGATTGCCGGCCTTGCTGTTATCGGCAAGCGCTTTCGCCAGGCTGTCGGCCCATTCGGTCCAGCTGAACAGGCCGCGTTCGTGAAGATGCACGGTCAGCGCAAAGGCGGCGGCATGCCAGGGCTGCTCGAAAGGCTGTTCAGGGCGCGACGCGGTCTGGCTCATGCCGGCTCCAGATAGCTTTCCCACAGATCAAGCCGCACCTCGTCATGCGGGGATTCCGCATGCTGCCAAAGATCGCCGGCAGCAAAGCTGACCGCGTAGAGATGCTGCGGGGCCTCACCATTGAAATGGGCGTTGCTGTCGGGAAAGATATGCGCGCCGTGATGCAGAACAACGGTGCCGACACGGCCGGCGGCATAGGCGGGAAGGCGGGTATGGCCACCATTCTGCGTCCGGTTGCCGGCAATGGCGCTGGTCCGCACCTGCGCGCCGATGGCAAAAGCCGGGCCATCGCCGCTGTCACGCGCTGACGGGCCGCCGCTGCGAAGCGCCGCTTTCACCCGCGCGGCATCAAGGCGGCGCGCGACAAGATCATCCGGGGCCGGCGCGTCACTCCGGCCGGCGGCGATTTCCTCGAGGCTGGCAAGGCCATGTTCAACCAGAAGATTGGCAAGGCCAGCAAGCCATTTTTCGTAATAGCCGAAGCTGGCATAATCCGCCGGCGGCAGGCATTCCTTCACATGTCGCGAGGCATCGATGTTCCATTTGCCAAGCGCGCCAGCCGCCAGCGTAAGCGCGAGGGCGCGCCCATGCCAGTCTTTGGCAAAGATCCGGGATTCATCGTCCTCACGCGGCACCGGGCCATCGCCGAAGCGCCCGCCCATGTCATGGATTCGGGTCATGCCGCTGTCCCGGCAGAATGCGGCAGGCCGGCACCGATCATCGAATCACGGGTAACCAGGCTGGCAAGCGCGGCTTCATCCAGACCTTCGCTTCCTTCCGGCCGCATCGGCAGCACCAGATAGCGGATCTCGGCTGTCGAATCCCACACCCGCACCGCGGTTCCCTCGGCAAGGGTGACGCCGAATTCGGCGAGGACAGCGCGCGGCTCCCGCACAGCGCGGGCCCGGTAGGAATCGGATTTGTACCATCCCGGCGGAATGCCAAGCAGCGGCCAGGGGTAGCAGCTGCACAATGTGCAGACGACCAGGTTGTGGGTTTCAGGCGTGTTTTCCACCACTACCACATGCTCGCCCTGGCGGCCGCCATGGCCAAGCTCGCTGATCACCCGGTCAGCATCGGTCAGCAAGGCGGTTCGGAATTCGGGATCGATCCAGGCACGGGCGACAAGACCGGCCCCGATCTGCGGACCAATATCGCGCTCATAAAGGTCGATGATGGCGTCCAGCGCGGCCGGGTCGATCAGGCCTTTTTCGACCAGAATTGTCTCCAGCGCCTTCACCCGAAGCCCGGGTTCGGACGGCAGAAGGCGGTGCGGGTTATCGTCGTGATGATCATGCGGCATGGCGTCATCCTGCGCCGGTTTGCCGGCCCCTGTCCAGCGCCCGGTGTTGGCCCGAATACATGTCTCGCTTGACCTGTTCAGAATACAACGAGTCTGTGAAGCCTAAACTGCCACTGTCTTGCGCATCTAAACCGTCAAGGAGGGGGTCGGCGCCCTGTCTGACAGGCTGGAGCGATATTGGGACAGCATTCGTCGCGCGGTATTTCACACGCGGGAGCTTGGGCTGTCGGTTGCAAGGGAGGTTGAGACCAACCAAGGCGGCGCGTCTGTTTATATCCAAGACGCGCTGGACAGGTGGATGAAGAGCATCATCGGTGGCGACTATGTCGTGCATGGCCTACGGCATAGCCTTCGGGACAGGCTGTGCGCTGTTGAATGCCCGTCAGACACCATTGACCAGATAGATGGCTGGACCACGACAGGCATCGGTCATGGCTATGGCAAAAGCCATAGCGCCCGGGGACTGGCCAAACGGATGCGGCGCATGTAATTTCAGGATGGCAGGGTTCGGCATCTTGTAATTCGGAACATGCACCTATGGCTTCCAGACTGCGACGTAAGTTACTCAAGGCGTCAGCAATAATGTTGTTTTTGCCTGTCTATAATGTGGCCTCGAAGGCCTATTCAGACACCGATAAGCCGCTTCAACCTCTCATCGATATATTGAGGGCAATCGGCAAACCTGTATGTGTGCATGCGGCCGAAACATTGTCTGAAACACGTGTTGCTGACAAAAGCTACAGCCTTCATTTGCGCAATGCTGACCTGAACTCCAAAGACGCAGAGCAAATTGGTCGGTCGATAAATATGGTCCATGCACAGCATGATATCCGGCTCAGGTCTTTCAGTGCCAGTTACAATATTGGCTTGGGCAAACAGGGAATCGGACACCTACTTGCAGGCCTCCCAGATCATCTTGGAGAACTTGGTCTGGTTGACTGCAACCTGGACGATGCCAGCGCCTATTTGATTATTGAATTCATCGCACGAAGCCAAAGCCTGCAAATGATTTGCGTGGAAGACAACAACTTTTCGGCTTCGGTCAAGGATGACATAAGAGCAGCCGGAGCAAAGCTGGATAGCTGTGTGACGATTGTCTAAATAGCCTTGAAACAACAAGGCATATTCACGGACATTGAGAGTGAATGCCAGTGCTCATCCTGTGTATCATCTGACCTGTTAGCACTTAAACTGTATGTATATCAGCGATGTAGATAAGACAAATGGCGCTAGGGAGATATTTTAGTGTTCCTGATACAGGCACTGATATGCATTGCCATGTGAGCAATACCGCCAGTCTATGTATCACTGGCTCGACGCCAACTGGCACATGCTGTCTGCCTATCTCATCTACATGCGTGATGTTGGCGCAAAGGAATTCAACATCGGTGTGATGACAGATGATGAGGTCAAAGATCTCTTCAACTAGGAAGGTTCCTACCATACAACTCAAGCCGGTCTTCCTGCCCGTGAATTGCCCGGTGAAACATTTGCTCCAAAACACCTCTGGTGTCGCAGTCAGATATCCTGTGTCCTGCGCCGCATTCCAGTTGATGTGCAGCAGCATTACCGCAGCAAAAGAGTGAGCATGTCATTGCGCACTGGGTCTCCTTCCGGTTGATGCTGATCATACCTTCAGCTCCATCCTGTATTGAATACAGTCATGCCGGTAATGCACCTCGGCACAGTAGACCAGCCTGTTCGCATTGTCGGTGATATGGCGTTTCACCCTGGCAACGGGATCACCCGGCGGAATTTTCAGCGCGGTTGCCACCACATGGTCGGCCTTTTCGATCTGCAGTGTCTGCCAGGCCCTTCCGATTTTCAGATCCATGTTCTCAAACAGCACCGGCAATGCCAACCTCTGGCGGAAATCCGTCTCATTCCTGCGGAACAGCTCTTCCTCGATATGGAGGGTGATCAGACAGTATCTCATACCGTCACGAATATGCGCCCGTTTCATGAAATAATAGGACTGGCAGAGTGTGAAATCAGCTCCCGACAGGGCCGGCATGGCGACACCCTCATCCAGCGGCTCCTGCTCCGGACTGTCATCCGCATAGAGGCGGATCAGATCACTGACCGTCGATTCAAGGTGCAGTGGCCCGCTGCCCGCCCGACCCGCCAACACCGACGTGCCGCGGCCGCGCTCAGAAAGAACAAGTTCATCCTCGCGCAGCAGTTCAAGAGCCTGGCGAATGGTCACCACCGACACGCTGAAACGCGCGGCCAGGTCGGGGATTGGCGGCAGAAAATCACCGGTCTTCCAGACGCCGTCCGCAAGCTGCGCGCGCAGGACTTCATAGACCTGATAATAAAGCGGCAATGGCTGTGCCCGATCAAGGAGAGAGGCGGCATGTGTCATTCTGAAACCCTCCCGACGCGGCGTTCTGCCCGGTATTTCTCAACGCGATCCGCGTCCAGCCCGGCTTGCTTGTGACAGGACCCTTGCCAACCAGCCATGCAGCACTTAAAGTCATAACATAATAAATATAGAATGTTCAGGAATTTCAAGATGGATCCCGCGAACACGTCCTTCACGCATGTCATTGTTGGCGCGGGATCAGCCGGATGCCTTCTTGCGAATAGGCTGTCGGCACATCCGGAGAATCATGTTCTGGTTCTTGAAGCTGGTGGCTGGGATCGGGATTTCTGGCTGAAATTGCCGGTGGGATATTTCAGATCAATCAACAACCCGTCGGTCTCACGTCATTTTGCAACCTTGCCCGGCGAAGGCACAGCCGGCCGGTCGATCGACTGGCCCCGTGGCAAGGTGGTCGGCGGGTCAAGCAGCATCAATGGGCTGATCTTCATTCGTGGCCAGAAGGACACGTTTGATGAATGGGCGGCCAAGGGAAACGAGGGATGGTCCTTCAATGAGGTGCTTCCCTATTTTCGGCGCCTCGAATCATTTGCCGGTCCGCCATCCCAATATCATGGCGGCCATGGCGAGCTTCAGGTCTCGCAGCTTCGCAATGACCATCCCTATTGCGAGGCCTGGCTGCGCTCGGCCAGCCAGTTCGGCCTGCCCCGCAATGATGACTTCAACGGTGTCACGACACATGGTGTTGGCGCCTATCACCTCTCGATCGGACGCCGGTGGCGCAGCAGCGCCGCAAAGGCGTTCCTCAAGCCGGCCCTGAAGCGGCCGAACCTGACGGTGATGACCAATGTGCTGGTGGAAAGGATCATCATCAATGACAGAAAGGCCCAGGGCGTGCGGCTTCGCCGCAATGGCAACGCCATGGACATCATGGCAAGCCGGGAGGTCATACTTTGCGCCGGCGCCATCCAGTCACCGCAAATCCTGCAGCTGTCCGGAATCGGCCCGGGCAAACTCCTGAAAGACCTCGATATCCCGGTCATCATCGACCGGCCGGGCGTTGGCGGCAATCTTCAGGATCATTACCAGATGCGCACAATTGTCAGGATGAAGACCCGGGATTCGCTCAATAATCAGGTCCGCAACCCGATTTCCCTGGCAAGGATGGGGCTGGACTGGGCCATCCGGGGGCGCGGGGCGCTGACCGTCGGTGCCGGCCAGGTTGGCGGCGGCGCCCGCACCGAACATGCGCCGACCCAGGCACCCGACATCCAGTTCAATGTGATGCCGCTCTCGGTCGACAAGCCCGGCGACCCGCTGCACCGCTATTCGGGATTCACCGCCGCGGTCTGGCAGTGTCATCCGGACTCCCGCGGCCGGGTGGATATCGTCTCGAAAGATCCTGCCGCCGACCCAAGGATTGATCCGAATTACCTGAGTGCCGAGCGTGACCAGAAAACCATCGTCGCCGGCATCAAGATGCTGCGCGACATTTACCAGCAGGCCGAGTTCCGCCATCTGTGGGATGTCGAGATGGTGCCGGGACCGGATGTCAGGACCGACGATGAAATCCTCGATGCGGCGCGGCGCGGCGGCGGCACGGTCTATCACTGCACCGGCACCTGTCGCATGGGCGTTGATGAAGACGCGGTCGTCACACCTGATCTGAAGGTGCGCGGCATCGACGGGTTGCGTGTTGTCGATGCATCTGTCATGCCGGTCATCACATCGGCAAACACCAACGCCCCCACCTATATGATCGCCGAAAAGGCAGCCGACATCATTTTGTCTCAATCATAGGATGCGCTACCAATAAGGCGTATCAATTACCGTGGAAACACAGAGGAGTCCCGAATGCCCTATCCAGAATTGAAAATGCTCATTGCCGGTGAGTGGACCGATGGCAGCTCGGGCAAGAGCGAGCCGGTCATCTGCCCGGCAGATGGCAGCACCATCGGGACCCTGCCACATGCCAGCCCGGCCGATCTCGATGCGGCGTTGCAGAGCAGCCTTGACGGATTCAATGTCTGGCGAAAGATGACCCCGCACAGCCGCCAGGCGGTTCTGGAAAAGGCCGCCGGCCATCTTGAGGATAGGTTCGAGGATATCAGCGCCAATCTGACGCGCGAAATGGGCAAGCCGATCGGTGAATCCCGGATCGAGCTTCGCGTCGCCATCGACCTGTTGCGCTGGTATGCCGAGGAAGGCAAGCGGGTCTATGGCCGGATCATCCCGTCACGCTTTCCGAATATGCAGCATGAGGCCCGCAAGGAGCCGGTCGGACCGGTGGTCGCCTTTGTCGCCTGGAATTTCCCGGCAACCAACACCATGCGGAAGGTTGCCGGCGCCCTGGCCGCCGGCTGCTCGATCACCATCAAGCCAAGCGAGGAAACCCCGGCAACAGCCATTGCCATCGGCCGCGCCCTGACGGATGCGGGCCTGCCGGCCGGTGTTCTGAACATCGTGTTTGGAGTGCCACCGGAAGTCTCGGAACATCTTCTCGCCTCGCCGATCCCGCGCAAGCTCAGCTTTACAGGAAGTGTTCCCGTCGGCATTCATCTTCAGCAGCTGGCGGCACGGAACATGATCCGCTGCACCATGGAGCTTGGCGGCCATTCACCGGTGATGGTGTTTGAGGATTGCGACATCGAGGCAGCCGCGAAACTCTGCGCAGCCGGTAAGTTCCGCAACGCCGGACAGGTCTGCATTTCACCCACGCGGTTCTTTGTTCAGGACAGCATCCATGACAGGTTCCTGGCCCTGTTCACCGAACAGGTCGAGGCGGTAAAGGTTGGCGACGGCCTTGATGAAGAGGTGAATATGGGACCGCTGGTGGCCGAACGTCGTATCGACATCATGGATGGCTTCGTCTCGGATGCCGTCAGCAACGGCGCCAAACTTCTGGTTGGCGGATCGCGCATCCAGAGCGAGGGGTGCTTCTTTGCCCCGACATTGCTTCAGGAGGTGCCGGACACCGCCAGGATCATGACCGAGGAGCCGTTCGGGCCTATCGCGCCCACCGCCCGGTTCTCCTCGCTTGAAGAGGTGATCGACCGGGCCAACAGCCTGCCCTTTGGACTGGCCGCCTACGCCTTTACCGGCAGCGCGAGAACCGCCGGCGTCCTGAAGCAGGAAATCGAGGCCGGCATGCTGGCTGTCAACTCGCTGCATGTGCATTCGGTTGAAACACCCTTCGGGGGCCTGAAATCCAGCGGCTATGGACATGAGGGCGGTATCGAGGGGCTGGAGGTGTTCCTCGCCACCCGATATTCAAGCGAGATCTACAGCTGATGTCAGCTGCCCGCAGGCGCGATGACAGGTGCACTGACGGCCCCGCCTAATTTGACCGCCGCGGGGTTTGCGGCGGGGTTGTCGGCACGAATGGAAACCGCATGCGGGCCTTTGTCGCTGTCGTGTTCGGGTCGATTGCACCGCGCACATAGGCCCGGCCGGCGTCAAATGGTGGCGAGTAGTCCCAGGACGGAAACTCTCCATTCTTCATCGCCTCCTGCACAAAAAGGCGGGTCTTCTGTGATGCCACGACCCGCTGGCCAAGCGCGGCCTCATCCCAGCGATCGGCGACGCGTTCCCGCATCGCCCTGATGATGTCGGCGGATGCCGGCTCTTGCGCAAGATTCCGTTCTTCATCCGGATCAGCGGCGAGATCGAAGAGCATTTCCGGGTCCGTGCCACACCGCACATATTTCATGTTCCGGTGGCGGCACATCAATGCCGGATCATGCACACCCTCGCCGCAATATTCGAAAAAGACACAATCATCGTCACTTCCCGCCGCGGGAAGATCGAACAGGCTTCTGCCGTCAATGGGTGCGACATAGTCTGAGTAGCTGCCGCCATTCGCGATATCGGCGAAGGTTGGCAGCAGATCAACAAGGGTGGTCAGCGCGGTTTCGCAATGGCCCTGTTTCAGATCTGGCCCCATCGCAATCATGGGCACACGGACCGATCCCTCATAGGGGTTGAACTTGTACCACATGCCGCGCTCGCCAATCATGTCACCATGATCGGAGATGACAAAAACATAAGTGTTTTCAAGCTGGCCGATCTTTTCAAGCGTCTCGACCAGCCCACCAACAAGCGAGTCAAAATAGCTTGTCATGGCAAAATAGGCTTGGCGGGCCTTGCGAAGCTGGTCATCGGTGATGTCGAATTCATCCTGCCTTATGGTCATATAGTAACGCTGCGACCATGGATCGCGTTCCTCATAGGGAATGAAATCCACCCGCGGCATGGCGATTGCCTCATGGTCGTAGAGATCCCAGAATTCCCGGGTGGTCACAAAAGGATTATGCGGATGCGTGAACGAGGCATGGACAAAGAACGGGCGTTCATCGGCTGAACGGGCAATATCAAAAAGTTCCTGTCTTGCCATGTTGAAAACATGGTCGTCATAGTCGATCTGCAGGCTGCGCTCACATATACCGGCCTCGACAACGCTGTGAAGGCTCATGCGTGAGGGGGAATACTCCTCGTCATATTGTGACCAGTCGGCTGTCCATCCGTAATCCGACGGATAAATATCGGTTGTCAGCCGCCGTTCGAACCCGTGAAGCTGGTCAGGCCCCACGAAATGCATCTTTCCGACAAGGCTGGTCTGATAACCGAGCATGCGCAGATAATGCGCGTAGGTCGGCTCGGAAGACAGGAACTCGCCGGCATTGTCATAGACACCGATATTCGATGGCAGCCGTCCCGTCATCATGGAGGCGCGCGACGGGCCGCATACCGGGCTGTTGCAATAGCTGTTGCGAAAGGTGGTGCCACGCTCGGCAATCCGGTCGATATGCGGCGTCAGCGCATAGGGCGTACCATAAGCCTGCAAGCACAAGGCGGTGAGTTGGTCCGCCTGGATGACCAGAATATTCGGTTTTGACACAACCCGTTCCCCTTTTACCGTTTGGTGACGCCCTTGATGTTCATGGCCCTTTTGATGGTCATGGTCCTTTTCATATTCCAGCGTCCCGTTGATATCTCAAAGCAAGGATGTTGGCGAACAGCCCATAATTTGCCTTGACTTATTATTTAATTAACTAAAATAATAAAATCAATCTAAAGCTTTTTTTGGACCCGAATGGCGTTGCTGATGCGTTTTGACATGTCAAACAGTGATGGTGTGCGCAAGACCAATCGCGCCAGAGTCATGCGGTTGATCCACGACTCTCCCGGCGTTGACCGCACTGAACTCGCCCTGTCTGTCGGGGTCAGCAACGCCGCCATCACCAACATTGTCAACGAACTGCTTCGTGCCGGCCTTGTGCGGGAAATCGATTCGCAACACAGTTCAGGCGCCCGCGGCCGCAAACGTGTCGGACTGCAGATCGATGGCGCCGGTGGCTATGTGATGGGGGTCAACGTTCTTGCCACCAACGTCAGCATCGTTCTGGCTGATATCTGCGGCAGTGTGATTGATGAGACTGACGTCAATCCAACGCAGCTTCGCAACCCCGACCACACGCTTTCAGAAATACAGAAAACCGCCGATATCGTTCTGGAAAGGCATGCTGTGCCGGCGGACCGTCTCTTCGGCGTCGGCTTCTCTTTTGCCGGATATCTTGATTCCGAAAGCCGCAGTCTCCAGCGAGCCCCCTATCTTGGCTGGCCGAGTTTTGATCTGAAGCAACGCCTGCGGGGCATCTTTGGAGACATTGTCACGATCGAGAATGTGACGCGATGTATCGCGCTGGCAGAAAACAGATTTGGCGTTCTGTCCGGCATCAATGACATGGTGCTGATCCGCTCTGCCCTTGGCCTTGGCGGCGCTGTCATCACGGCTGGTCAGTTGCTTCGCGGCAGCCAGAATTTTGGCGGTGACATGGGGCATCTGCTGGCTGTGCCGGAAGGCACAGTCTGTTCATGTGGCAAGCGCGGTTGTCTGAACACGGTGGCATCCGGATGGGCCGTCATGCACAAGCTTGGTACGACCAGTAGATCCTATGAAACGGTGAACCAGTTCCGCACCCAGAATGCCCAGCTTGGCCTTCTTCTGAATGCCGACAACGCCGAAGCCGACGCGGTTGCACGGGCCATGAGAGACGCCGGCACCGCATTGGCAAGGCACATCATGACAACACTTCAGGCATTGAACCCCGAGGCGGTATGTCTGACAGGCCCGCTTGGTCGCCATGATGCCTATTCGCAGGCATTTCGCGACGCGCTGACGGCAATGGGGCTGGATTCGAGAATCATCCTTGCCAGCGAGACCGAGATTATCACCCCGGCGATGGCCTCGGTGTATCTGGCACTTTCGGACATGGTGTATTCGCCGCAATTCAATTTCAGCCAGATATCCAATATCGACCGGGTTGAGGTGGCATCCAGATGAGCACGACCGCGAATCCGGAGTTTGACGGCTTGCCCAGAATGGCGTTCGCCCTTGTCAGCATCACCCTGGTTTCATTCTCCCTGTATACGGCGATGTTCGGTGTATTCCCAGACATGATCCAGCGCGGCGCGCATCTCTCGGCGGTGATCGCGCTTGTCTATATCCGTTTCTTCGGCTTTGCGATCTCCGGCGCGGGGCCGCTCGGGCTTGGCTGGAGCCACGTCAAATTTCTGGTCCTCGGCGCGGTTGGCGTTGGCGTCGCCGGCTATCAGTTCTTTTTCTATGAGGATGTCACCTCGCGATATGGCTCGATCACCGGCTATGAAATGCCGATCGCCATTCTCGCCATCATACTGCTTCTTGATGCAACCCGCAGAACCATCGGATGGTCGATGGTCGGACTTGCCGTATTTTTCCTGATCTATGCGCATTTTGGCCGGCAGTTCCCCGGCCTTCTGGCCCACCGGGGTTATGATGTGGTCCGCATTCTGGAACAGGTTTATCTGGGGGCGGACGGGATCTACGGCACACCGCTTGGCGTCAGCGCCACCTTTGTCATCATCATCGTCGTTCTGGGAGCGTTGCTGGAGAAAACCGGCGCCAGCGGGGTCTTGATGGATATCGCGGTTGCGATGACCAGAAAGTCACGCGGCGGCCCGGCAAAGGCGGCTGTTGTCGGCAGCAGTCTGATGGGAATGATTTCGGGAACGGCCGTGGCGAATGTTCTGACCACCGGCACGATCAGCATTCCACTCATGCGCCGGGCCGGCTATCGCCCCGCAGTGGCGGGTGCTGTCGAGGCGGTGGCCTCGACCGGCGGGCAGTTGATGCCGCCAATCATGGGGGCGGCGGCCTTCCTAATGGCAGACATCATGGAGGTGCCCTATCTCGAAATCACCAAGGCGGCGCTGCTGCCGGCTTTGCTTTTCTACATCGCGGTCTTCTGTTCCGTCCATCTCGAGGCCTTGAAATCGGGCCTGCAGCCGCTTGATGATCTTGAGGTTCCGAATGTTGGCCAGTCGCTTCGCCAGAGCGGCCATGTGCTGTTGGCGATTCCGGTATTCATCGGCGCGCTCGTTTCCGGCTATTCGGTGATGTATTCATCGCTTGCCGGAATTCTCTGCGTCCTTGGCTTGTCATTGCTACGGCGATCCAGTCGGATGAACCCGCGCCAACTCGCCGCGGCGGCGGTGTCGGCATCCGAGGCTATCCTGCCGGTGGCGCTGGCGACAGCGACAGCGGGCATCATCATCGGCGTGGTGACGCTGACCGGAATGGGGCTCAAATTCAGCTCCTTCATCATATCGATCTCCGGAAACAATCTTGTGGTGGCACTGGTGCTGACGATGGCCTCGTCGCTGATCCTCGGGATGGGATTGCCGACGGCCGCCGCCTATATCCTTGTCGCCACACTGACCGCCCCGGCGCTTGTCACCATGGGTGTCGATCTGATGGCGGCGCATATGTTCGTCTTCTATTCCGCCATGCTGTCATCGATTACCCCGCCGGTCGCCCTGGCGGCCTTCGCTGCCGCAGCCATCTGTCGTGAACCGCCAATGCGTGTTGCCATGATTTCGGTGAAATACGGGTTTGTGGCCTTCCTGCTCCCCTATTTCTTCGTGCTGGAGCCGCGCCTGCTGGCGGTGGGCAGTTTTGGTGAAATAGCCGGCGTGTTCGCCATGGCGATCATCGGCATCATTGCCCTTGCCTGCGTTCTCCAGGGTTACGCGCTGGGTCGTCTGTCATGGGCGATGCGCCTCATTCTGGCTGTGGCATCGCTCAGCGTTCTAATGCCTGAAATGACATTCAAATTCCTGGGAATAGCTATCATTCTGGCCACCTTGATAGCTTGGAAAATCGGCCAAACCATGAAGTCTGGCGATGCCTGAGCCCCGACCCGGGGATAGTCGCCAGCAGATAAAGAGGAGGAAACAATGCGTTACCCAAGATTAGCAGCAGCTGTGGCTGTGACCGGCAGTATGTTCATGTCGGCGCAGCTGCAGGCAGACACCTATCTGTCCATCGGCTCGAACCCGGTCGGCAACACCGCCTATCAATGGGCGGCCGGCATTTCCGAAGTTGTGAACAAGAATGTCGAGGGTGTGAATGCCGCGGCTGAAGGCACAAAGGGATATGTCGCGAATGTACAACTGATGCTTGATGGCAAGGTCGAGGCCGGCTTTTCCAACACGAAGCTTGCCTATGAGGCGCACCATGCCGAAGGCGATTACGCCGGCCAGAAGCCCGGACAGATTGTCGGCTGGATGTCGATCAAGCCAATCATCATGCATGTCATCGTCATGGAAGATTCCGATATCAAATCGGTGACCGACCTGAAGGGGAAGCGCGTCGGCATGGGGCAGCCCGGTGGCACATCGATGCTTGATGCCGATTTTCTGATGCGCACGGCGGGCCTTGAACCCGGAAAGGACTTCAAGGATTTCCGCGTGAAGCTGCCGGCCATGGTTGACATGCTCGGTGACGGTCAGCTTGACGCGCTGATCTGGAACGGCTCGCCGCCAATGCCGCCGGTCATCAAGCTGAAGTCACAGCACAAGGTCAGGATCCTGGACATTCCACGTGACCTGTCGGCCACCATCCGCAAGGCATCGCCTGCCTATACAGAGGGCGACCTTCCGGCCAACACCTATGCCGATCAACCCAATGACGTGATGTCCTATCGTCTTGGAAATGTGCTGCTGATCAAGTCGGATGTGCCCGAGGACATTGTCTATCAGGCGACCAAGGCGGTGATGGAGAATCTCGACTTCATGGGAACCGTGCATCCGGCCTGGAAGAAGGTCGGCAAGGATGGAATCATCAACGGGTTCACCATCCCGCTGCATCCGGGCGCATTGCGCTACTACCGCGAAGCCGGCGTCCCCGGCATCGAGGCATTCGCCAAGAGTGTCGGTAACTGACAAACTGTGCCACACGCCCGCACGGGCGTGTGGCTGTCATATGATTACAACCTTCAGAAACGTTATCAGATGAAAACCGTCTTCGTACTTCTGGACTCACTCAACCGCAATGCCATGGAACCCTATGGCTCGCAGACGGTCCACACACCGAATTTCACCCGGTTCCAGCAGCGGGCAGTCACCTTTGACAATCATTATGTCGGCAGCCTGCCCTGCATGCCAGCGCGCCGCGATCTTCACACCGGTCGCAGCCATTTCCTGCATCGCAGCTGGGGACCGCTGGAGCCCTTTGACGACTCCTTTCCGGAGATCATGAAACAGAATGGCGTCTATACCCACCTGGTCACCGATCACCATCATTATTTCGCCGATGGCGGAGCGACCTATCACCAGCGCTATTCGTCCTGGGACCTTGTCAGGGGGCAGGCTATAGACCGCTGGAAGGCCGAGGTCACACCCGATCTTGACGCGTTGAAATCAGCCTTTCATCCGATGCAGCGGCATCGCACCAACTACATGATCAACAGGCAATTCATGGTGGATGAGGAGGATTACTGCTCACCGCAGCTTTTCAAGCTTGCCGATGAATTCCTACAACGCAATCACCGGTCCGATGACTGGCTTCTCCAGCTTGAATGCTTTGACCCGCATGAGCCGTTCCATGCGCCGCCCCGGTTCCGTGACCGGTACAAAACCTCGTATGACGGTCCAATTCTGGACTGGCCGATCTATGACAGGATCAAGGAGACCCCCGAGGAAATTGCCGAGTTGAGGGCGAATTATGCCGCCCTTGTCACCATGACGGATGAATATTTCGGCAAGCTTCTGGATATCTTTGACCAGCATGACCTGTGGGCCGACACCGCCCTTGTCCTGACCACGGACCATGGGTTCCTGCTTGGCGAGCATGACTGGTGGGCGAAGAACCGGATGCCGGTCTATGACGAAATCGCGCATATTCCGCTGATGATCTATCACCCCGATTTCGCCGGCGAGGGCGGCACCAGACGACAGGCCCTGACCCAGACGACAGACCTGATGCCGACCCTTCTCGATATGGCCGGGCTGGCAATCCCGGCGGATGTCAGCGGCCATTCCCTGATGCCCGTTCTTGGCGGCGATGAAGGCAAACGTGACAGCGTGATCTTCGGCTACTTCGGCGCCGCCGTGAATATTTGTGACGGGCGATACAGCTATTTCCGCTACCCCGCCGTAGCGGGGGCCGAGTCCCTGCACGAATACACATTGATGCCGACACGCATGACAGCGCGCTTTTCCATTCGCGATCTTGCCAACGCGACACTGCACCCGTCCTTTTCCTTCACCAAGGGTGTGCCGGTGTTGAAACTGGACCCGAAAACCGATGATGAGGGGCACCCCGTTGAAGTTCAGGGCATGGGCTTTGAAGACTGGCACTCGGCCCTGTACGATCTTGATACCGACCCCGACCAGACAACACCGCTCGACAGGCCCGAAATCGAAATGCATCTTTGCCAGCAGATCATCGAAAACATGGCAAGACTAGATGCGCCATATGAAGCCTACCGGCGGTTCGGCTTGCAGGCGCCGGGGGAGACATGACAATGACCAGACAACCCAACATCCTGCTGATCATGGCCGATCAGCTGGCGGCCCAGGCCCTGTCGCTCTATGGCAACAGGATCTGCAAGACTCCCAATCTGGAACGCCTCGCATCCGAAGGCGTCACCTTTGCCAATAATTATTCGAACAATCCCTTATGCGTTCCAAGCCGCGCCTCGATGATGACCGGCCGACACAGCCCCGAAATCAGGGTGTATGACAATGCCAATGAAATCCCCTCCTCGCTTCCGACAATGGCGCATTTCATGCGCGCGCTCGGCTATCAGACCTTCCTATCGGGGAAAATGCATTTCATTGGTCCCAACCAATTGCACGGTTTCGAGGAGCGCCTGACGACAGATGTCTATCCTGCGGATTATCAATGGATCGCCGACTGGTCGGCGGGACCGGCGTTTGTTCCCTCGGGAACGGCGCTGAACGGCGTTGTCGAGGCCGGCCCCTGTGTGCGTACGATGCAGGAGGATTACGATGATGATGTCGAGTTTCAGGCCCGCCGCAAGATTTTCGATCTTGCCAGACAGGACGGGGCCAGACAGGACGGGGCCAGACAGGACGGGACAAAACCGTTCTTCGGGGTTGTCTCTTTCACCAGCCCGCATACCCCGTTCAATGTCGCGCAGCAATATTGGGATCTCTATCATCATGACGACATAGGCCTCCCCGATGTACCAGCGATCCCTTTTGCCGAGCTTGATTATTTCTCCAAAGCCCTGTTCTTTGCCCATGGTCGGCACCGGCATACTGTGACCGAGGAGCATCTGCGCAAGACGCGCCATGCCTATTTCGCAATGATTTCCTATATCGACGAGAAAATCGGCAAGCTTCTGGACCAGCTTGAGGAAACCGGCCTGCGGGATGACACGGTGGTCATTTTCACCTCTGATCATGGCGAGATGCTTGGTGAACGCGGCATGTGGTTCAAACAGTGTTTCTGGGAATGGTCCG
>Ga0181579_10001832_pt1 | contig 17419 bp, 17 predicted proteins | sample 071ome_24_FD_132996 | JGI IMG/M metagenome (GOLD analysis project Ga0181579, IMG submission 132996) | Coastal salt marsh microbial communities from the Groves Creek Marsh, Skidaway Island, Georgia - 071402CT metaG (megahit assembly) | ecosystem: Environmental > Aquatic > Marine > Intertidal... | reverse complement strand
TGTCCGCCACCGACGACGATCGCGACTTTGTTTTCCAAACGCATGGATCAGTCTTCCCTTACGAGTTTCGGTGGGTGGGCGGCGATCACATCCAGATTGAGCTCGGCGCCCCAGCCGGGGCCCGGAGGGGCCTGGACACAGCCGTCCCTGATATCCGGCTTCCAGGTGATGATGTCATCCTTCCAGGGCACGTCGTCGATATCAATTTCCATGACCCGGAAATTCGGCAGGGCGGTGCAGAAATGCGCGCTCATCAGGCTGGACAAGTGGCCGTAGAAGTTGTGCGGCGCGCAGTTCACTTCATAGGCCTCCGCCATCGCCGCGATCTTCATGCCGAGCCAGGCCCCGTTCCAGGGAATATCGATGATCGCCACATCCATGGATGCATTCTCGAAGAACGGTCGGAACTCCCGCACGCCGAATAGCGACTCGCAGGACGCGATGGGCGTCGCGACACGTTCCCTGATACCGGCGAGGGCGACGGGGTCGTAAAGATCGATCTCGATCCAGGTAAGGCCGAGATCATCAAGCCCCGTGGTGATCTGCCGGAACCCCTCGGGCTTGAAGTTGAAGTTGAGATCGAGACGGATGCCGACATCGGGTCCGGCGCCCTCGGCCATGGCGGTCAACTGGTCCCGCAACCCGCCCACCAGGCGTCCTGGCAGGTTCAGGTCCGGCCAGCCCGGACCGCGCGCGAAACCCGGCTGATGGCGGATGATCTCGCCGGCGTCGTCGAAGGTGATCATGTTGGTCTTGAGGCCGAGGAACCCGCCGTCACGGACCCGCTTGCCCAGTGCCACGAGATCATCCGGCGATTGGATGGGCGCCTGACCGCACAACTCGGCCATCGCCGGATCCAACAGGTAGGTGCCGCAATGGCTCCAGTAGACCGGGATTTCGGAGCGCATCGCGCCGCCCAACAGGTCGTAAACCGGCACGTTCAAGGCCTTGCCCTTGATGTCGAGAAGCGCGTTCTCGATGGTCGCGACGGCTTGTTGGTTTACGCCGCCCGGTGCCTGGCGGGTCACGGCGTAGAGAAACTGGTGGATCCGTTCATGGCCCAGCGCGTCCATGCCGTCGATCCGATCGACCAGGCGGCGGATTACGGTGGAAAGTCCGGGGCTGCCATAGCACTCGTTGTACTCGGCGATTCCGCTCACGCCCTCGTCGGTGTTCAAGGTGAGGAAGCTGAAATCCCGCCAGCCGGCGTTACAGTGCCGGATCTCGCAGCCGGTGATACGCATGGGGTCCTCCCGATATCGCGCGCCCTAAAAATCGTCCGGTAAGCCTAGCGTCCCTTGAACACCGGCGCTCGTTTTTCCGCGAAGGCCGCCTCGGCCTCCTTGTGATCGGCGCTGAACCAAAGCTCGGCGAAACCGTCGCGCTGCAGTTGGCGTACCGCCTCGGGTGGCTGATCTCCCGTCGCCTTGATGACTTTCTTGGTGAAGCGGAGCGCCATCGGCGCCGCCGCGCGCAACAACTCGGCGTGGGCGAGGGCGTCCTTGAGGGCCTCGCCCGGCGCCGCGAGTTGATCAACGATGCCAAGCGCCAGCGCTTCCTTCGCCGGAATCCGAACGCCGGTGGTCATCAGCCGCGAGGCGACGCGGGGGCCGCAATCGCGGACCAGACGGTCGATGCCGTTCCAAGCCGGAATGATCCCTAGCCGCGACTGCGGCCAACCGATCTCGGCGCGCTCGTCCGCGACCCGGTGATCGCAGCAAAGAAGGATCTCCGCGCCGCCGCCGAGCGCGTAACCGTTGACCGCGGCGATCACCGGCACCGGAAGCGCTTCGAGTAGGTCCATGGCTCGGCGCGTGCGCTCGAAATGCGCGTTGAGATCCTCCGGAGTTTCGATGGTGCGATATTCCTTCACATCGCCGCCGGTGCAGAAGAATTTCTCGCCCGCCCCGGTAATCACAACCGCGTGGAGCCCGATGTCGCTCGCGAGATCCTCAAGCGCCTCCAGCAGTTCGGTGGTCAGCCCGCTGCTGATCGAATTGCCAAAGCCTTGCCGGTCAATGGTCAGGATCTCCACGCCGTCACGGCTCTCGCGTTTAAGCATCGGGCAACTCCTCGCGTTCGACAAAGTGCATGAGAACCCCACCAAGCGCGGCGGGATGGACGAAACCAATTAGCGCGCGCCGCGAACCGGGTCGGCCCTTGGTATCGATGAGGCGGCGACCCTTGGCGCCGAGATCCGCCAAGGTCGCGTCAATATCCGGAGTCTTCAGCGCGACGTGATGCAGACCGGCGCCGTATTTCGCCACATAGCCCGCGATCGCGCCTTGGTCCTGTTTGGTCGTCCCCGCCGTGCCGTGTCGCATCTCAACACCATGGTTGGGATCAAAATTCTGCAGAAACTCCAACTCACAATCCCCGGTCGTCAGGAACGAGACCCGCAATCCGCCGACCGGTTCCGGCGGTCGATTGCGATAGATCACGCCGTACTTGTCCGAGGTAAAGCTCTCCACCGCGATGCTGACTTCCATGTCGGTTTGTCGGCTCTCGACCGAAAGGCCGATACGGTCGGCGAAGACGGCTTCCGCGGCCTGGTTGTCGGCGGAGGCGATGCCGAGATGGTCAATCCGTTCCACCTTTCCGTTCGACGGGCCCGTCAACCCGAGAGGCGTGGTGAAACGGGTCGCGAGACCCTCGGTGGCGGATCTCGGGATAACCACCTGCTCGCCGCCGGATAGCCCATGGCCGACACGGCTATCCGAAGTGAAGCCGGAGGCATCGGCGGCGGCCCTGGGGGCCTCGGCGGCGAAGGCGATGTGGTCGACGCCGGCCCTATCGCCCGTCAGGAAGGGATCGCCGACCTCGAAAAGCGCGACGGCCGTGGCGCCGACCCCGAATGCGGGGATCGGCCCCGCGTGCCCCTCCAGGGAGAGGCGCTCCAATCCGAGATCGCCGCCTAGAATTCCACAAGCCGCGTCCATGTCGCGAACCGCGAGCGCCACGTAGGCCAGGTCATATCCACTCATCGTCGCCACCTTGATCTCACCGCGAAATTGGGAGCATTCCCTCGCATCGATGATTGTATAGACTAGGACGCCGAATGTTAGCGGCGAGAAGAACAAGGAGGCGATGATGCTCGACAAGGTCGAGGCGGCCAAAAGCGATATTCCGGCGGGAATGACCGAGGCGGAGTGGCACGCGCGATGCGACTTGGCTGCGGCCTACCGCCTCGCGTCGCTCTATGGGTGGACGGATCTCAACAACACGCATTTTTCGTTACGCGTGCCCGATACCGAGGATGAGTTCCTGCTCAACCCCTTCGGCATGTTCTTTGACGAGATCACGGCGTCCTCCTTGATCAAGGTGAATCGCGAGGGCGCGGTTATCGGTAACGCGGATTATCCGTTGAACCCAGCCGGCTTCGTTATCCATGGCGCGATCCATCTGTCCGAGGCGGCGCATAACTGCGTGATCCATACCCATAGCCGTTTCGGAACCGCCGTCGCGATGCAGAAACAGGGCTTGTTGCCGGCCAGCCAAAAGGCGCTGACGGTGATGGGGTGGACCGGTTATCACGATTTCGAGGGGCCGGCCCTGGACGCGGACGAGCAGCCCCGTATCGTCCGGGATCTCGGCGAGAAGCGGGTTTTGATCCTCAGGAACCATGGTTTGATGACGGTCGGCGCTACGGTCGGAGAAGCTTTCGTGTGGATGTACCGGATCGAAACCGCGTGCCGCCAACAGATTGACGCGCTGTCCGGTGGGGCCGAACTGATGCCGCTATCCGAGGCGACCCAGGCGAAATCCATCGACCAGGGCCGGAAGATGTACGGCAAGGGCGGCTTCATCGAGGTTGGTTTGGAGTGGCCTGCCTTGCTGCGTCAGTTGGAGCGCGCCGGGATGGATGATTATCGGGTTTGATGGCATCGACCACGGTCGCGCGCCGACGTAGTCCCTTGACCAAACTTTGGAACGACATCGCATGACCGTCGCCCCCGAACTCATAGCCTATGTTCTCGTGGTTTATCTTCTGGCGGGGATGGTTAAGGGGGTGGTCGGCCTTGGCCTTCCGACGATTTCCCTGGCTCTGATCGCCGCCGTGTTCGGCCTGAAGGAAGCCATGGTGCTGCTTCTGGTGCCGTCCTTTGTCACCAATGTCTGGCAAGGTATCACGGGCGGCCAGTTGCTGGTGATCATGCGGCGGATATGGCCGATGCTCGCCGTTCTGTGCGCCACCACCTGGTTCGCCACCGGGATCATGATGCGAAGCGACGCCAAGCTGCTCTCCGCCGGGCTGGGTGTTGTCCTGATCATCTATGCCGCGATCAGTCTGGCCACGCCACAGATATCGCCCCCCGGAAAACGCGAGATCTGGATGGGGCCGGTGGTCGGATTTCTGACCGGTATCTCGACGGGGTTCACCGGGACGTTCGTGGTTCCTGGCGTGCTGTATCTCCAGGCGCTCGGCCTTGGGAAGGACGGACTGGTTCAGGCGATGGGGATCTGCTTTACCGTCGCCACCCTGGCGTTGGGGCTATCTCTGAACGGTCGCGGCTTCATGCCGACGGATCTTGGCCTGCTATCGGTGGCGGCGGTTGCGCCGGCGATCCTCGGCATGGTGCTGGGCCGCAAGGTCCGCGACAAATTGCCTGAAGCGAAATTCCGCAGGATCTTCTTTATCGCCTTGTTGATTCTGGGCGGGTGGATCTTGATCCGCTCCATCGTGCTTTAACGAGCACTCGAAAGAAAGGATACCCGGCCCTGTCCATCGCGCTCATCGGATATATAGCCGCCGTTTACATGCTCGCCGGGGCGGTCAAGGGCGTCATCGGCTTCGGCATGCCGATTGTCTCGCTCGCGATGCTGGCGCCGGTGATCGGCTTGAAGGAAGCGATCATCGTCATGCTGGTCCCGTCACTAGTGACCAATATCTGGCAGGGCCTTACCGGCGGCCGGCTTCTAGAGCTCGCGCGGCGCCTATGGTTACTGCTCGGGCTTGCCTGCGTCGCCATCTGGTTCTCGACGGCGATCCTGGTCGCGTTTGACGGCGACGCGCTGAGTGTTGGCCTGGGGTTGATATTGATTCTTTACGCCAGCTTCGCCTTGGCGACTCCGCGTGTACCATCGCCGGGACGTCACGAGACCTGGATGTCGCCGGTTATTGGTCTATTGGCGGGGACGTCGATGGGGCTGACCGGGACGTTCGTGATGCCGGGCACGGTCTATCTTCAGGCGCTGGGTCTCGGCAAGGACGGTTTGGTCCAGGCGCTGGGGCTTTCCTTCGTCGTCACGACCCTGGCGCTCGCCGCCTCGCTCGGCGGACGCGCCACCCTGCCGCTGGATTTGATGGCGCTTTCGGCGGGGGTAATGGTGCCGGCCATGCTCGGCATGGTCCTGGGGAAGAAATGCCGCGACCGATTACCGGAGGCGTTGTTTCGCAAGATCTTCTTCGTCGCCTTGATCATCGTCGGTGTCTGGATCGTCGCCAAGGCGCTCTTCATTTAGGCTTTAAGTCCCTCTTCACTTGCCCCAGCGCCGGTGCAGCCATAGCCACTGACCGGGTGTCTCGCGGATCCATCCCTCGATCCAGCCATTGACGACGGTCATCAGACTGAGTGTATCGGCTTCGATGTTGCCGGTATTGGGAAGCTCCATCGGTGGCCAGAAGGTGACCCGGAACCGCGCGCCACCCAAGCGCTCGACCCGGGCGGGAACCACGGGGCAACGGTACTTCAGCGCGAAAACAGCCAGCGCCGGCGCGGTCTTGGCCGGGCGGCCAAAGAACGGCGCGTCGATCCCCTCGTTCAGCTTCTGGTCGACCAGCATCGCGATATGCCCACGATTGCGCATGATCCGCGCCAGCCGCATCGCCCCGCTCGGACCCTTGGGGATCAACTCGTCCTCGTGACGCCCGGCGGATTGGCGCAGCACCTTGTCGGCCAAGGGGGCGTTCATCGCGCGATAGACATTATGGAGCTTTACCCCGTTCGGCGCCGCCATGCGGGGAAGCAGCTCCCAATTCGCCAGATGCGCGGAGAAGAAGATCCCGGCCTCGCCGTCGTCGCGCAAGGCATGGATGTGCTCGCGCCCGACGACCTCGACGCGGGGATCGCCGCCGCTGAGATCCAGGTGACGCATGTGTGGAAACTCGCCGGCCACGCGCCCTAGATTGTCCCACATCTCGCGCACCACTTCCTCGATGCGCGCCTCGTCCCATTCGGGAAAGCAGTCACGCAGATTGCGCCTGGCGCGGTTGCTGACCGACAATCGTGGGCCGATGGTCCTGGCGATCGCGCCGCCGAGATTGGAGGCGCTATCGATCGACAGCATCTCCATCAGCCGAATGCCGAGCCAGGTCGCGCCGCCGGCCGCCGGCCAGGTGATGAAGCGCTTGTGCCACGGTGATGGGGTCAGGCGCTCGTCAACCCGGACCATGACTCAACCTCTTGTCCAGAAGCGCCGTGAGCGCCGCGTCGTCGTGCCATGCCAGGGAGATATCAACGCGCTCCACCTTGTCCTTAAAGGATTTGGGGAGCCTAACATGATCCTTGGCGGTGGTAACGAGTTGGGCGCCGGTGTTCGATGCCGCGGCGAGCAGGTTGTCCATTTCCGTCGTTGAGAAGGCGTGATGGTCGGCGAAAGCCTGGAATCCGGTCACGTCGAGATCGAGACCCTTCAGGCTCTCGTGAAATTTTTCGGGCCGGCCGATACCGGCGAAGCCGTGAACCCTATCCCCTGGTTTCAGGTGTTTACCGATTTCCGCGACGACATCGGCTCTTAACACCGGTAGATCTGGTGGAAGTGTCGCCGCGATGTGCTTTCTGTCCTCGCCGATCAGCACGGTCGCGTCGGCGCGCCGCAAACCGCTTTCGACCGGTTCACGCAATGGGCCGGCGGGGTGTAGCCGTCGGTTGCCGAACCCAAAACCGCCGTCGATCACGACCAACGACAGAGTCTTCCCCAAAGCCGGGTTCTGAAACCCGTCATCCATGATGATCAGTTCCGCGCCCGCCTCTCGCGCCGCCGCGGCGCCGGCGACGCGATCGCGCGCTACCCATGTCGGCGCGGTTTCGGCCAAGAGCAGGGCTTCATCGCCGACCTCGTCGGCCTGGTGTGTGTTGGGTTGGACCCGAACAGGTCCCGTGAGGGAGCCGCCGTGGCCTCTGGTCAGGAACGCGATGGCGTATCCCACCGCGCTCAATCGAGCGCCAAGCGAAAGCGCGACCGGCGTCTTGCCGGCCCCGCCGGCCACGAGATTTCCGATGCATATCACTGGAATTCCCGCGTCTTGCGGCGAGCTGAAGCAATGGCGCGCCGCCGCCGCCGCCCAATAGGGAAGACTGAATGGCGTCAATAGCCGCGCCAAAAAGCCGTCCTCCGCCCAGAACCGCGGCGTCTTCACGAGATTTTCCGGCTCGTGGAGCGGGACACCAACGTCTCGAGGTGGTCGTGAACGACTTCCACCACCCGCATACCTTCCTTGACGTAGGCGCGCGCGTTTCGGGTGAGCTGGCCGCGTCTGGCCTCGTCGTTGAAGAGCGCGGCCAAGGTCGGCGCCAAATCCTCCGCGCCGTTCAGCGGCGCGACGCCATCGGCGGCGATCATTTCGGACGCGGTCTCCTGATTCTTCGACATAAGCGGGCCGAGAATGATGGCTGTGTCGAAATGCGCCGGTTCGATTGGGTTATGCCCGCCCACCGGAACCAGCGAGCCGGCGACGAACACGATCGGCGCGAGATCAAAGAACAGCGCCATCTCGCCCAGCGTATCGGCGATATAGATGTCGGTGTTCGCGTCGATGGGCTGGCCTAGCGATCGTCTGGCGGTTGAGAGGCCTCGCTCGGCGGCGAGGAGAGCGATTTCCTCGCCGCGGTGCGGATGCCTGGGCGCGATAACCGTCAGGAGCTCGGGCATATCAGCGTGGAGCGTGACATGCGCGTCGAGGACCGGAACGTCCTCGCCGGGGTGGGTGCTTGCGGCGAACCACAGCGGACGTCTCCCGCGCTGCTCCTCCAACGTGGCTGCTTCGCTCGCGTCGAGGGGGAGCGGGTTCGCGGCGCGTTTGAGGTTTCCGGCCACGGCTACCCGCGACGCGCCAAGTTCGGTGAACCGCGCCGCTTGCCGCGGATTTGTCGCCAGTACCAGATCCACCCGCGAGAACAGGGAAGCCGCCGCGCTTTTGACCTTTCGCCAACGTGAGAACGACCGCGCCGACATCCGGGCATTCACCAGGGCGATCGGGATCCCACGCGCCTTGGTGCGCGATATCTGTCCGGGCCAGAACTCGGATTCCATGATCACGAGCAGGTCCGGGCGCCAATGATCCAAGAACCTATCCACCCAGGCGGGCCGGTCCACCGGTACGAACTGATGCAGTGCCCGTTCGGGTAGGCGCTCGGCCAGCAGGGCCGCCGACGTGACGGTGCCGGTCGTGACAAGGACATGGCGATCGGTGGCGTGCTCCAGTAAATGGTCAATGAGCGCCAAGGCGGCCATGCTTTCTCCGACGCTTGCCGCGTGCAGCCAGACAAGGGCGCCCGCGGGGCGCGGCAGGCCCGCGATACCGCGGCGTTCGGATAGCCGCGCCGGATCTTCCTTGCCACGCTTCACCCGCCGTGACAGCAACAACTTGATCGCCGGGGCGCCCAAGGTCATCAGACCTTCATAGAGCGGAAGCATCATCGGTCCTTCCGCCTTTCCTTGACCTCTCCGGGTTTGGCTTGCGCGACGGGCTCGTGTCCGAAATGGCGGTCGGCCCGGTCGGTCACCTCGATCAGGCGCGCCTCGATAAGTTGGCGATACTCCTCGAAGGCTTCCGGGGTCAATGTCTTGGGAACGTGAATGGGCGCGCCCCAGATTATCACGCCGCGGGTAAAGGGTCGGGCGATCAGCATTCTGTCCCAGGTATCGCAAACCTTGCGGTGCTTGACGCTCCAGGCGCTCGGGACAATGGGCACGCCGCTCAATCGGGCCGCCGCCACGACTCCGGGACTAAGATGCATCCGAGGACCACGGGGGCCGTCCGGCGTGATGCCCACGGATATGCCGTCGCGCAGCGCCTTGATCAAATTTCGCAACCCGGCGGCCCCGCCCTTTCCCTTGGTCGAAGAGCCCCAGATGGTTTGAAAACCTAGCCGTTGAATGGCGTTGGCGATGACCTGGCCGTCCGGGTGAGGGGATTGCAGCATGGCCAGCGGCTTGTTTCTCGGCCAGCTCACGGTCATTTGCATGATCCGGCTGTGCCAGAATACCGCTATCACCGGCTGACCGGGAGCGCGAACCTGCGGCGCCACTTCGGCGTTCGGTCCTTCCCAGTTAATCGACCACGCGGTGAGTTGTATAAAACGAGCGAGAATCCAGCCCAGGAGGCGTTGGCCAATCTCGCTGCGCAGCATGCGTTTTAGCATCGCCTCGGTTCAGCCTCCGACCTGGGAGAGCCGTTCGATCGCGGCGCCGTCCGCGTCCGAGAATTGCAGGCGATGCAGATTGGCGTAAACCCCACCCCGGGCCAGCAATTCCAAATGTTTTCCCGATTCCACGATTTGACCGGCTTCAACCACGTGGATCATGTCGGCGGACTGGATCGTTGATAGCCGATGGGCGATCACGATCGTTGTCCGGCCTTCCATCAAGGTCCGCAGGGCCGCCTGGACCGCGCGTTCGGATTCGGTGTCGAGCGCCGATGTCGCCTCGTCCAGCAACAGGATCGGCGCGTCCTTCAGCATCGCCCGGGCGATGGCGATACGTTGGCGCTGGCCGCCGGAAAGCTTGACGCCATGCTCGCCGACCACCGTGGCGTAGCCCTCGGGCATATCCTCGATGAAGCCATGCGCCGAGGCGTTGCGTGCCGCCTCGCGGATCTCCTCGGGCGTGGCGCCGGCGCGGCCATAGGCGATGTTCGCCTCGATGGTGTCGTCGAAAAGGGTTACGTCTTGGCTCACCAGGGCGATATTGGCGCGCAACGAGGCGATGGTGAGGTCGCGGATGTCGTTGCCGTCCACCGAGATTTGACCGGAATCGGTATCGAAGAAACGCGGGATGAGGTTCAGCACCGTGCTCTTGCCGGCCCCGGATTGCCCGACCAACGCGACGGTTTTGCCGGCCTCGACGGCAAGCGAAACACCTCGCAGGGCCGGCTGTCCGTCCTCGTAGGAGAAGGTGACGTTCTTGAAATCGATGTCGCCCCTGGCGGTTTCCATCGTCTTGGCATTGTCGCGGTCGAGGATCGCGGGCTCGACATCCAGGATCTCGAAGACCCGGTCCGCCGCCGCCAAGCCCTCTTGCAGTTGGGCGTTCAGATTGACCAGTTTCTTGACCGGGTCATAGGCCAGCAGAAGCGCGGTGACGAAGGAGAAGAAGGTGCCCGTCGACCGCGTGCCCTCGATCACCTGCCAGCCGCCATAGCAGATGACCACCACGATGGCTGTGCCGCCAAGGGTTTCCATGATCGGGTAGGCCGCCGCCTTGGTGCGCGCGGCCCGGAATACCAGGCTGAAGATCTGTTCAATGACCGAATCGGCGCGTTCGCGTTCATAGGCCTCCATGCCGTAGGCCTTGACGTGCCGCGCGCCCTGGAACACCTCGTTCAAAAGGGTGGTGAACTGGCCGAGTTCGCGCTGGGTATTGGCCGAGACCTTGCGCATCCGCTTGCCGATTTTGACCAGGGGCAAAATCGCCGTGGGAAAGGCGAAGAACGAGGCCACGGCGAGCAACCAGTCCTGATAGAACATTACCGCGACCAGGAAGATTATGGTCAGGCTGTCGCGGCCGATCGCGGTGAACACGCTGGCCACCGTGCCGCGCATCTTCTCGACATCGTTGATGAAGCGGGAGATCAGGCCCCCGCTGGATTGATCATGGAAATACGCGAGATCGGCGCGCAGGAGATGCGCGAACATGCGCTTTTGCAAATCCGCCAGAATGCGTTGTCCGACAAAGCTGACAAGCACGTTCTGGCCGTAGGTCGCCATGCCCTTGAGCAGAAACACCGCCATGACCACGGCGGCGGCCATGTACAGGCTCGAGCGGTCGCGCGCGGTGAACACGTCGTCGAGGATGGTCTCCATCAAAAACGCCAGCGCGGCCGTCGTCGCGGCGACCACGGCCATCAAGGCGACGGCAAGCAGCAATAGGCCGATATGGGGCCTTATGTGCTCACCGAAGAGGCGTTTGACGAGAATCCGGGTGCGCGTTCGGCCACCCTGGCTGGAATCGGCTTTCCCCAAGCCCGGTCCCCCGAAGATTCAATTGGTTATCGAGTGGAGGGACCATAGCACGCCGAGCGGCTTCGGACCATGATCTCGGCGCGCTTGTTGTCGCTGGGGTCGCCGGGGTGACGACCGTTGACGGCCGGCGACGCGTGGGGACGAGACGATCGCCGTGGACGCCCGTGCCCGCGCGCGGCACCCCTACTCAGGGAGCGTAAAGCGCCCGCCAATTCTCCTCGGCGCGGTCGATAAAGCCTTCGAGGTTAACCTGCCACAACTCCCGAACTTTCCTGTTGCGGCTCAGGTAAAGCTTGCCGTCGATAATGTCGAAGGCGGTGGGGTTGATGTCGTAGCGCTTGCCCTTGGCCATCCCGAAAACACTGTAGCCGCCGAGTTGCGGAAGATAGGCCGAGGGATCTCGCGAGAAAGCCTCCAGGTTCTCCTCGGAAGAGAATCGGTAGATCGAGCCCTGGTACTCCATTTCAAAACGGGGCGTGCCGCGCGCCGGCTCGCCATCGACGAAATAGGCGACGGGATCGTAACCGTCGATCGCGACGCCGTCCGTTTGGTTTATGACCGCCGCAAGAGGCGCCGCGTCGTTGTCGTTGGATGGTGCCACCGCCATCGTGAATGCTCCGAACCCGGCGGCGGCCAGGACCATCGCGGATGTGCATAGATATCCTGGCATCGTCTTTGTCCTTGGGTTGGGGTTCGAGACCAGGAATATGGGGTGGGATCACTCACTTTCCAGGAACATCGGATCACGGAACAGCGAGCTTGGGGAGAGGAAGGCTCGCGGCTTGATCTACCGGTCAATCACCAGGCCCGGCCACGGTCATGCCGTCGATGCGCAGGGTGGGGGCGTCGGTGCCGTGTTTGATCTCAAGATCGCTCGCCGGGATCAGCGCGGCGAACATATCCTTCAGGTTCCCCGCCACGGTGACGTCGCTGACCGGATAGGTGATCTCGCCGTTCTCGATCCAGAACCCGCCGGCGCCGCGGCTGTAATCGCCGGTCACCATATTGACGCTCATGCCCATGAGCTCGGTCACGTAAAGGCCGGAGGCGATGTCCGCGATCAGTTCCTCGGGCGAGATGTCTCCGGCTTCCAGATACAGGTTCGTTGGGCTCGGGCTCGGCGTGCCGCCGGTAGAACGCGAGGCGTGGCCGGTTGATTTCAAGCCGAGCTGTCGCGCGGTCGCCTGATCCAGGAACCAGGACCGCACCACGCCGCCCTCGATGATCGCACGGCGTTCCGGCGCTAGACCCTCTGCGTCGAAGGGTTTGGATCGCATCCCCCGGTCGCGATGGGGATCGTCGATTATGTTGATGCCGCCGGCGAAGATCGCGGTGCCCATCGCGTCTTTCAAGAAGCTGGTGCCGCGTGCCACCGAGGCACCGTTAAGCGCGCTGGCGACATGTCCGACGAGGCTACGGCTCGCCCTTGGGTCATAGACCACCGGGACCGAGGCACTTGATGGGCGCTTGGGATTGAGGCGCCGTACCGCGCGTTCGCCGGCCCGGCGGCCAATGGCCGCGGCGTCTTCCAGATCGGCTTCGTAAACCGTGTGCGTATAGTCGTAATCCCGTTCCATCGCCTGGCCCTCGCCGGCCAGGACGACGGCGCTGACGCTATGACTGGAACGCTGATAGGTGCCGCTAAAGCCGTTGCTTGCCACCAGAACAATGCGGCTGGAGGACCATCCGGCCTCTCCACCCTCGCTGTTGGTGACGCCCTTGACGGCGAGCGCGGCTTCCTCGGCGACCGTGGCCCGCTCGACGAGCCGTTCCGGCTGTGGCTCGGTGGGATCGTGCATGTCGATCGCAGGATAAATCTTGGCGATATCGCCGGGATCGGCGAGGCCCGCGAAGGCGTCCTCCGGCGTGACCTTGGCCATCGCCACGGCACGCTCGACCAGCTCGTTCAGCGCGTCCGGTTTGTGGTCCGTCGTCGAGACCACGGCCTGGCGCTTGCCGACCAGGACCCTGAGGCCGAGATCGTGGGACTCGGATCGCTCGACGGATTCCGGCTTGCCGAAACGCTGGGCGGCCGAGACCGAGCGGCTATCGACAAAGATAGCGTCCGCGTCGGTCGCGCCCTGACTCTTGGCTTTCTCGATAAGGCCTTGCAGCAGGTCGATCTGATTGTCCGTGATCTTGTTGGCCTGGGTCATTTGAGCTCCGGGTGAAGGCGTCTGGTTGAGATAAGCGGCCCTTCCGCGATTGGCAAGCGCCTGGGGCAAGCGCCTGGCGCGCTTACGCCGGAAACCAGTAGTCGGGGGAGGCAGGGAAGACGGTACGGGTCTCCACCCGTTCGGTCGGGCCGTCCAGGGTGTGCGCCGCCGCCTTCCAGACCGCGTAATGCGGCGCGGCGCGATGCGCTTCCTGGGCCGCCTTGTCCTTGTAAACCTCATAGAAGTAGTAGACGTTTTCGTCGTCGACGTCCTGGAGAACGTTGAAACGCGCGCAACCCGGCTCGTCCCGCTCAGAGCCCAGGGCATCGACCTCGATGGCATCCAGAAATTCCTGACGCAGTTCCGGTTTGACTCGAACCTTGATCCACATGGCGATCATGGGCTTCTCCCTCCAGGGTTTTCGTTATTGGTTCTTCCAGATTTTTCGACCACTTCCGGGCAGGCCATAGCGGTCCCACTTGCCGTCGACGAGATCGATGATGTCTTGGTCCATCCGAATCTCGGTACCCCATTCGCGCTTGGTCTCCGGTGGCCACTTATTGGTGGCGTCGAGGCCGATCTTGCTGCCTAGGCTCGGTTCCGGCGAGGCGAAATCGAGATAATCGATCGGCGTGTTCTCGATCACCGTGATGTCCCGGGCCGGGTCCATGCGGGTCGAGATCGCCCACATCACGTCTTTCCAGTCGCGCGCATTGATGTCGTCATCCACCACGATCAGCCATTTGGTGTACATGAACTGCCTGAGATAGGACCAGGCGCCCATCATTACTCGCTTGGCGTGTCCGGGATAGGCCTTGCGCATGGAGATCACCGCGATCCGGTACGAACATCCCTCCGGCGGGAGCCAAAAATCGGTGACCTCGGGGAACTGCTGTTGAAGCAGGGGGATGAACACTTCGTTCAGCGCCTCGCCGAGCACCGAGGGCTCGTCCGGCGGGCGGCCGGTGAAGGTGGTCAGGTAAATCGGGTCTCGGCGCATGGTGATCGCACTGACCTTGAACACCGGAAAGGATTCGACCGAGTTGTAGTATCCCGTGTGGTCGCCATAGGGGCCTTCGTCGCCATACTCTTCCAGCGAGACATGGCCTTCGATGACAATCTCAGCCTCCGCTGGAACCTTGAGCGGCACGGTCTTGCAATCCACCAGGTCAACGCGTTGGCCGCGTAGAAGGCCGGCGAACTGATACTCGCTTAGGGTGTCGGGAACCGGGGTCACGGCGGCCAGGATGGTGCCGGGATCGGCGCCGATCACCACGGCGGCGGGGAAGGGCTCGGGTCGGCTGGCCTTCCAGCGCGCGTGATGCTGGGCACCGCCACGATGCTTGAGCCAGCGCATCAGCGTTCGGTTTCGTCCGGTGACCTGCATCCGGTAGATGCCGAGATTGAAGGCATCCTCGCGCTTGTCCGTCGGTCCCTGGGTGACCACCAGCGGCCAGGTAATCAGCGGGGCCGGCTCGCCCGGCCAGCAGGTTTGGATCGGAAATGTCGAGAGGTCGATATCCTCGCCCATCAGCACCACGTCCTGGCACGGTCCATAGGAGACGGTGCGTGGCTTCATCGCCATCACGGTTTTGAGCAATGGCAACATCCCGACCGCGTCGCGCCAGCCGCCCGGCGGCTCGGGCTGACGCAGGAAAGCCAATGTCTCGCCGACCTCGCGGAGCTGGCCGGGTTCCCGGTCCATGCCCCAGGCGACCCGTTCCACGGTGCCGAAGAGATTGGCCAGCGCCGGCATGTCGTATGGGGTGCCGTCCTCGCGCCGGACATTCTCGAACAGGACCGCCGGTCCTTGCTCCGCCAATAGCCTGGTCTGGATCTCGGTCATCTCCAGAACCGGCGAGACCGGTTCGGTTACGCGGACCAGGCGGTTCTCGCGTTCCAGGCGGGCAATGAACTCGCGTAACGATGCATAGGGCATGGTGGCCTTGTCGCAAGGTGGCGTGGAGGTTATGTCTCCCTTGATTTAGAGCATGGGCGGGCCACTTGGAAGACCGGCCCACTTGGAAGACCGGCGAGGCGATGGCGATTCCGACAAGCGATCCGGTTGTTCACGCGGTAACCAGCACGCAAGGCTATCTCGGCTATTGCGTCCATGCGCGCGAGTTCTTTTGCGGGCTCTCCCGGCATCTGCCGGTGACCTGCACCCAGTGGCAGCAGAATTCACCGCTGCATGACGACAACGACGTTTTGCGCGATCGCGAGCTGCTTGCCAGGCGCTATGGCTCCGAGAGGGTGGTGTCCATCGGCCTTTCCCTGGGGTCGGCTTTCTACATTCTCGAGGACGCGCCGGGCCCACGGGTCGGCTATACGGTTTGGGACACCACGCGCCTGCCGGATACCTGGGCCAAGCCGTTGACGATGGTTGATCGGATCTGGGTTCCCTCGTATTGGGCGCGCGGCGTGCTCGGTGATAACGGCGTTGACGTCGCGCGCGTGGATGTCATGCCAGAGGGTGTCGACGCGGTGGTTTTCCGGCCGGACGGTCCCAGGATCGAAAACATCGCCAATCTGCCGGGCTTCAAATTCGTGAATGTCGGCAAGTTCGAGGAGCGCAAGGCCACCGGCGAGATGATCAAGGCCTTCGACGACGAATTCGCCGGCGAGAAGGACGTCTGGTTCGTGGTCTCCTGCTACAATCCCTTCGAAAAGGGTTTTGATCTTCGCGCGGCGATACGGGCGCTCAATCTCAGAGACCCGGGCCGGCTGCTGTTCATTCCACCCGTGCCGACGCATCTTGATGTCGCGAAACTGTACCGATCTTGCGATGCCTTTCTTGGCGCGAGCCGGGCCGAGGGATGGGGGTTGTGTCACATGGAGGCGGCGGCGTGCGGATTGCCGCTGGTGACGACGAATTACTCGGCGCCCGCCGAATGGGCCGCCGGACAGGCCTATTTTCTCGACTATGAGATGACCGAGGTGAAAACGCCATTCTTCATCCGCCGCGATGGTGATCAAGGCGAATGGGCCGAACCCGACTGGGGGCAGTTCCGGCGCGTCATGCGCCACCTGGTCAATAACCCGGACGAGGCGCGTTGGCGGGGCCAGGAAATCTCCGGTCATGTTCGCGGTAACTACGCTTGGCCGGTCACGGCGCGAAAGGGTGCTGATCTGATACGCGAAATCGCCGCCGGCTAGGACGATCGGATTGCCGAGGCCCGGAAGCCGCTTTATACCGGTTGGGTGGGTTGTGGCGGCACCCGATTCGGCAGGGCCAAGGGAGAAAACAGATGAACTTCGATTGGAATCCGATTTCCGAGGATGTCGCCTCGATCAAGGGATGGCTCGCGCAATGGCAACCGTGCGTCCAGAACGTGGATTTCGTCCCCGCCAGGCGTTTGTTCGCCGAGAATGTGGCGTCTTTCGGTACTCACATGGACATAGTCGAGGGGCGGGACGCGCTGGAACAAAACCAATGGCGTTCGGTTTGGCCGACCATTGATGATTTTGCCTGGGATTTCGACAACATGCGGATCGGTGTCTCGCCGGACCGCTTGATGGGAATGCTGATAACCACCTGGACTTCCACCGGTTATCACCAAGATGGGAGCCGTTTTGACCGTCCTGGGCGCACCACGGTTCTGCTGAGTCGAGAGAGCTTGGAGGCCGACTGGTTGGGCGCGCACACTCATTTCTCGCTCTATCCTGGAACGCCGGGCCGCTCTTTCGGCTCGAGGGAGCCGAAATCCTAGACCCGTCGCGGTAGACCGATTGTCCCAAGGCAGGCGGCGGTTACCAGCCGTACCACGCACCCGGAACGTTGGAGTGCGTTGGCCGGAGATTTGCTTGAGACTTACGCTACTCCTTGCGCCGCTTTCGCTTCGTGAAATCTCCGCTGGTTATACATTGAACGATAATTTCTTATACAATCATTGCACTTGACTGCGCTCACTCTTCCATCGTGTTCGTGACGAGATACGATTGTTTGTTGCAGATGCGAATACGAGGCGACGAAGGCGCGCGAATAGTCAACGCTACTCAACGGTTTCAAGATCGCGGAGAACGCGGCGGTTGAAATCAATTGTGAGGAGGAAAGATCATGGCTGAAGGTGACCAACAGTC
>Ga0181579_10001831_pt1 | contig 17428 bp, 12 predicted proteins | sample 071ome_24_FD_132996 | JGI IMG/M metagenome (GOLD analysis project Ga0181579, IMG submission 132996) | Coastal salt marsh microbial communities from the Groves Creek Marsh, Skidaway Island, Georgia - 071402CT metaG (megahit assembly) | ecosystem: Environmental > Aquatic > Marine > Intertidal... | reverse complement strand
TTGGCGACTTGCGAGAATGTGCCAGCCAAGATTTCCGGGCTCGGGATGTGCGATCACCAATGGACGCCAGGGAGCATCCGCCCCTTCGTAATCGATATCATAGAAGCGTTTGGCGTCGACCGCTGCCTGTTCGGCAGCAATTTCCCCGTCGACAGCTTATATAGCGATTACGCCGCCGTATGGCATGCCTACGATGCCATAACAGCTAGTTTCTCAGACGACGAACGCGCCAAGCTCTTTCACGACAACGCTGAAAGGTACTACCGGATCTAGAGCGTCTAAAGGAACTTCAGGTGCCGGGCGATCTCCGAGCGCCCGCTACCAAGTTTTAAAAACGGGAACACCGCGACTTTTCGCAATCACCTATTTCCTCACGCTCTTGTGGGTAACGCTCATCAATTCCTTAAGCGCTTCGAGGTGCCTCTCCATAGCGGTGTATCCCTTGTCAGTTAGGGAGTACGTTGTAATGGGTTTCCGCTCGACGAATTGCTTGCGACTGAGAACGTAGCCACCTTCCTCTAGCTTACGCATTTGAGCGCCGAGATTGCCGTCCGTGCTCTCAAGGTTCCGCTTGAGGTTGGCAAAGGAGATCTCTTTCGCGGTAGACAGCAGAACGCAGGCTCCCAGTCGGAGCTTATGCTGAAATAGCGGATCTAGATTTTCTAGCCCTGGCAGTGATTCAGCCATCGGCGGTTTGGCTTTTCGAAGTGAAGATGGAGGTTAGAGAAAGGAAGACGATCGCTGTGATCCAGGCAATAGCGGTCCAAACCCATCGGGATTGAAACGCCATCACAATCGCTCCTGACATATAGAGCAGCCCCAAAAATATGATACGATTGAAGTATAGTTTCTGCCTTCGCCGCATCTGTAGGCCTGCATTGGAGATGTGTATTCCGACGATGAGAGCGATGATCGAATGAAGCGCTTGCCAGTTAAGGTGCCCGACCATGGAAAGTCCTATCACGATCAAGTATCCAATAACGAATATTATGTTCGACCAAAGTTCCAGGGTATCTTCGTAGGATCCGAAGATTCCTTTTTTCCTGTTTTCGCGACGATTGAATAAGGCATCGAGCGTGAGCGCGATAGGCATTCCGGCCATCATGAACCAAGGGCCCCAGCGGAGTCCGAGATCGATGGCAGTTAGTCCGACTATCAGATAGGTGGACCAGGTTAGAGCGATGGATAGGGGCATGGGGCGATTTGGCCGACCCACAGCGCTACGCACGTAGTCTAGATTTTCTTCGATGGTGTGATTCATGGGCAATTATGTTAGAGTACTCTAAAAAATAGAGTAAAAGGGTTGGGTCAATATTTTTTTCCCTGCCTGGGGGTATTTGTGGCAAATATTCTGTCTTCAACGCTCGTGAAATGATCTGCGGCGACGTCGGCTCTTTGGTAGGGAGGACCGTTTCGGTCCTCCATATTCGAATCTCGGAGGATCGAGACGATCCTCCCTACCTTTGTGAATTCCTCGGAGCTTGGCTCCCGGGGTCGATATCCACCACGGATTTGACGTTTCCTACAATCTTGAAAAGCGCGGTGGTGCCGAGGAAGCGCGAGCACGACAATGACTCGCAAGAAAAAGCTCCACGATCGACCAGAATCCCGCAATTTTGTAGGCCATAGCCTCGATCTACCGGCTTCTTCCATTGATTCCCATCGCTCAAAGTGATTAGTGAGTCTTCTACAATGAGACTATCCCTACTTCTTCCCCTGATTCTAGGCGCTTGCATTTGCCTTGCCGCTGATAAGCCCAATTTCATTTTCTTCATTGCCGACGATGTTTCGCAGGAGGATTTTAGCTGCTATGGCCATCCGAGTCTTAAGACCCCGAATCTCGATCGGCTGGCGGCGAGCGGAATGCGTTTCGACAATGCTTACCTGACGACGAGCAGTTGCAGCCCCAGTCGCTGCAGCATCATAACGGGGCGTTATCCTCACAACACAGGAGCTCCAGAGCTGCATGTACGGCTGCCAGATTCGCAGATTCGCTTTCCTGAGCTGTTAAGAGAGGAAGGTTATTACACCGTCCTTTCAGGTAAGAATCATATGTTCGGTAACAAGGATCGAGCGTTCGACAGGATCACCGATGGTGGCGGACCGGGCAAAGAGGAAGATTGGGTGGGGCACTTGCAAGATCGCCCCAAGGATAAGCCCTTCTTTTTCTGGTTCGCCTCCTCCGATGCTCATCGGGATTGGGAGATCAATGACGATGCGCCTCATTACGATCCCAGCGATGTCGTGATTCCTCCTTACATGGTGGATACGCCGATTACTCGGGAGGATCTCGCGTCCTATTATCACGAAGTTAGCCGCTATGATCATTACATTGGATTGGTCGCCGCTGAATTAGAACGGCAAGGCGTCCTGGAGAACACCATGATTGTGGTGGCAGCGGACAATGGACGTCCCTTTCCGCGAGCCAAATCACGCTTGTACGACAGCGGAATCAAGACGCCCTGGGTGGTGCATTATCCTGATGTGATCGCGAATCCGGCGGTATCTGAGAGCTTGGTCAGCGTGATCGATTTGAGCGCGACTTGCTTGGAATTGGCGGGTGTCCAGGCGCCGCAAGCGATTCAAGGGCAGAGCTTCCTGCCGATTTTGAAGAGCCCGAAAGCGGAAGTGCGCCAGTTTGTGTTTTCCGAGCACAATTGGCATGTATACAAGAGTCATGAGCGCATGGTTCGCTTTGGGAATTTCGTGTACATAAAAAACAACTACCCGAACAAGCCCAACCTCGCCTACGAATCGGATACGAAGTTTCCAGCAGGAATGGAGCTATGGAAAGCCCATGCCGCCGGCAAGACGACGGCAGCCCAGCAACAGATCTTCGCTAATCCGTGCCCGGAGGAAGAGCTGTTCGATTTGAGCAAGGATCCGAATCAGCTAACGAATCTGGCAGGAAATCCTGAATACGCGAATGCCTTAAGAAAAGCTCGCGGCTTGATTGCCGAATGGACGGAGCAAACCGGCGACACGATCCCCAGCAATCCGACCCCCGATCGCCATACGCCTCCACGGATCGAAAACGGTGAAATCATTCCCGCAGGCAGCTACACTGAGAGCACTCCGCACGCGGAATTGCCCGGCGCCGCCAGAAACGCGACCGCGATCAACCACCCGGGACCGATTAGATTTTAAATCAGAGTATTCGCTTAATCGAAATTATGAAAACGACCTCACTGCTTGTTATTATTTCGTTTCTAGCCCTCTGCATTAATGGCTCTGCCGCGAGTCGTCCCAATATCGTTTTGATCGTTGCTGACGACGTGAGTTGGAACGATATCGGCGCTTACGGCCATCCTACCATCAAGACGCCTCGTTTGGATCGTATGGCGGAGGGGGGGGTTCGTTTTGATAATGCTTACCTGACGGCGAGTTCTTGCAGCCCCAGTCGCTCGAGTATTATTACGGGGCGGTACCCGCACAACACTGGGGCCGAACAACTGCACTGGGCCTTGCCAGGAAGTCAGGTCACTTTCACAGAGAAGTTGATGGAAGCGGGTTACTGGACCGGCATGGCTGGTAAATGGCACCTTGGAGATGAGGTGCGTGATCGTTTCGATGTGGTGTTGGAAAAGGAATACGAAGACGGAACCCCCACTGGAGCAGAAGATTGGGTGACGCTTCTCAAAGCGCGGCAAAAGGAGAAACCATTCTTTCTGTGGCTCGCTGCCTGGGATGCCCACCGTCCCTTCTTCGAAGAAGACCTGCTGGTGCGCCACAGTCGAGAGGACGTTGTTTTGCCTCCTTATTACCCCGCTACGGAAACCTATTTGGACGACTTCTTGGAGTACTATGACGAGATCGCCCGTTTCGATCTTTCAGTGGGCGCTGTGCTCGATGAGTTGGATGTTCAAGGCGTTGGCGACAACACTCTAGTAATCGTCATTGCCGACAACGGTCGCCCGTATGCCCGCGACAAGGCAACGATGTACGATTCTGGAATGAAAACTCCGTTCATCGCCCGCTGGCCTGTGGGCATTAGGGCGGGCAGTGTAAGCGAGAGCATTGTCAGTGTCATTGACCTGGCTCCCACCTTTTTGGAATTGGCGGACACGCCGGCGCCTGAAATGTTTGAAGGGCGTAGTATGACTGAATTGTTTGAAAATCCGGATACGCCGTTTCGGAGCTTTGCCGCCTCGGAACGAAACTGGCATGATTTCGAGGACCATGGGCGGTCGGTGCGTACCAAGCGGTTTCGCTATATCCGAAATCACTACAACGACCTGCCGGCAACTCCAAGCGGCGATACCGTTTACCACAAAACATGGTGGGAACTGGTTCGCTTGAATGAGCAAGGTGCGCTTAACGATCAGCAAGGGCGACCGTTTCGGGCGCCGCGACCGAAAGAAGAGCTTTATGATATGGAGGCAGACCCTCTTTCCTTGCATAACCTCGCTGAGGACCCGGATTACCAAACCATTTTGGCGAATCACCGGAAGTTACTAGACACTTGGATGGAGGAGACGGGCGATTTTATACCCAGTATTCGTACGCCGGATGACTTCGATAGGCTCAATGGCAAGCCGACAAAGCACCGTTTGCGACCAAGGCCGATGAAGAAGGAAATATACGGGACGGACGGCGTTTACTAGAAATGTTTCCGTTCGCTAGGCCATTCCAAGATCCGCTAGGATCACCGATGCGGCGTTGTATCCGCACAGCCAGGTAATATTTCCGCCGGGGTGGGTCGATCCACCGCAGAGATACAGGTTGCCAATCGGCGTGCGATAAGCTCCGGCCCCGGGAAAAGGCCTGTCGAAGCCGATCTGTCTGTTGGTGAATAAGCCGACCTACAGATCTCACTCGAATAGGTTGGGCAGCAATCGTTCGGTATCCGCCGAACTGAATGAAAGCTGATCGAGAATCGTGTCCTCGTTTAGATTGGGGTAGTGATCCCTCCCAAAATCGAGAAGATCATGGCCCTGCATATTGGTTCCATCTCCCAAATGTGATCAGTCGGCCTCAACCCAGGCCTTTGCTCGTTCAACGGCGCGTTTCCAGCCCTTCTGGTAGGTGGCTGCTTCGTTTTCGGGCATTTTCGGCTCAAAGGTTGCGTCGACTTCCCAGCAAGCGGTGATATCCGCTTTGCTTTCCCAATAGCCGACCGCGAGGCCCGCTAGGAAGGCTGCTCCAAGCGCGGTTGTCTCCACGGTTTTGGGACGAACGACTGGCACACGCAACAAGTCGGCCTGGAATTGCATTAACGGTTCGCTCATGGAAGCGCCCCCGTCGACGCTCAGCTTTTTCAACTCTATGTTTGAATCGGCGCGCATGGACTCGATCAAATCCGCGCTCTGGAAGGCGATAGACTCGAGGGCGGCCCGACAGAGGTGACCACGATTGGCACCTCGAGTAAGTCCCAGGATCGCGCCGCGCGCGTAGGGATCCCAGTGTGGGGCGCCTAATCCGGTAAAGGCTGGAACAAGATAGACTCCACCATTGTTTTCGACGGTATTGGCGAGGTCGTTCACTTCCGGGGCGCTATCGATGATTTTCAATTCATCCCGCAGCCATTGCACGACCGCGCCGGCGACGAAAACGGATCCTTCCAGAGCGTATTCCGTTTTATCGCCGATCTTCCAAGCAATGGTTGTAAGTAAATTGTTTTTCGAAGCGATTGCGTTTTCTCCTGTATTCATGAGCAGGAAACAACCCGTCCCGTATGTGTTCTTCGCCATGCCGACTTCGAAGCAGCTTTGCCCAAACAGGGCGGCGTGCTGATCGCCAGCCGAACCGGAGATCGGCACATTTCCTGGCAGGATTTCGTTGTCGATATGGCCATAGACCTCGCTGCAGGACTTTACTTCCGGTAAGATTTGTCTGGGTATATTGAGGATCTCCAAAATTTCGTCGTCCCAATCGCCAGAATGAATATTAAAAAGCAGGGTACGCGAAGCGTTAGTCGCGTCGGTTGAGTGGACTTTTCCGCCGGTGAGATTCCACATCAGCCAGGTATCGACCGTCCCGAAGAGTAGGTCGCCTTTCTCTGCGCTTTCGCGGGCGCCGTCGACGTTGTTGAGAATCCAGGCTAGCTTGGTGCCTGAGAAATAGGGATCGAGGCGAAGTCCCGTTTTCTCCGTGAATGAAGGTTCGAGGCCTTCGCCTATAAGCTTTCGGCAAAAATCCGCGGTTCGCCGATCTTGCCAGACGATGGCCTGGCAAATCGGCTGGCCCGTTTCCTTGTTCCAAACGACAGTCGTTTCGCGCTGGTTGGTAATGCCTATGGCCGCAAGGTCTGTGAACTCTAGCTTCGCTTTTTTTACGGCATCCTCGATTACTGCGTGCTGGCTAGTCCAAATTTCCAGGGCGTCGTGCTCCACCCATCCGTCGTTCGGGTAGTATTGCCTAAATTCTTGTTGGGCGACGCTGATCAGGGAGCCAGACCGATCGAATATAATAGCGCGCGAACTGGTGGTGCCTTGGTCGGCGGCGAGAATGAATTGGTTATTGCTCATGCGGGTGTGCGGGACTGTAGGGTTGACTGTATTGACAGATCAGGAATTCAGTAATCCATCCAAAATACGAATGCGCTCGTGTATGACAATCAGTGCTGAGTCGCGAGGTATCCTTTGAATTTAGGCGAGAAGATCTTTTGGGAGCGTTGGCTAGAATCCCAGCAAGTAATAAAGTTGAGCCCCTGCGATACCGCCCACGATTGGGCCTAGGACGGGAACCCAGCTGTATGGCCAGTCGTTTCCACCTTTGCCTGCAATGGGCAGGATGGCGTGGGCAATTCGAGGGCCAAGGTCGCGGGCTGGATTAATAGCGTAACCGGTAGACCCGCCGAGGCTCAGTCCGATTGAGAACACGAGAAGTCCAACCAGAAGCGGCGCGAAAAAGGATCCGTAGGCCGCGATGAGACTAGCTTGTATTGCGGGCGCGCCCGTTTCTTCTACTGTGCTCATCGTTGTCTCTAGTCCGGTGGCGACATTTCCGATCGCCAGCACGCCAAACACGAGCATCCCGGAGCCAAGAGTCTCGGCCATAAGGTTTGCCGGCAGATTGCGAATAGCGGGGCAGGTGCAGTGGCAGGCTAGCTTGTCGCCTTGGTCTTCCGTCTCTTTCCAATGCGGTAGGTAGGTCAGCCAGACCAGAGCTGCGCCTGCTGTTCCTCCCGCGATTTGGGCGGCGACGTAGCCGAATACTTCAGGCCAAGGGAATTCGCCCAGACTGGCCAGTCCAATCGTGACTGCCGGATTAATATGGGCGCCGCTAATGCGGCCAACGGTATACACAGCGATGGCGACGGCAAGTCCCCAGCCTGCTGTAATGACTATCCAGCCACCGTTGTTACCTTTGGTTTTGTTCAGTACGACATTGGCGACTACGCCATTGCCGAGGAGAACTAGAACTGCTGTTCCAATAAACTCTGCGAGATAAACGTTCATGATATATTGGGGGAAGGGCGCGCGAAGCAGAATGCAGTTAGTGTTTTGAAGGGTTGATTCACGCTATTTTCACCTATGGGCTTGGCAAGAAATCTGTATTGAGAAAGGCAGAGGGCTTATCTCCGGGACAGCCTGCCAAACCAATCATCGCGAACGCAACGAATCCCACAAGAATCGTTTTTCTTGGTTTCGGGATATGCTCAAGGCTGATAGGAATTCAGGAATTTCGTGGCGCGGTCGGGGAAGTCGGTAAAGAGCCCATCTACGTCAGCCTTGTAAAGGTGCAGCTCTAGAAGGTGTTCGAAATCCGAGGCGTAGCCGGGAACCTGGTCTGGATCCAGTCGGAAAGTGTAAGGATGTACGACCAGGTTGTTGGCATGAGCCAAATCTACTAGGTTGGTCGTTTCTGCCGCAGATCCATCGTTCGGAATGATCAATCCTTTGTCCGGCCCAATGCCATCAGCATATTGGGCAACTTTAGCTATCCCTTTGGGTTTAAGCATCCACTCGTAAGCGTTCCCGGCGCCGATCAATTGCACTAGCCGCACAGAGACGCCCGCGTTTGGCAATACTTCTTCGTGGAGTCGACGCAACTCATCGAAATCGAAGGTTTGAACGAACGCTTTGTCCTGCTTCGACGTGTATCCATATGCTTTCAGGGTCTGGATCAATGCCGCGCTCACATCTTTGCCTTCCTGTTGGTGAAATGCCGGTGACTTAATTTCGGGATAGATTCCGATGTCCTTGCCGGTCGATTGATTCATGCCTTGAATCATTTCAATTTCTTCTGCCAGCGTACTGATTCGAAAGCGCGATTTACCGACAGGAAAGCGAGAATCATAGATCGCTGTTACATTTCCGTTTCGATCGCGTACGCCTTCTCCGACGCGCAAGGAGCGAATTTCGTCCAAGGTAAAATCCACCACATAGTGTTTTCCATCGGCCCGGGCCCGGGCTGGAAAGCGCGTGGCAACATCGGTGGTGCGATCCAGAGTGAGGTCGTGCAAAACGATCAATTCATCGTCCTTAGTCATCACGACATCCTGCTCGATATAGTGGGCACCCATGGCATAGGCCATCGCTTTCGCCTCTAGCGTATGCTCCGGCAAGTACCCACTCGCTCCGCGGTGGGCCACAACTATTTTTTGGGCCAGCGCATTACTGGATGTAGCAGCCATCAGTGTAACTCCAACAATCTTTAACTGTGCTTCAAGTTTACGCATTACTATTCTCCCGATTGAAGCCCCAGTCCTGTCCTATGTAGGGGCTGAGGATCCAATACCATCGGCATCCGCTATTTACTCATTCTTTTTTGCGGATGGTTTCAAACTGAATTTAGGGTAGATTTGCCCGCCTAGCAGGGGCGCTTGAGTTGGGCGAGGCTTTCGAGAGAAGGTCGTGAAAGGGACGGATCCTCAAGAGATCCCAGTTGTGTTGGGATGGGTTACTCGATTTCTGGCAGCGCTCCCTAGTTCGAAAGATTCTCTGGCCAATCGGGTTTGGCCGAGAAATTGTAGGGCAGGAAGCGCTGGTCCAAGGCGGCGTTTCCCCATCGTGAACAACCCATAAGATCTGAGGAGCTTAGTCGCTCTCCAAGATCTAATGGAATGCGAAATTGAGTGTATTTAGAATAAGATTTTGAATACGACTTGGGCCAAGCGCGGGCCAGCGGATGATTCGGCAGACGTGTGCCTTCCCGGTTCAATCGACGCCAATTAGCTCGAAGCTCCTGCCCGCCTTCGAATCGCTCGATGGGTAGCAACACCGATCCGTGTTTGCCCCATTCGACTCCGAAGGTAGGACGACTGTCCTCGACGGCTTTGCGGAAAATCGCTCCGTGAAAATAGGCAGCCAGCTCCTCCGCGGCGCCGGTCGTTTCATTGAATTTCACCCAAACTACTTCATGGTCTAAGGGATCGTTGTCCTCCGGATAATCGATGTCGTCCCCCCACATTAAATGATAGGCGATCCAAGGTTTCGAAGGATGCTGAATAGCTACGACGTCTCGAAGTTCGAAGGGGTCTTGGTCGACGCGGAGGGCGAGGGGGGCCAAGCGAATGATTCGCGCTCGTTCCGCTTCCGTGAGCTCTCGGGCCGGTTCGACCTCGAGCAAGGCCCGATAGTATTTACTCGCCTCGGCCAGCCGTCGTTGACTATGGGCGTCGCGGGCCCGCTCCGCGATGCGCCTCAGCCCTTCGGAAGTTCCCGTATCGACGCGTCGCCAATCCCGTTCCAGATCCACCCCTCTAAAGGCCGGTTCGCCGTTGACCGGATTCGAGCGAGCGACTTCGCCATGCGGGAATTGGACTTGATACAAGCTAAAGCTGAGATTCGGCTCTGGATAATCCGTACTAACAAACTGGGCCCCGCTGCTCAGAGCGAGATCTCGCTGGGTCGTATCATCGTTTCGAGCGGTCGAGGTGGGCGAATCAGCCCGTGTTCGCACGATGAAACCCGCATTCACGCGACGCTGAATCTCGCCAAATTCCCGCTCTGGATTGTTCATTTTGAAGAATCCGGCTACGGGACTAGCGGGATCGTAGCTCAGGAACAGAACTGATGATTCTTGGTTCGGATCGAGGGAGAGATAGCGGTCTCGAACGGGGCTCGTATTATCCATGCAGAACATTACTCTTCCTCGAGCCGAGGAAATGGATGGCCATCCACGCTCCAAGACTGCTTCTCGCAACGTTCCATAGGGCCCGCGAATATCCGCGGGCGTGATCACATCCTCCTCGCCCAGAACCGCGCGAATCGTCTCATCGATTTCCCGCAGTCGATCCTCATCGAAGGGCTCCGTTTTTGTCCTATCGGGTTGATCGTTTCGCGATTTCAGCTCCAACAGGACGGTGATCGGAAAGTGATTTGGATTGGCATCGGACCAGGTTTCGATTTCCCGGAGCGCCCGTTCGAATGTCAGGACATTGGTCAAATAGTCGAAATCCGGGGAATGGAGGATTTTTAAGCCCGGTTCCTCGAGGACCCCATCTGGATCGAAGTTGGGGACATCCGGGTATCCGGCCTCTTTGGCCAATTCGACGCCTTTCGGATTGGCGAAGCGCCCGCCCTCTGAATCCGCGAAGAGATCCAATTCAATCTGACGAATCCCCAGTTGGTCGAACTGCTCGGTCAGGGACCGATGCGTATAGGTAATCGAATCCGCTGCCGCCTCATTTGTGGTTCTTATCAACCTGTCCAGGGATGGATGTGGAGCGATATGGTAGGAGTTATGGGTCCCGATCGTCTGGGCCTGGTTGATTCGGAGGCCTTCGAATTCCAACTCGGAAGCATGATTCGAATGAGTCAGTACAAGGATAAGAAGAGTGAATGGATGTCGCGCGAGCAGCCGCGTTGGCCTTATCCATGGCTTCTGAGGTATGATCATGGCTCGAAGACGAATTATAGGCGAAAAATTCAAATGACTATCGGATTCGGTAGGTTGTTTATGGAATCGAATAGGAGATTTCAAGATGTGGATTTTGTTCGGTCATCTCGCCTCAAAAGGGTTTTGGGTCAGACGAAAAGCCTTTGAATCTCAAAAACGATGGCCGGTCTTAGACTAGATGACACACTTACGGCCTCCCATTTGCTTCTCGATACCTAGAACAGGCCACAGAGGTCCCGTTGCCGCGAAGTCTTGAATCCAGCAGGTTGGTCGTCGATTAGGATGGCCCCATTGTTCGCGGGTTGTTCGCGGGCCTCGGTAAAAGCAGGCGAGCCGCCTGCATATCAATCATCGAAAAATGGCTGGCAGTCAGTTACCTGGATCTTTGTTTTTCCAAATAAGCGCTTCCGGTGACCTCTTTGAAGATCGTTCGATGATCGTATCCATGATCTTAGTATATACAGATAACTTCTTCCATAGCTACTCGATCGCCGAAATACATGTCTGCTTCTGAGCAGGGCTTTGTTTTATCCGTTCACTTCGAGTGACTCAAGAGCCACTCGTAGAGTTTCGGGTTGTCGTAGGTCTCTGTCCAAGAATTGTGACCTGCTTCAGGATAGACGGTCAGCTTCACGTTCTCGTTTCTGATGGCCTTGAAGGCGTCAACCATCTGTTCGGATTCGCTTAGCGGCACGACGCTGTCCTTGGCCCCGTGAAAGGCCCAGATCGGCAGCGACTTGAGTGGATGATTATCAACCCGGCGAGCCATGCGGATATCGATGGTGGTTCCGCCGCCGCAGATTGGGGCGATGGCGGCAAAGCGCTCGTGGTGTTTGATGCCCAGTTCCCAGCTTCCGTAGCCGCCCATACTCAAGCCCGTCAGATAGACGCGTTTGTCGTCGACTGCGTGCTTCTTGGAAACGCGGTCCAGCAAAGCGATCAATTGTTCCGGTTGCCAGTGCTCGCCGGTCGGGCATTGGGGTGAAACGACGATGAAAGGAAACTCTGGATTGTCCTTCACGATCATGGGAGGTCCATGAACTGTCACCTTTTCAATGTCGTCGCCGCGCTCGCCAGCCCCGTGCAAAAACAGGATGGTCGGCCACTTCTTCCCTGCCTTGGCGTCGTAGCCCTCGGGCAGGTGCAGTTGATAGTGGATTTCGAATCGCTCGTTGACCTTTGCCTTGAACGTGTGGGCAGTCTGGCTCTTGGGCTCTGCCAAGGACAAAGTCGTGGCTAGTGTCGAGCAGGCGAGGAGCAGAAGTGATGAAGCGCGCTTGTGAATTTTCATGTTCCTTGATGCCTACTGATTATAGTGATTGTCGATTCCATTGTAAGGTTTGGCATTTTATTGAAGGTAATTGAAATCCGGTTTCGTGAGGGCGGAAGGGCGACGAGAGAGCGATGGATACGGCGGGATCAGAGCCAAGCCGCGCGGCCTGGCTCTGCCCGGAAATCGGGCGATTCGATCAGAACTTCGCGCTCAGGCGGGCCCAGAAGGCGCGGCCTAGTTCGTTGACCCGCGTGGTCTGGATGTATCCGCTAACCATAGTGCCAGCGCGGCTGAGGTGCTCCGCATAGGTTTCGTCGAAAAGATTGTCGATTCCAGCAGCCAAGCTCCAGGATTCGTTGAAGCGATAGGAGCTGTGTAGCGAATAGACTGAGAAGCTGTCCGACGGGCCGATGTCTTGGCCGACGATGTTGCCTTGGTTAAGGGCAAAGCGATCTTGTTCGTCGACGAAACGAGCGATCCAGCCAGCCGACCAATTCTCGCGGCGAAGACCGCCTTCGAGCTTGAATTCGAGAGGGGCGATTTGACCGAGCGGACCGTGGTCGGTGTCGTTGGTGCCGCGGGTGTAGGCCAGCGCGCTACCCGTATACCAGCCTTGATCGTTTTGGTAGGAGAGCTCCAGTTCACCGCCAAAGGTGGTGGCATCGATGTTGCGGGAAATCGTCGCCGATCGGTTCATCATACCCATGGGTTTCGCGTAGCCGGATTCGATGAGAATGTAGTCGTTGTGCTTGGTGTAGAAGAGCGATGCGTTGAACGAGAAATCGCCGCGCTTGGTCAGGGTTCCGAGGTCAAGCTGGGTGACCTTCTCCGTGTCTGTATTGAAAGCGCTGAGACTGTTCGCGCTTTCCTCTGAAAAGATCTCCCAGTAGTCGGGATAGCGCTCAGAGTGGCCTAGACCGGCGTAGAGTTTCGAGCCTCGGCTGTCGATTTCGCGCTTTAGACGGAAGAAGCCGCTAGCGAGCGTGTCGCTGCGTTCGGCGTTGGCAGTCGGGTTTGCCATCAGCCCGCCCATCATGCCGACGCGGACTTGGGAGCGGAGGTCTTCCGCTTCCCAATGATCGAGGCGCAGGCCGAAAGCAAGATCTTGTCGCTCGGAGATGGAGTAGCGAAACTCGCCGAAAAGGCCGAGTTGATCGAAGTTTCCGTCCTCGAGGAAGGGAAGGTTCTCATAGCGTGCGGTGGCGGCGCCCATAGCGTTTCGCGCGCGGTGACGATTGGATTGCCTGTCGATGCCTAAAGTAGATTCCAGACCATTTACGGGATCGAGCTCGAGTTTGAGTGAGGCTCCGGTGGTGAGCCGGTCGGGATTAGAGAGCATGGGCATGGGCATCATCATGCTTGGATTGAATTCGCGCAGGCTAAAGTTATCCATGACGTGATCTACGTAACTGTGGTAGACTTGGGCGTCTACGCTACGAAATGCCCCCTCTAGCTGGTCGGCTCGGTAGCGGAGGGAGTAGGCGGAGCGATCAAACTGGGTTCCGTCCATGCCGCGGTCGGCGTAGGCGGCTTCGCCGTTGCTGAGACTGACGCTGAATTCCAGGGCAGAGCTGTCAGTGGGCGTCCACCCGAGAGCGGTTTGGGTGTTCCAGCGCTCGTATGAGGAATTGGATACCTTGCCGTCTCCGTCTTCGTAGTCGCCTGCTTCTGACCAGGAGCCTTGCAAGCGGGCGTAGGTGTCGGCGTTGCCTACAAGTCCTTCGACCGAAAGGTCGCGACGGTCGTAGCTAGAAAGGTTGAGGTAGCTCTTCAGGGAAGCGCTGGGTTCGGTGAAACGCGGCGCATTTCTCTCGAATAGGATTGCTCCGGCGCTGGCTCCAGGGCCATAGAGAACGCTTTGCGGACCTTTCAAGATCGTGACCTTGTCGAAGGAAGAAGGAAAAACGTAAGCGGTGGGCGGGTCCATGCGGTTGCCGCAGCCTCCTAGGGTGCAGACGCCATCGAGCACCACTGGAAGACGTGACCCGGCCATGCTACGGAAGGTAGGGTCGCCGTCAGTGCCCCCTTTTCGAATTACGTTGAAGCCAGTTACGTGACTTAGAGCGTCGGCTCCGTCATTGGCGGGAAGCGGTTGAATGGCGATTCGGGGGTCGAAAGACACGCGTGTGGCTTCGGTCGATCGAGTGGAGGTCACGACGAGCGGATCCAAATCCACTACAGGATTGGATGAAGTCTCTCGGGAAAAAGCGTTCCCAACAAGTAAGGTGATTGACGCTGTGGCAGCGCCGATTGCGTAGGTTTTCATTTTCATGATTTCGCGGTTAAAGAGCGTGAAATTGTCTTATATCGTTTTTAGAAAAGTATTTAGTTTTGGATACAGATTGGTTGAATCTTAGCTGAAGGGCTTGAGGTAGGCCGGTAAGCGAAAGGCTGGTCGATCTAGTGCGCTCCTGGTTAGAGTGATTGAATGTTTGATTCCCTTGCGTTGGGATTCCTTGCCGCCTGCTCAAGCGCCGGCCTTCATGGGCGGGTCTGAGCTCCGACGCAGGCCGCAGTCTGTCGAATGACAGTCTGCCTCTTGTATCGAAGAAGGAATGCGAAGATCGCCGATGAGGAGCGATCTGCTGTTCGCGGCGCCGCTATGCGACGACGATCCGAGGAGGAGGGGTGGCTGTTAGATGGAACGTTTCGTTCGGATCGTTGCCCGGCGTCGCAGACCATTTCATGCGTTTTCCGCTTCGGCCGATCGAAAGGGTCTCGGTGGAAGTGGCTAGGAGCAGGGCTACCTGGCTGTTTTGCTGTGAAAAGTCTTGGAGCGTCTGGTCCAAGTCGACTTGGATTTGGTCGACTGCGACGCAGATCCCGCAGATTTCCTTGCCGGAAAAGGTGAGCTCGAAGGCCTCTTCGGCAGACATGGTCTTCTGGTATTCGCTGAACATGCGAACGTAGGCAACGCCTTGCAGGGCAAGGATATGGGCTCCGATTGTCAGAGCAACCGAGGCGATGGCGGCCAAAGCCAAAATCGTTCTCGCGAGATGAGCCATTTGAATAGCTTAAATCGCTTACAATTTGGGGTTTTTAGAGTCAAGATCGAAGGGACTTGAAGGAATTCAACGACAAGCGAATTGACTCGCGCCCTTGGTTAACAGGGCATCGGAGAGAATCGGGAATCTCCTGCTGGACCTACGATTAGCGAAAGCAGTTCGGTTCCGGTCGAAAGTTCCACGGTCAGCGGCGTTGCCACGCTAAGAGGATTTTTTGCTAGAAAAATCGGCCGACCCTATTTGATTCTGAAAAGCTCGCTTTGGACCACTTCTCTGAGGATCGTTCTAGCGCCGTATCCAGAATTTGATGACCGAACGAGAATTTCCTCTAGGGCCGCTCGGTCGCTGAAAGTGACCGGAGCGCCGGTGGAGTAGACAATCAGCTGCTTGGCGAAGTTGCGGGCGATGGCCCGCTCGTCTTCGAGTAGAATGCGCTTAAAGTCTTCGATATCCAGAAAAGGGGTTCCGTCTTGCATTTCTCCAGAAGGATCGACGGGTTCGGCGTAGCGAAAAGCGAAGGCATGCCCGTTTTTGCCCAGTCCCTCTGCCGGTTCACCGATGTCGCCATTGGCTCGGTAACGATCGCGCCATCCTCCGGCGATATCGAAAGACTCGAGGGCGAGCCCAGCAGGGTCGAATTTAGCATGGCAGGAATTGCAGGATTCGTGCTCCCGATGCAGAGCTAGTTGCTCGCGTATGGTGGTGGCTCCCCGGGTGTCGGGTTCCACTGCCTCCACTCCCGAAGGTGGGGGCGGGATGTGGACACCCAAGATTCGCTCCGCGATCCAGGCGCCGCGAATGACGGGCGAGGTAGTGGTTCCGTTGCCGGTGACGCGAAGGATGCTGGCATGAGTGAGGATCCCGCCTCGGGGCGAATCCTCAGGGATCTCGACTTTTCGCAGCTCAACATCCTCGAAAGTTTCGAATCCGTAATGCCGGGCTAGACGCTCGTTAACGAAAGTGAATTCGGAGTCGATTAGATTCTTGATGGGCAAATCCTGATCGAGAAGCTCGTCGAAAAAGCGGCGAGTTTCCAGGAGCGACGCCTCGGCTAATTGGTCATCGAGATAGTAATCTGGATACAGCTCTGCGTCCGGCGTATTGGCATTAATCTCCCTCAAATCGAGCCAGTAGTCGAGGAAAGCATGTTGAAAGCGCTGCGACTTTGGGTCGTTCAAAAGGCGTTCAGCTTGCTCGAGCAATTGAGATGGTTTGTTGAGCGAGCGAGCTCCCAATAGCTCCTCATCTGGCGGACCATTCCAGAGAAAGTAGGAGAGGCGGGAGGCGATCTCATGGGTTTGCAGGCGGCCAGGTTGCGACTCTAGGTAGAGGAAGTCTGTCGAGCAAAGGATGGAAGCGAAGGCTGCTATCATGGCATCGGTGAAGTCGGCGCCCAGCTCGGTAGCCCGGTGGTAGATATCCAGGAATGGCTCAACCTCCTTGGAGCCTTTCAGGGGCCGCCGGAATGCCCTTTCGGCGAAAGAAACCAGTAGCTCGCGAGCAGTCCTCTCCGGTCGATCGACTAACACTTTGAGAACGCCGTCGCCGCAATCCTCAGAGGGAAGATCGCCGAACAAGGCTGTGTAGCTGGCGGGCGGCCATTGGTCGTAGAGCGGTCCCTCAACCTCAAGCCAATTAAGGGCGAAGCCTGGCACTCCCTCCTCGGTGGCATTGGGATTGCCGTCCCATCCGGGTCGTGTACGCACCAATCGGCCTGCGTCGGGGCGTATATTTTCCCCCGCTTTCAATTCGACAATGCGCTCGACGACTTGGGGGTCAGGATTGGCATTGTAGGTGGTTAACCAGCGACTGTCGCCGCTGTCGGCGAGAGCGTAGAGAGTTATTGGCTCGCTCCGCTTTCCTGGAAAAGCGACGTTGCGATCGGGGCGCCACCAGGCGGGATCTCCGCTGGTAAGTCCGTGATCGTCACCCCCTCGGCGCCCGTTCGGGCCGGCCATGAATGTATAGCTTTTCACCCGCAATTTGTAGGTTCCATCGGTGGGGATCTCGACATTGGTAAAGTCGTATTTGGTGGTTGCTGTATAGGTGCCGGAGACGAAGCCGAAGGCCTCTAACTCGCGAATAGCGGGATTCGAATCGCCAACAGTGATGGGTTCAAATCCACGGATTACGTCAGTTTGTGGAGTGAGTCCGAGGAGAGGGATCGATGCCCGAGTAGCCGCGTTTTGACCAGGTCGATACTTGAGATAGTTACGCATGACTGGCTCTTCGCGCGCGTAGTACTTCCTAGTCGTAGTTGGATGGGCTGCCGCATTCATGGCCAGGCGCAGGGCATGTTCTGCCGTCTCCAGATACTTAGTCATCTGCACGTGGGAGACATCCAGCCGATCGCCAATCTTGTTAT
>Ga0181579_10001826_pt1 | contig 17449 bp, 14 predicted proteins | sample 071ome_24_FD_132996 | JGI IMG/M metagenome (GOLD analysis project Ga0181579, IMG submission 132996) | Coastal salt marsh microbial communities from the Groves Creek Marsh, Skidaway Island, Georgia - 071402CT metaG (megahit assembly) | ecosystem: Environmental > Aquatic > Marine > Intertidal... | reverse complement strand
TGGCTGAATGCCAGTTCAGGTACAACAACAGAAGCAAAAACTTAATGGATGTATTGGTCAACGAATACGCCATGCTAGTCTAGAGCCTATTTCTATAATTGTTGATGTGAGTAGTTTGGAAAAAGCTGCTTACCAGCTGATACGGAAGGCGGACGTTAGGCCGTAGCCGCTGTAGTCATCGCCGGAACCGCTCTGGTTGTCTCCATAGTTGTATTCGACCGCGTTGTGCCATTTCAGCTTGTGGTCGTAAAGGTACCAGTTGAAACCGAGCAGCAAGTTGTGGGCAGTCTCAACCCTGCCTACGTCGTTTCTGGCGGCATAACGGGCGAGCCTTACATCCTGCTCGTCGTCCAGACTCGTAACGCTCGCATACTCAACCACGAGCTGCAACTTGTCGCTGAAATTGTAGAAGGGCTTGATGCTGAAACCGAGCAAGTCGCTCTGCTCAACGCCGAACGCGGAGTCCTCGACACCCTTAGAGGTTGCGATATCGGCCCAGATGCCTAGGTTTTCGTTGACCATCTGCTTGAAGACAAATGCGATTACGTGCTCGTGATCAGCAGTGCCTACATCCAGCCTGCCTCTGAAGTCACGGTGGTCGGTGGAGTAATCCGGATCGTTGTACACGTAGTCCAAGCGCCACGAGCCATTTTGGCCGACCGCCTGGCCGATGGAAAACAGGCCGAAGTATCCAGCGTCAAAGTGGCCAAATTCAGCTTCGCCACTGGAGGAGAAAACGCCCGCCTTATAGCTCCATACGTCAATATCGCCACCAACGCTGACGCCAGTGAAGTACTCGGTGCCGAACCAGAGGTTTCCGGCAACGATGTTGCGTTCCGGAACGATGAGCGACTTGGAAGAGGTCGCGCCATCGAGGGTAAAGCCTGCAGACTGCTTGCCGAATTTGAATTTTGTTTCGCTGGAGCGGTTCCATCCCACGTATGTGTCGGTCAGGCGAAGGTAAAAGTCGTCCCAGTTGTTGATACCGTCAATACTCAGGTCCATCTCACTGTGTAGCACGACGTCGCTCTCAACGCTCTTTTTGAAGCCGATGCGGAAACGGCGCCAGACAAGGTCGTCGTTTGATTGGCCCTCTCCATCGAAATGGTGGGCATCTCCTTGCAGACGACCGGTAAAACCCAGTTTTTTCACCACCGGAGCGTTCCAGATCTTGTCGTAGTCAACCGAATCTGCCGATTCCCCGACCCCTGCTGCGCCGCACGCGAGCGCGGTGACCACGGCGAGCTTGAACGTGTTAATCTTCTTCATTATTGTCAGTTGTGTTTTGTGATTACGGAATGAGCGCGAGCGAGACCCTCGCGTCGGCCTAGCCCGTTGAATCTCCGCGCCCTCCTCGCAAGCATAATTCCACTTTGTTGCGAGAAGTAACACGGTCGTAACATTCCCGTAACCTGTTCGTAACATAAGGCCCTTCGGAAGGCTTCCCGGCTCATTCTACGACGATTCCCAATCGCTAATCCGTATCGCCTTCTATCAACTCCCTCAGAGCCTCTACTTCCACCATATCCTGCGCCTCCTCCCCGGAGACCTGATCCAATCTAGTAAGAATCTCGCGAGCCGCATCGATGTTTTCGCTAAAGACTTCCGCTCTAGCAAACTTTATCAGGCGAATCGGATCATAGCATCGATCCGCAAGCGATTGAACCCAAGGATCATAGGGAGTCTTATCGAAACCCAGGCCATCCCTTTCTCGCTGCGATTTCAAAGCCGTTTCACGATCGCCCTGATTCAACGCCACCTCGCTCAATAGAGCATGTATCGATCGAGCCTCAGGCTCTAACTTGACTGCTTCAATCAAACGTTCGGATGCCTCATCATAGAGCCCTTCAGCGGCAAACCCCCTAGCCAAACCGAAAAGAGCCCAAGCCCTCCAACCCTCTAGTTGCCTCAAAGCCTCGAAGTGGTCGACCGAGTCCAGAATATGGCCAGAGGACACGTAGGTCGTTCCCAGCTCATAACGGATATTCAAATACCCGCTGTCCAAACGAATCGCTCGCTCGAAAGCATCGATGGCAACCCGCTTGTCTCTAAAATCTCGCGTAGCAATGCCTAGGAAATAGGGCCATCGCGGATTCTCTGGCTCCAGAATGATCAATGTCGAAAAGCATTGTCTCGCTTCACCATAAAATCCGTTGGCCAGATACAACTCGCCCAAACTGGCCAAGGCCTCGATCCCGCTTTGCGGATCCTGGAATTGAGTATGAACGCTTTTCAACTCGTCCAGCAATCCTTGCGGCCAACCCGCGAGGCTAGGAATCGTCGGAATGCCTTGTATGAGCTCCGCTTCCAAGATCGACTCGCCCGAATCGGCAGTTTGTCGATCAATCTGCCGTAACAAAATCGCCAATACGATCGCTGCTGCTATCAGCAAATAGATCTGTTTGGGCAATCGAAGCATAAAAGCGTACGTTCAGCCTGCAAATACTGGATTGCTTCTATCTACTCTCCCCTTGTCGGGACCGACTAGAGCGATCCGCTCGCCGGCTCCAAGGCTTCCTTGACTTCGTCGCTTTCGATATTGGCCATGGTTACAAGCATAACGCCTGTATCCACTATAGTGGGAATGTTTCCCCCTTGTATATGGTTTACCAACGTAGTGACGGCCAAATAGCCCATCTTAAATGGGTTGGTGACGAGTAACCCTTGTACCTCTCCATTCCGAACCGCTTCAATCGACGCTGCTGACGCATCGTTGCCCACCAGGAACACTTGCCCGGTGAGATTGAAATCCCTGAGAGCCTGAAGCATCCCATCGGTTCCCTGGGAACTCGATGCGAATATGGCATTCACCCTGCGTCCATATCTATTCAAGAGGTATTCCGAAACTCGATGGGCATTGCTACTGCTGTCGCCAGAATACTGATCAATCGATAGCATGCGAATAGATGGGTAGCCCGACTTGATCCGCTCTATAAAGCCGGCCTCTCTGGCTTCCGCATTCGAATCTCCTTGCCGGTGGCGAAGCAAAATAACGTTGCCAACTCCATTAATCAACTGGCCGATTCGATCCGCAGCAACCGCCCCGCCCTCGAAATTGTCTGTGGCCACGTAGCTGATCGGCCTATCCGCATCCAGCCCGGAATCGATGTAGACCATCGGCAATTCCGAACCTCTATCGATACGGATGCCACCCGCAAATTGATCCTCGTCAAATGAAGCAACCAGAATCCCACTTAGACGCTGACCCGTAAATGTATCCACAACCTGGATCTGCTTATCCCGTTTAGCGACCGAATCGCCCTTCCACAAAATCTTGACGCGAACCCCTTCCCTCGCCAATTCCTCGCTGGCTTTCAAAGCGCCTTCGTGAATAGCCTTCCATCGCTCACGATCCGTGCCTTTGGGCACGACCGCGATACTTAGTTCCGCTTCACCCGATTGGCCTAACGCGATCGAAACCGACCCCACAAGCAAAAGCGTTGCGAAAATGGCTAAACGTAATACCTGCATGAAAGCTTCGAAGCGGTGGAAATGTAAAAACCGTGGCGGATATTCTGGCAAGGTCAAGGTCAAAGCCTGGATTGGATATATCATCTTCGTAGACCTTATTCATTTGTAATCAGCAGCTTAGAAAGCTATGAGTCGTAGAGAATCAGCAAATGCACGAGCAGGAAGCGCAAAACATCCCTTAGAGGATATGGACCAACTAAGTCCATTTTCCAAAAAATTGTCTGGGGAACACGGCTTTATCCACTAACTTTGCCACATGGACTCACGGGCAGAACGACAATTCGCGATCTCCCAACGGCTTCAGGAGGAGATGCAGTCGTTGGCCACCTTTCTTGAAGTCCAATTGAAACGGGTTTCATTTTCCGACTCCACCAATCGAGTTTGCTTGGCAGCGGGGACGACCCGGCTGAAAAAGATCGAGTTCATTAACGCGCCCTCAAGTCCCGCAACCTCTGGGGAGCAAACGGACTACCAAATCCTCGAGGACAGCCTAATTCTAAGGGTTCGCGGACGTAAATATTCATCTGCTGGCATCGCCGTCTATCGAGGCCTCAGGGCCTATGCATACATCGAAATTCAGATAGAGCATGAACGAGGAGCCGCTCTTGCGATCACTATCCCAGTTCGCTGCAAGCGGCCCGGTTTGCTATCAACCGGCGAGTCCACCGTAAAGCCAGCCGCCAACCGCTGGTTCCTCAAGGAAAGTCCTATATCTTTGAATACGAATTGATGGCAAAGGAGAGCTTTAATTGCTTTAATCGCCGGGAGCGTTGGATTCCGTTTCGGCAGACCCCGCCTTATCGGAAAGCCCTTCATCATCGGATGCTCCAAGGAAAGCCAGCTTTTCCTGATTCTCTAGGAAAAATTGAGGATCAAGCTCCACATCTGGGACGGGATACTCTAACTTGCTAGGCCGATGGATGTACCAAAAGTAACCTGAGTCCTTGTACTTAAAGCGCAGAAGCCTGCGCCGCTCGAGGATCAGGCTAAGCAATCGCTTGAGTTTCGAGTTTTCCTGGCTCGGGCCTTCCTCGCCTTCAAACAGGCTGACAAAAAGATTGTCCGCGGTTAACTTCAATGCCTCCTGGACTTCCTTATCGTGCTGCTCTCGCGGCTTGAATAGCTGGATCCAGCGACAGATCAAGTCGCCTGGAAGTTGATAGTCGGACTCCTCCGACTCCTTCAAATCAATACGCCCGATGTCGTCTTCGAGTCGGACCAGCAAGCTCGCCACCCGGTCGTCCTTATCGAAGGCCTCGCCTGATAGAGCGGAGCTTCTGGAAATTGGAGAAATATGCCATTCCATTGGAAAAACAACGAGTGAACCGAAAGCCCTTTCTCCTGGCTAGAAAATTCTTCACCAACTATATCAAACGTTTTGGCATGCGGTATTATTGGGCTCGCTTCCAAGTAATGGCGGACTAGACTATGCTCCATGTCAAATTCGCGGCCAAAATCAGGCGACCTTTTGAGTTCGGCAGCTCTTCTCGTAGTTGATGCCCAAGACTGTTTTATCGATACGCTATCTGAGAAAGACGCCTTTCTGAGGCGGTGCGCTTTCGCCATAGACGCTGCTCAAACGCTTGGAATTCGCACCCTCTTTACTGAACAGGCTCCCGACAAACTGGGTCCGACCAACAAGCAACTAAAAGAGCGGGCCGCCAAATCGAAGGTCTTTTCCAAAAGGAGCTTCTCCGCTCTCAGCGCCCCCGGGATAGAGACATACTTGCGTGACAACGAAATTTATCACGTTTTGGTGTGCGGCCTGGAAACCCCCATTTGCATCTACCAAACCGCCCTACAATCTTTAGGCGAAGATATCGATGCTACGTTTTTAACCGATGCTCTCGGGTGCCGACGCCCGGAAGACGGTGAAGTTGCCATCGAAGCTATTCGGCAGCTCGATTGCCAAGCCCTTCCCTCGGAAACGGTTTTCTATAGCTTGCTCGGCTCAGCAACCCACTCTCGATTTCGGCCTTTTTCCAAACTCGTCGCCACCTATTCGAATCCAAGAATCCCCACTGCAAAAATTCTTTCAGAACCGGCAAACAGCGGCCAAACGCCGAGCCCCAGCTCTTCAAAAGAAACAGCTAAACGTTCAGGCAAAGAGCCTCGGCATTCCAAGCCTGAAAAGCCGGAATCGACCGCTAAGAAAAGGGCTGAGCCTCCCAAGAAAAAAGCGGCCAGGAAGCAAGTTCCCCCATCCGATAACGCTGACGCGAAAGCCGTTTCTCGAAAACACGCCCCCAAGAAACCGGCGATCAAAAAAACTGTCCGAAAGCGCCCCGCCCGGAAGTCGGCCAAGCAATAACATAGCTTACCAAAGCATTTCCCTTCGACAATCGGAGAAGATTCTGTTGCAGGGTCGGCACTTGCCGCCAAAACGCGTTATTTTGATTCACTGCCCACCGCCGCCTGGCGCTGCTTGGATCTGAGGCAGCGCCATTTACTCATTCTTTTGGGCGGATGGTATTGGTTGCGTCAAAACCTCTGCGTAATTCCCGCCCCCGGATGAATATCTATTTTCGTATCCAGTTTCTTCGGCTTCTCGAAAATGCTGCTGAAAGCGATCATGCCCGCGTTGTCTCCCGTATGCTCGCGTCTCGCTAGCAGCGGCTTCACGCGAGCCCGTTCTCCCAGCTCCAGAAACCGATACCGCAGTAAACGGTTATTGGAGACGCCTCCTGATAGCCCTACGCTTCGATAATTTGCATTTTCAATAGCCTTCGCCGTCTTGCGTATCAAAGCATCCACGACAGCTTCCTGATAGGATGCGCAAACATCGGGGAGTCGCTTTTCCAGCTCATCATCAGAAAAGTCTTCAAGCAGATATCGCAAACTCGTCTTTAACCCCGAAAAGCTAAAATCGAAATTCGCTTTCTGCATCAAAGCTCTGGGGAATTCGTGTGCTTGCGGATTTCCCGACTCTGCAATCGCCTCTAATTTCGGTCCTCCAGGATAACCCAGACCCATAAGCTTGGCCCCTTTGTCCAGCGCTTCTCCCGCCGCATCGTCTATTGTCTCCCCGATCAACCGAATTGAACGGTCCTTCTCAATACAAGCTAGGAGGGTGTTGCCTCCCGAGACAATCAGAGAGAGGTGCGGCAACAATCGATCGATCGTAGCATCAAAGGAAACCGGATCGGCTGCATGCGTTTCAATGAAAACGGATTGGGCGTGCGCCCTCAGGTGGTTAGCCCCGTAGGCTGGGACCCCGAGCGACGTCGAAAGGGCATTGCCCACGGCTATTCCCATCGCTAAACAACCAGCTAAGCCGGGACCGGCAGTCACTACGATTTCGTCGATATCCGCAAAACTATGCTGTTTGCGAAGCTCCCTCAAAAGAGGGGCAAAATTCTTCAAGTGCTCCCTGCTCGCCAGTTCAGGAACGACACCTCCGTATTCCGCGTGCAGCGTTACTTGGCTACTCACCCACTCGCCGACAATCCCCAGCGAACGATCGAGGATCGCCAACGCGGATTCGTCACACGAACTTTCGATGCCGAGAATCATTCTAGGACCCTGAATCCATACCGTTCAATAATTCCTTGGCCGCGGTCAATTGGACATCTTCAATGGGTTCGAAATCGAAACGCTCCACGAATTCCTCCACCGGCATGGTTTTCAACCGGCTGCGTTGAATGATTAGGCTAGCCTCTTCTTGAGGGGATATTTCTACAACGACATCCGGTTGCACACCCCTCTCGTGGATCACGTAACCACCCGGGGTGTAGTATTTTGCGGTGGTCAGTTTCAGCCCCGTATCCGAGCTCAGAGGCAAGATGCTCTGAACGGACCCTTTGCCGAAGGTTTTTTCCCCAACCAATTTCGCCCTCCCGGAATCCTTCAAGGCTCCCGCTACGATTTCGGCGGCGCTAGCTGAACCCGGATTGACGATTGCAACCAAAGGGAACTCATAATATCGGTCATCGTTAGCCGCTCTCCATTCCTCCGACATCGAGACATGCCTCCCTTTCGTGGATACAATCAGTTCGCCATCGGGAAGGAACTGGCTCGCCACTTCTACCGCCGCATCAAGCAGTCCTCCCGGATTATTTCGTAAATCCATTACCAAGGCTCGCATTCCCCGCTCGCTAAGCGAGTCGATAGCCTTCGTCAACTCCCCTGCTGTCTTTCTGCCAAATTGGGAGATGCGCAAGTATCCGATTCCGTCTTCAAGGATCTCAACCCCATGAACATGGTCCACCTCGATAAGCTCGCGGATGATTTCCAAGGCTAGGCGTTCCGACTCTTCTTCCCGAACCACCAATATGGCCACTTTGGTGCCAGGACGGCCCTTCAACCTGGCAACGGCCTCCGTGAAGCCGAGGCCTTTCAAACTTTCGCCATCGACTTCGACGATCCGGTCCCCCCGGAGAAGGCCCGCCCGCTCGCCAGGCGTACCCTCAAGGGGAGCCACGACCGTTACATATTCGTCCCGCATTTCTACTTGAACGCCAATGCCTCCAAATTCCTGACTCGTCTCCTCGTCCAGTCGTTTCAGTCGTTCGAAATCGAGGTATTCGGAATAGGGATCGAGTTTGGAGATCATTCCTTCCATGGCTGATTCAGTCAGCCCCTCCAGATCTGCGGCTTCTCCATCGACATGGTAAGCATTGATGTAAGCCAGGGCCTTCTTCACTTCAGACGCGCTTTCCCGAGCATCCCAATAGTTGCCCAAGCCCCCTTGCCGCGAAACATCGCCCAAGTAGCGATAACCCAAAGACAGCGCTAAGGCAGCCGCGATAACCAATACTGACCGTTTCGCTAATTCCATTTCTGCTAAAATTGCCCCTTGCCTAAAATGGCTATGCAATCCTTTTCATCAACTTCCCAGTCGATTGGCAAAGCAACGAGAGTCAAAAAAATAAATGGAATTCAGACCCATAGGTTCTTCGAAGGTTAGGTCCATTCTCGAAAACGCATGCGACGCCAATGGTTCGATTGGATTCAAAAGATTCACCGAAATCGCCCTCTACCACGCGGAGATTGGCTACTATCGCTCCCAGCGGTCTCGAGTCGGCAAGAGCCAAGACACAGATTTCTTTACAGCTACGAGCCTCAAATCGGCATTCGCGCCTATCGTATTGGAAGCTTCCCTGGGCCTATCGAGATCCCTTCCCTGGAGACCCGAGGAACTCGCTTGGGTAGAAATCGGCGCGGAACCTGCCAACCAACTGCTGGCGAATCTCGATACTCCGTTCCGAAAAAAGACGTCCATTACCTTGGACGAAGCCTTGCGGATCGAGGGCCCAGCAATTGTCTTTTCCAACGAGTTGTTCGACGCCCAGCCATTCTCTAGTGTCGTCTTCCGCCAAGGCTCCTGGCTGGAGAGACGCATCGAAGTCTGCAAAGCGGGAGTCCGCATTGTAGAACGCCCGCCTTCCTCTGATGAACTGCTGAAACAACTGCCAGCGCTGCCCCATCCCGCCCCAGAGGGCTATGTCATCGATTTACCGACCGGGGCGAACGACTTGCTGAACATCATCGCTTGTCTGGACTGGCAAGGCGTGTTCCTGGCCTTCGACTACGGGAAAACTTGGCAAAGCCTAGCCTATGACACGCCGCAGGGCACGGGACGCGCCTATCGACGGCATCAGCAAAAAAGCGACCTCCTAGAGAGTATTGGCCAGCAAGACATCACCTGCCACGTCTGTTGGGATTGGCTCATCGACGGTTTGAAAGTCAAGGGCTTCCAATCGATCGAATTGCAAAGCCAGGAGGCCTTCGCCCTAAAAAAAGCCCCTGAGTTCGTGAAACAGGTCTTCGACCGGGAAAATGATGCAATGGGAGCCTTGAGGCAGCTAATCCATCCCTCGATCATGGGACAGAAGTTCCAAGCCCTCAGCGCTATCCGGATGGGCTAGCCGCCCGAAGGCATTCCTCGTCTAATTTTCGGAAAAAACTGCTTGCCAAGCTACAAGGCCTCCCCTTTCTTCCTCCGTTCTCAATCACCTTCAGTCATGGCTAGAATTTGCGCAATTACCGGAAAACGTCCCACCACGGGCAGCAGAATTAACCGCAAGGGACAATCCAAGAAAAGCGGTGGTATAGGTACGCACATCACCAAGACTACCACCCGCAAGTTCCGCCCCAATGTTCAGCGAATCAAGGTTCGCCTCCCCTCAGGCCAAATCAAGCGCATGTGGGTAAGCGTCAAGGCCATCAAGGCTGGACTCGTTGAGAAAGCCTAAGGCCGCCCGAGAAAACTTTCATAGCCGCGCCGCGATACCATTCGGGTCGCGGCTTTTTTGGTCGCGGGGCTGCCCCGCCCAGACCTACTACGTCAACCTGCGAGAAGACTAGATCTGGAAATCGACGTCGCCCGACGGCTCATGGAGCCCGCACTCGCGCTTAACGCCTCCAAATCGGGTATCCGCTTCGCTCATGCCCGGCTCCAGCTTCGTCGTGCTATGCCAGTCGCCGATCGATACGTATCCCAGTTCCCAAAGAGGATGATAAGGCAGCTCATTCGCTTGCAAATATCGGTGCATTTCCCGGTTATCCCAGTCGAGGATTGGATAAATCTTGGTCATCTTGTTCTGGCTCTCAACGACCTGCCTGCTCGCCCGGCTTTCTCCTTGCGATCGACGTAAACCAGCCAACCAAGCTTTGGCTCCCAATTCCCTGATAGCCCGCTCCATAGGCTCAACTTTGTTTAGGAAATTGTATCGTTTTAAGCCATCTTCGCCCTCCTCCCAGAGCCGCCCGTACAAGGCCTCTTGCTCGGCAGCGGAAATGGGAGCACGATACTTCTTCAAGTTGAGATTGAGGCGCTCTGTCAACTCGGCGGCAAAACGATAGGTCTCCGGAAAAAGATATCCGGTATCAATAAATACCACTGGTATATCGGGCATTATCGCTGTTACCAGATGCAGCATGACCGCCGATTGAGCCCCAAAGCTGGTGGTCATGATCAATTCATCCCCGAACAACTCCGCAGCCCAGGCCACACGCTCCCGCGGAATCGCTCCCTCCAAATCAATTTCTCGCCGCTTCTCTAATACAATTCCCGGGATCATCTAATTAATCATCTAAATGTTTATCGAATTACCGACATTAACTATTGTAAGCAACGGCTGGGTCAAGCAGTTGATTGAACAGCAACCAAAATAAGCGGCGAAAAAGCCGGACTTCCTAATAGCTCTCTCGCAATCGGCGACTTCTTATATCCTGGCTTTGAAGAGGGCTTTCGCGATGATCGAGATTCAGCGAATAATCATAAGAAGCCAGTCCGCTAATCGCGGGGGAGCGTCTGCAGGATATTGCGCGAGTGATTCGCGATTCTTTCGAAAGTATTGATTATTTCGATGTAGATAAACTCGGCGTAGATACCGGAATCGTGATTGATCATGCGGTTCACAGCCCGCTTTCGCAAGGCGATCCGGTTTTCGTCGATCTGCTTTTCCAGGTCGAACGCCATTTCGATGTCGGCAGGAGTGACTTTCGACTCCAAGCGAGAAAGGTAGAGACTGATGAACCGCTGGACGCTTTCCCCGAATTCCAGAATATCGTCTTCGATTTCCTGGGTGACAAACTCGTTTTCGTTGTAACGTTCGGCGGCACGGTTGGTTAGCCGATTACAGCAGTCGCAAACAGCCTCCAATTCAGCCACAACTCTGAGGTATTGAGTGGCCTTCCGGCGAGTTTCCTGGCTGAGCTGATCCGAGGCGCAATGAGTCATGAATTCGAAAAGCTCGGTAGTGATGGCATTGCTTTCCCCTTCCATGGCCCTCAACTGCTCAACTTGAATGGACAGGTTCTGATGAGGCTTGCTGTAGATGTAGAGAAATTGATCGAACATGCTCTTGCTCAGCTCACCGAGTTTCCGAATTGCTTGCTGAGCTTCAGAGAAATTTAGCTCTCCTGATCCCCAAGACGCTGTGTTCAGGTACTTGAAGTGGGTTAATTTTCGATCGGGCTTCTCCCTCACCATCCACTGCACGAAGGACGCGATCTTGGGGACGAAACTGATCAGGAGCAAAATATTAACTAGATTGAATAGGGTGTGGAAGAGGGCCAGATGATTCGGGAGGTCGTCGGGGCTGTCCGGCAACCCGGGCATTATCCGATCCACTAGGGAAATGAATGGATAGAAAAGGATCAACATCCAGACCACGCCCAGCATATTGAATACGAAGTGGGCTCGGGCCGCTCGCTTGGCGGCCGTGTTGGCGGTCAGGGATGCCAGGTAGGCGGTGATCGTTGTGCCAATATTTTCTCCAAGAATAATCGCGGCCGCTTGGGGGTAGTCGATCCATCCCTTGTAAGCCATTGTAAGGGTTATGGCCCCAGCCACAGAAGAAGACTGGACGATTATGGTTAGGATAACTCCGAAAAATAGAAAGATGAGAACGGACCCGAATCCGTATCCGCCAAGCGAGGCCACCCATTCCAAGGCTTCCGGATTGCTGTTGATGTCAGGAACCGAGTTCTTGAGGAGGCTGAGCCCCATGAAGAGGAGTCCGAAACCCGTCCAGAAATTCCCCACGCCTTTGAGCCGATCGCCTTTCATGAAGGTCATAGCAACGCCGATGCCAATCACCGGGATAGCGATTTTCGATAGACTAAATTTGAACCCGAGGAAGGATATAATCCAGAAGGTGGTGGTCGTCCCCAGGTTCGCTCCCATGATGACGCCGATGGCCTGAATTAGGGTGAGAAGGCGGGCGTGGACAAAGCTGACGACCATGACGGTGGTCGCCGATGAGGATTGGACTAGGCAGGTGACAAGAAATCCCGTGGTGACTCCGGCCAGTCGGTTTCCCGTCATCGACCTGAGGATATTGCGGAGACGTTCACCGGAGATCTTCTGGATAGACTCGCTCATTAGCCGCATTCCAAATAAGAATACGCCAAGGCTGCCGAGGATCAGGAAGAAGGTAGACATGTGGTTCGCTCAGGAGGGTGGCAAAGGTGTCCGAAACCCAAAGACTGGATTGATTGGGGAGGCAAATGAAAATTTGACCAATTCTGGCTGGGATTGATTAATCCTATCCAAAACCCCTGATGGGAAACCACTGTTCGGGGATGAAATCGTCACGAGTCGGATTGATTTCGATGCGGGTAAGCTGAGGCTCTCGCCCACCGTCAAAGACTCTCCAGCAATCGGGCGACTTCTTCTCTTTTGGCCTTGGTTTCCGCGAGTTGTTTGCGGGCTCCTTCGACGACAGCAGGCGGGGCTTTTTCCACGAAACTAGGGTTGTTCAATTTTCCCTCGCCCGCTTGGATGGCCTTGCCGAGCTTCTCGAACTCCTTGCTCAAACGCTCTTTCTCCGCTTCAACGTCTATGGCGCTGGATAGGTCGAGAAAAACCGTTCCTAAAGCGGATACCGCTCCCGGCAAATTCTCTACCCGCTCTCGAATATTCATGGTGGCAGCGCCGGCAAGTTTCTTGATCGTATCTATATTCGCGGTCACGATCGCCGAACTCGAATCGTCGGCAGGCGAGACGAATAACGTTACGTCTCGCTTGGAAGCGACATTGTACTCCGCCTTGATACTACGAGCTTGGGAAATCAGTCCATTGATTTCTTCGATTCGCTTGGCTCCAGCCTCGTCGATGGCGATCCCTCGCGAACCCAACGCTTCGCTCAGTTCAGCGGCTTTGGGGAGGCGCGTATTCTGGATAAACGACCCTTCTTCCCCATAACCCATCGCCTGCCAGAGCTCTTCTGTTATGAAGGGCATGACAGGATGCAGCAGCTGCAAAGATTGTCGTATCACTAGATCCGATACCGCTAAGGCGATCCCGTGCCGCGGATCGTCCTTCGACTGCAACATCGCTTTAGCCGCCTCTACGTACCAATCGCAGAAGTCGCCCCAGAAGAACCGGTGCAGCGAATGCGTTAACTGATGCATTTCGAAGCGCTCGAATTGCGTTTCGATTTCTCGAGTCGTTTCTAGCAATCGATTCAAAATCCAGTTGCCATAACCATCGAGCGACGATCCCACTAGCCTTTCCAGAATGCCATCCAGCGAGGCGTTGCCAGAAAGCTCGCCCGACATCTGCCGGAAACGGCACGCATTCCAAAGCTTGGTGCAGAAATTGCGGCCGATTTCGATGCGATCCTCGGAAAAAAGAATGTCTGACCCGCTAGGGGCAATATTAATAATGCCAAAACGCAGTCCATCGGCGCCGAACTTCTCGGTCAAATCCAGCGGATCCGGGGAGTTGCCAAGCGATTTGGACATCTTCCGACCTTTGGAATCGCGAATCAAACCATGGATGAAAACGTCCTTGAAGGGAACTCGAGCATCGATCTCCTCGTCGCTGAGCAAATCCTTGGCTTCGCCAGTAAGCTCGAGCCCTGACATAATCATTCGAGCGACCCAGAAGAATATGATATCGAACCCGGTCACCAGCATGCTGGTAGGATAAAAATAATCCAGCTCCGCTTTAACTTTGGGATCGTCGCTCGGCCAACCAAAGGTGGCGAATGGCCAAAGGTTAGATGAAGCCCATGTATCCAAAACGTCCTCATCCTGTTCCCAATTGTCCGCATCCTCTGGACCATCCACGGATATATGCCAATTATCCGGATCGCTGCGATCAGCGCCTTTCCTGTACCAAACGGGTATTCGCTGCCCCCACCAAAGCTGTCTGGAAACGCACCAATCCTGGATATTATTGAGCCAGTGCAAGTAAACCTTTTCCCAACGCTTCGGATGAAAGCGAATGATTCCCTTCTCAACCGCCCGCTTGGCCTCTTCCACCCGCGGGTACTTCAAATACCATTGTTCGGATAGGCGCGGTTCGATGGGCACGCCGGCTCGTTCCGAAAACCCGACATTGTTGTCATAATCCTCAGCTTCGATGAGCAAGTTAAGCGATTCCAATTTCGCCACCGCAACCTTCCTCGCATCGAAACGATCCATGCCATCGAATTCGTCGCCCGCTAGATGGTTAAGAGTGCCATCTGGATTCATCACATCGATGAGCGGCAAATCGTGGCGCTTGCCTATATCGAAATCCACTTGGTCATGAGCTGGTGTAACTTTGAGAACTCCCGTGCCAAAGTCTTTTTCGACCGCCCTATCGGCAACAATAGGGATCTCAGCCCTAGGGAATGGCCTCCAGCAATGCTTGCCCACCAGATCCGCGTATCGTTCGTCATCCGGGTGGACGGCAACTCCAGTATCGCCCATAATCGTCTCTGGGCGCGTCGTAGAAATCTCGACGAATCGGCCTGGCTCCTCGACAATCTCGTACCGCATTTTGAAGAGCTTGCCCTTTTGCGGTCGCATATCCACTTCTTCATTACTTAGCGCGGTTTGCGAGGCCGGACACCAATTGACAAGGCGTTTGCCGCGATAAATGTATCCCCGCTCGTATAATTCCACAAAAGCGAACTGAACGGAACGCTGATAGGCATCATCCATGGTAAACCGGGAACGCCGCCAATCGCAGGACGCTCCAAGTTTACGAAGCTGCTTGAAAATCACGCCCCCATGATCCTCTGACCACTCCCAGGCTCGCTCGAGAAACTTCTCTCGACCCAACTCTTGACGCGACGTTCCTTCATCACGCAGAGCCTTCTCAACTTTAACTTGAGTCGCTATAGAAGCGTGATCAGTGCCCGGAAACCACAACGCAGCCTTGCCCTCGAGACGGGCTCGCCGAATGAAGATATCCTGGAGGGCGTTGTCCAGAACGTGCCCCATGTGTAGCACTCCAGTCACGTTCGGCGGCGGGATCATAATGGTGAAGGGCTCTTTCCCAGTTTCGATCCGCCCCTCGAAACAGCCATTCTCTTCCCACGCTTTGTACCACTTGGACTCAACTTTCGTTGGATCGTAATTCTGGCTCAATTCGGTCGTCATGGATATCTCCTGTGAAAAAGAGGCTAGCGATAAGGTCGCGACTTACCCAAGACAAGAGGATTCGCCATCCCGAGATTGGAGAACCGCGCTTCCTTGGACCCATTCAGCGAATCCCTAGCGCGGCTTCGACTAGCTCTTGGCGGGATTTGCGAAAGTCAAGTCGCATATTCGTCCACGGCTTCGACCGTGAGCCGAGATAAGAGCTTCATCTCTTTAAACAACTCTGCCGCCTTGCCAGAATCCTCCTCGATACAGGCCTATTCCAAAGCGCCTACCACGGATCTGAGCCTTGCGGCTCCGTAATTCGCCGAGCTCCCTTTGATCGAATGAGAAAGGAGCGAGGCGATCGTATCGGCATCCCTGTCGCTGAAAATCGATTCGATTTCCAATAAATCTAAAAGAGCCAGTTCTTGACTTTCATTAGACGCTTCGCTCACGGGCACGACTTTCTCAAAATCAGCCTCATTCGCGTTCAACCATCGGTTCAGTACCTGGTCTCGTTCTTTGTTTCGAAGCGGCTTCGCTAGATAGTCATTCATACCAGACTCGAGGTACTTCTCCCGATCTACCCTCATGGTTTTGGCGGTCAGGGCGACGATCACGAATTTCGAATTGCTGGAATCCATATTCCTGATGGCCCTCGTGGCTTCTTATCCATCCATGCCAGGCATCATGCAATCCATGAATATCAAATCGAAGCTCTCATTCTGACACCGTTCTAGAGCTTCCTCGCCACTCTTCGACTTGACTGGACAAATTACACGATTTTCAAGCACGCCTTCGGCAACTAGTAAATTGATTTCATTGTCGTCCACGATCAACACCAAGCAATCGGAATACTTTTTGCTCCCAGCTTCGCTCGAAGCCTCACGCCATCCGACCTTCGTTCGCTTTTCCACTGAAAGCTTCTCCCATATGTCTAGAGGATCAAAAGGGCTCCTTACGATATCCGACTCATTCAATCCTTTCAGCCTTCCGCCAACTTCTTGTTCGCAGATCGCAAATAGTCTGACACTTCCAGCTAATTACTTAAACCGGTCAGCTTCTTTCGATTAGATTGAATCGTCTACCAAAATAGCTCGATAACAATCGGTATCAAAATTTCCCATATATCTTGCATGTCGATCATACTTTAAGTCGAGCCTGCTCAACACGGCTTGCATGCGTTCGACAATAGATTCCGAATTGGTCGCGACTGCCACTGGCTTCGAATCTCCTGCCCCGCTTTTGCGCTCGTCGGAAATCGCCTCCCCAAGATCGAACTTCAGGGTAAACGAGAACTCAGACACTACCCCCAGCTCGCTCTCGACGATCAATTCTCCTCCCATTGGCCTCGCCAACTTGCGAGAGATCACCAAGCCTAATCCCGTCCCTCCATATTTTCTCTTCGTCGACGAATCCGCCTGGGCGAAAGCCCTAAATAGTTTTGATTGGCCAGCTTTCGATATGCCAATCCCAGTGTCGCGGACTGAAAATAGCAGTTCTACCTTCTTCTTGGCCCGCTCTTTCACCGAAACATCGAATCGCGCGCTGCCCGACTCGGTGAATTTGACCGCTTTGCTCAACAAATTCGAGAAGATCTGTCGAAGCCGATAAGGATCGCTATTGATCTTCCAGTCAAAGTGGGTCGGATACACACTTACAAATTCCAACCCTTTCTTGTGAGCGCCCGGAGCAAAAAGTCGGGTAGACTTGGATACGGTTTCTATGCGATCGGTGTCTATCCGCTCGATCTCCAGCTTTCCGGACTCGATCTTTGCAAGATCTAGCACTTCGTCAATCAGCTCCAATAGGGACTCCGAGCAGTACTCCAGCGTTTCTACATGACTCAGCTGCTCAGGGGACAATTCGGAACTCCGCAATAAATGAGTCATGCCGATCACCCCATTCATTGGGGTGCGGATCTCATGACTCATGTTAGCTAGGAACCGGGATTTCGCTTGCTCGGCCGCCACAGTCTCTCTGGCTAATTCATTGGAACGTATCGTTTGTTTTCGAACGTTTTCATTAAGCTCAACAGCATTATTTCTTTCCTTTTGAGCCAAGGAAGCGGCTACATGGGCTTCCGCCCGAGCTCCTTCGAATTCAGCAAGCCTTAATCGTATCCTCTCTTCGAGGATACGATTCTCGTCTTTAAGAGCCTTCTTTGCCATCA
>Ga0181579_10001822_pt1 | contig 17463 bp, 15 predicted proteins | sample 071ome_24_FD_132996 | JGI IMG/M metagenome (GOLD analysis project Ga0181579, IMG submission 132996) | Coastal salt marsh microbial communities from the Groves Creek Marsh, Skidaway Island, Georgia - 071402CT metaG (megahit assembly) | ecosystem: Environmental > Aquatic > Marine > Intertidal... | reverse complement strand
ACTCGCGTTCCCTTATCAGCCGCCAGGTTTCGTTGCCTGCCCCTCCTCCAACCGTAAGAACCCGTTGAACAGCTCCACCGCCCATTCTTTCAAGCGCCTTATATCCCTGGCTCTCTATACGCGCGATCCCCTGCAACAACCCATGCAGGAAATGAACATCATCTTCCGGTCGGGGTGTGATGCGCGGAAGCATATCTGGATCGTTTGTCGGAAACCTCTCCCCCGGGCGCAGGAGTGGATAATAGTCAAGGTCGGTTTCGCGCGAAGGGTCTATAAGACCACTCAGGCTCCGCAGTTGTGCCTCGTCAAAGAATCTAAGAAGCACCCCGCCACCTGAGTTCGAGGCGCCACCCGCGATCCAGGCATCTCCAAGTTTATGACTGTAAAGCCCTATTGACGGATCTTCGATCCTGGCAGGGCTCAGCATCTTGACAGCCAGCGTCGTGCCAAGCGAGGTAACAGCGGTGCCTATTTCAGAGGCACCTGTTGCCAGGTAGGCAGCGATGCTGTCTGTCGTGCCGGCCTTAACGACAAGATCATGTGCAAGGCCAAATTCTTCCGCAACCTTCGCATCAATCTGTCGAACTGCCCGCCCCGGAGGCAAAACACGTGGCAAGAGGTCCGTCCGAACACCCGCAGCCTCCAGCCAGTCAGGCCAACTTTCACACTGTGGGTCATACCCTGTCTTGAGTGCGTTGTTATGGTCTGAAAATCCGGCCACTCCGGTCAGGCGCGCCATTACAAAATCAGCTTGGTGACAGAGAAAGTTGGCCGAACCAGACATGTCATAGGACTGCAGACGAATGAGGCGGGCCAAAGCGGAGTTTGAACCCTGGGTAATATGATTCGCCGGCCCATGGCGTCTGATCAACTCAGCTTCAGCGTCAAAGCCCGAGGAATTATACATCAGCGCCGGTGTCACTGGACAGATAGTCGCGTCCACCAACACCATGCTGCCCGAAGTTCCATCTACTGCCAAAACCTCAATGTCCCGGGGGTTCAACTTCGCTTCATGAAGCGCATCTATTGTATGGGCCAAACAATCCCGGACCGATGCCCACCAATATTCGGCCTGAACATCACCCGCCACCTGCAAAAGGTGTGGAGACCGCGATGAGGACAGGAGGGTGCCACTCTCGTCCAGCACGGCACTCCTGACGCCGGAGGTTCCTATGTCAATCCCCAGCGCCAGCATCTATCAACCGCGACGCGCGAGTGTCATGCGGTATTTTTCAGCGTCCCAGTTCATAAGGTCCGCTTCGGATTCCTCGCCTATCGGCTCAGCTTGCCAATCTTCAGGCAACCGCGACAAAACCGCAGCAAGGCAGTCCAACATAGACGCCTGAGTTGGTGTTGCGTCAGTTCTGATCAACACTCCCTTTCCCTTGACCAGCATCGCAGGGCGGTCCTGTGCTTCCCCAAATTGAGGAAGCGCGGGGCCAAGAAACACAACATGGTCAGGGTAATAGGATCCTGCACGCGCCAGATCAAATAAACGGGGATCTGTTGCGAGCTTTGTTGCATTAGCCGCCCATCTGGTCCCCTCCGGCGGACTCTCACCCGGTGCCGCCACCACGTCTGTGACGGCAAGCGCGAGCCGGCTCTCGACTGCCGCGATGAGGGCGGCAGCTTCTTGAACCGTTTGTCCACAACAGATTAGCCCATGATTTTGAAGCACAACGATCTGGGTGTCTGAATTTATAGATGCAACTATTTCTCTGGTAAGAGGCAGCCCCGGCTTTCGATAGGGTACAAATGCAAAAGGCAGGCCCGACAGCTTTTTGGCCGCCGCGACCCGGCCTTGAGGGGAAATGGCGTGGACGATAGTGGCTACGGAATGAGTGTGTATGACCACTGGCCACTGAAGTACGGCATGGAAGGTTGTTTCAATGGAGGGCCTTAGCTTTTGTTCAGGATCAATCACAGCGGCCTTGCAATTGCCATCGCCCTGACCGTTGGCCTCGGTACGGGCTGCATCAAGGTCAACCGCCACAAAAATTTTCTTGGTTTCCGAATCAGCCAACTCTTTGCCAGAGGCCTTGATCCACATGACACCGTCACTTTTGATCGAGGTATTGCCACCCGGCCCCTGAACCTGCAACGGATCCCGGCCAAGCTGGGCAGAGAGCGAACAAAAGGCATTTGTAAGGAGATCGTGATACGTCACTTGGCTTCCCTGATAGCAAAGGTCGGCGGCTTGATTCCATGCGCATTCACAAGGTCTTTAACACTGCCCGCAATATCATTCTCGTCAATTTCAGTCTTGTGAAGACCACCCAGAACAAAAACGCTGTCCCAGCCGGCAATGTTCGCCCCGGCGATATCATGCTCAAGGCTATCTCCAATCATAAGAAGCCGACCCCCGACCATATCAACCGCTCGCTCGAGTCCGGAAAACACCGGCAAATGGGGCTTCCCATAAAAGGTGACCGAGCCACCCCTATCCTTGTAGGCGTAAGCCAGCGCGCCCGGCTGCAATGCCAGTTTTCCATTGGGTCGGGGAGAGAACCGGTCAGGATTGGCACAGTAGACGGGCAGATTGAGCGCGGCGGCTTCATTCAGGCTATGTTCCCATTCTTCAATGATGCTGTCATCGGGAACACCGAGAAGAAGAATCGCTTCGACTTCGCACATTTTGGAAGCAAACTCGATTTTCAGGCCCTCGGCAAAATGGGCTGCATCGCAGGGTCGTCGTTCAACCTTGAAGAAAATTTGCTCGGCAATCCGCCCTGTATATATGTCCTGCCAAAGCGCTTCACCCGAAGACATCACGCGTCCAAAGAGTCCCGGCGGAAAGCCAATTTGCTCAATCAGCTCTTGGTTGGCCCTCGCGCGCCTTCCTGAATTTGAAAGCACAGCCATGAAATGTCCACGTCGGCGCAGTTCAGTCAGGATATCCACGGCATGAGGATAGGGTTCTGCACCGTTGTGCAGCACGCCCCATTGATCAAAAACAAGCCCATCGTATGAGGTGGCAATGTCCAACAGGCTTTCCAGAAGATATGTCACGGGTTTCAGTATTCGGCCATGTCCTTGGGATCGACAAGATTCGAAATGAAAACCTCGGCCTCTTTGGCAGACATGGCAGGGGCGATCTTGTTGGCCATGTTCGCGGGCATATCACCAAAGTAGAATTTGAAGCCTGGTATCGATTGTCGCCGCCTGCGAAGTGGCATCCCCGCATATGGAAAGACGTGCGAGCGTGCATTTGCAGCTTCGTCGTGGCAAGGCAGGACATAGTCGGCGCGCTTGTCGATTTCCTCTACCGATTTCCAACCCTCAAAGGAGTTGACGAAACGCGCCGGCACCCAATAGCGCCATTGCTCGGCCGGGTTGGGGTCGAGATTGCGTTCAACAAATATCGCATCTCCGGCAATCACTATATCGCCCGCCGTTGTCGCAACCGTGACCGCCATATGTCCAACGGAATGGCCGGGAGTATGGAACATGGTAATGCCGGGGAAGATTTCACATTCATCTTCAACAGCCTCAAACACACAACCGGCGTAAGCAGGCTCTATTCCAAGAATGCCGCATTCATAGGTGCGGTAATAAAGTGGCAACGGATTGTAGGCCATCTCGATCTCGGCCTTCGGGGCTATATAGCGCGCATTCTTGAACCGCTTCATGTTTTGCACATGATCCCAGTGCAGGTGCGTAAAGATGATGGCATCAATCTCGTCACAACTGACACCAAGCTTCTGCTCGAGATGATCATGCACCTCAAGACAGCCACGCTTCTCACATCTGTGATGATAGAGTGTTGCTCTTTCCTCATCACATAGACCGGTATCGATCAGTATCTTGTGTTCACCTGTATCGACATAGTGGCAGTAGACGGGATTCCAGTATTTTTTCCCAGCCGGACCTTTCCAGAAAATATATGTGCCGAGATCTGCCTCCAGCCATCCTGTGTTAATGGGATAAATTCTAGTTTCCGCGACACCCACTTGTCTTCTCCCAGTACTGATCTGTTTTATGGAACTACTTTATAAATCCACTTTACGTATACAAAATCATATTATTGCATACATTTCTAGCAAATTTTGCCTGCGACCTCAGTTTGCGGCGAGAGCTTTGCTAAGACTCTCGGTCATGTACGACATCATGCCATTTGATGCCGTCGTCGAATCCTTGCTGAAAATATCTTGCATCAGGCGCTCATGAGATTCCGCGGCAGCGAGGAGGTCCTGCTTCACAACGAACTTCTTGGCCCGGAACGGACCGGTTCGGCGTCGAAAGTCAGAGGCGAGTTCAGCAATGAAAGGGTTCCCGGTCGCGCGATAAATCGTCTGGTGAAAAGCCTCGTTGGCGCGCAGAAATCCTGTTCGGTCACCGGCTTCGGCAGCCGTTATGCATTCCACCTGAGCCGCTTCTATTTCATGCCGCGACAACAGAGTAAGGCGCGATGCTGCAATGCGGGCACAGGCGATTTCAATCTCATGCATGGCCTCGAATATCTGACTGAGTTCCTCTCGCGTATATTCAGCAACACGGATCCCACGCCTTTCACCCTCGACCAGAATGCCTTGCGCAGCCAACCTTAGGAGCGCCTCACGAACTGGCGTTCGTGAAGCTCCAAACCTCTGGGCAAGACCAGCTTCGTCTAGTCTGCGACCTGGCTCAAGCAACCCGATGGAAATATCTTCGACAAGCTGCGCCTCTATGGCTCGGGCAAGCGGTAGACTTTGGTTCTGCACATTATCAGCCATTTTCCGGTGATATCCTCGTTCTGTTAAATTAGGTATATGAACAGCCTTAGTTCTAAATTGCATTCAATTATGTCTTTTTGTATGCATAAATGCGGTTAGCCAGTCAACAATCTGCAAGGTGATAATATGAGTAGGTCGGTTCTGTTGATTGTCGCAATGGAAACCAAGAAGGATGCGGTATCCTATATCAAGGATGCGCTGTTGGCGCACAAACTGACAGTAGCCATAATCGATATATCACTTGGTTCGAACGGAGAAGTCTGGGATGGCGAGCGCAAGCTGGCGGCCATGGACCAATCTGTCGCCGATGCGGTCACCCGGATTGGTGAATGTACAGATGGTGATGGGCCGATTGTTCTGGGTGTTGGCGGCGGGACGGGAAGCGACATGATTGTACGGGTGATGAAAGCTCTGCCCGGCAAGATGTCGAAGGTGCTGGTGACAACCCTGCCTTTTGACCCTCGCGCAGCGGTGGCTGAAGATTCCATCATCCTTGTTCCCAGTGTCGTTGATATTGAAGGTTTGAACCCATCGTTACGGAGCGTTTTTGACAGGACTGCAGGTCTGGTTGCAGGCTTGGCCAATCTCTCACCATCTGCCAATCCACAACCATCGGTCGGGTTGACAACACTCGGCATAACAGGCAGGGCCGGGGTGGAAATTAGCCAAAAGCTTATTGACGCAGGCCATGAAGTAACCGCGTTTCATGCAAACGGATTCGGCGGTGCCGCCTTTGCCAAACACGCTCGCGAAGGTGCATTTGCTGCGGCAATCGACATGACAGTCCACGAGATCACCAGAATGGTCGTTGCTGGCACTTGCGTCGAAATGCCAGACAGATTCAGTGCCACCGGCCAGATTCCCCGCATCATTCTTCCCGGCGGCATGAATGTCATTGGCCTTGGTGGCATAGACAGCATTGCGTCTCACTTTCTGGACAGACCCCATTATCGGCATTCCGCGCATTTCACGCATGTAAAAATGAGTTCTGAAGAAATGCACAACGCGGCCACCGCTTTGGCTGCCGCATTGAATTTGGGTGAAGCGCCGACGCGTGTTCTGATGCCAATGGGTGGTTTTTCCAGTGAGGACCGACCAAATGGCGCTGTCGAGGATGCCCACCTTCGTGCGGTCGCAGCAGAGACCCTCGAGGTCAGCGCGCAAAAATACGAAGTTGTCAGAATTTCAGCTCATATCTTTGCGCCAGAGACAGCTGAAAAGGCTGTGCATCTTTTATTAGAGACACTTTGAAGGAACTTCACACGATGATTGATCAGGATGAGATTTTCGAGAAAAAGAGTGATTTGATAGCTATTGCCAGACGCTGTTTCCAGCAAGGCCTTCAAACCAATGCTGGCGGCAATCTGTCTGTTCGGATTGAGAACGCAGAGGCAATTGTCATAAAACCCTCAGGCGTCGGATTCAATGAATGTACCCATGAAAATCTGCAGATCGTTCATCTTGATGGAACGATCGAGGCATCGGATTACAAACCCTCCAAGGATCTTGGCTTTCATCTCGATCTATACCGTATACGCGACGATATAAACGCCGTTGTGCATTGTCACAGCCCCTGGGCAACGGGTTATGCGAGCGCTGGCCTCGAAATTCCATGTTTGACAGTGCAAACAATCGAAAAGATCGGTCGAATGCCTCTGATTCCACTCTCTGGTAAGGGGGGGCCGCAGACCGAGGTCGAGATCAGCCCGGTATTCCGCGACGAGAGTGTTGTAGCTGCCGTTCTGGCGAACCACGGCACGATTGGCGTTGGGTCAACATTGATGAAGGCCCAATATCTGGCAGAAATTATCGAGGAAACGGCTCATATTGCATTTGTGCGGGACACTCTTTTGGCCGCACATGGCGCTCCAAAACCGGCCGCACCAAAATTTGGCACTGCGATAGAGGCAGCGGCAGGCTAAACAGACCGGGACCGTCTACTCTGGAAAACCAACTTCGTCGGGCACAGTCCCTGATGGTGGCTGCGGATAATGCACCCCGCGCTGCGCCGAAAAAGTGCGATCAGTCTTCGGTTTATAGGGACCGGGATCAAATCCTGCGAGCCGATCATCCTTCACCCATTCTTCTTCAACATCCTTGCCATAGCAGGACTCAAAGAGCGCTCTTTCCAGGCGATCTCTCACCGGTTTCACTTCGGCAAGATCGGCAATATTTCTTGACTCCTCCGGATCCAACTCAAGGTCAAAAAGCTGTATGAAATTGCCTGCCGGATACCAGATAAGCTTGTAACGGCCATCATGCATCATCCGGGAGGCGCTGTTGTTCTCCAGAACCTCACCATAAAGCACCTCTCGACGCCTTTCTCCGGTCATGGAAAGACCGTCACAGCTCTCTGGCACATTAATGCCGGCAAGACCCAGCAGGGTCGGCATAACGTCTTGCAACCCTACCAGCCGGTCATCACATGTGCCGGGCTCGATGCGGCAATCACCTGGCAGTCCCATGAGTATCATGGGGATACCCGCCGAACCCTCGTAGAAGGTGCGCTTTGCAAATAACCCAAGATCTCCCAGCATCTCTCCATGGTCACTGCAAAAAAGGATGATGGTGTTGTCGAGTTCCCGTTCCTCACGAAGGGTACCAAGAACGATACGCAGTTGATGGTCCAAATGTGTGCAAAGCGCATAGTAGGCCCGCTTTATTTCCTGAAGCGCAGGACCATCGAAACGCGGGTAATAGTTGAGGAGTGCCTGAAGTGCGTGGGGCAGCCTTTTCCGATCATCACTCCATGGCGCCTCAAGTGGTGGTTCCATGTCGAATTGTCGGTAATGCTCCATATATGCAGCCAATGGCGCAAGCGGTGGATGCGGTGCTTCGTATGAGAGGGTCCAAAAGGCGGGTCGTGTCGGGTCACGCCGTTTGATTACGCGGCACATGGCCTGCGTTGCCCAATTCGTAACATGGCAATGTTCAGGCAGATGCCAAGGACGATGAATATAGCTGTTATTCGGCAGCCCGTGCGCAAAGGCAGAGCCTGTAAACCCATGATCTGAAAGGTAAAGCGAATAATCGTCTATGGCCAGATGTGGTCGTCCCTCTTCTGACAAGAGCACATCATCAAAACCAATTCGGTCACGTTCCGGGAATACATGAAGTTTTCCCACACAAAAGGCTTGATACCCTGCATCTCGAAAACAACCCGCCAAGGTGGGAAGGCTTGGCATTGGCTGTGATTTCCGAAACACGCGGTCTCCGTGTGTTCGCGGTGTCGTTCCGGTCATCAGCGTCCTGCGGGCCGGTATACATATCGGGCACTCACTGTAGGCTCGGGTGAATCTGATACCATTTCGGGCGATCTGATCCAGAGTTGGCGTCTGCACGGTAGGATGACCAGCGCATCCAAGGCGGTTCGCCGACCATTGATCGGCAATTACGAGCAGTATATTCGGCTGGCGGTCATCCATATCCCTTGCTCTCCCCTATGTCATATTCTTGCATTTGCGGTTTGACCAAACCCACAATAGGACTTGTCCCTGAATGTCTCAAATGCGCTGGCCTTCCTCGCCAGGGGGGGGCGTATGTGTGACGCCGCCTGCTGCAACGATCGAAGCCATGCCTCCAAGCTCTTCAAGCCGGCGCCGCTGATCGGCCTTTGCCTGTTTGTCTGTTTCCTCTGGATCAACAATTGCGCGAAGATCTCGTTCGAACTTTGCGAGAATATCGGCAAATGCAGGATCATCAGCCAGATCATTTAGTTCCTCAGGGTCGACTTCCAGATCGAACAGTTCAGAGCCGAAGCCTGTGTAGTGAATGAACTTGAAACGTCCCTGCCGAAGCATCAACAATCCAGTTCTGGCGCAGGAAGCGTGATATTCGGAGAAGACCTGGCGCTCGCTATCGTAAGGTTCACCTGCAATTGAACGCAATGATCGACCCGGCAAGGCTTTGTCCTCATCAGTGAAATCAACGCCAATAATATCGAGAACAGTCTGATACGCGTCTATCAAACCAACCGGTGTGTCGCATTCCACACCCTGTGCAATTTGTGGCCCAGCAAGAATTAGGGGGACTCGAACCGACTCCTCATACATGGTCGATTTACCCCAAAGACCCCGTGAGCCCATGTTGTCTCCATGATCTGACAGGAACAGCACAACAGTATCGTCAGCTTGCCCGCTCGCCTCCAGGGCCATTAACACACGCCCAACATTTTCATCAGCAAAACTCGACAAAGCGTAATAATGCAAGAGAGCGAGACGACGATGCTCGTCGTTCTCAAAAAAATCATCAAAATTATACCCAAACCTGAGCAACTCCCACCAGGGCGCTATCGACGGTTTGTTTGTGAGCGGCTTTGAAGCCAGCGTGACGTCGGCCAAATTGTAGAGATCAATATATTCTTGCGGCACAGTGAAAGGAAAATGAGGGGCAATAAAGGACGTAAAACAGACCCAGGGCTTGTCACCCTGATCCGCAACCCTAGAACGGAACCAATCTTCTGTCAGAGCACATATTTTCTTGTCATAACGTGTATATTGGCTGTCGCCCGCCATGACTTCAGCCGCTACTGAGGCGCTCTGTGGTCGCGCAGGAGGTTGTTCGCGCTCAAGACCGAAGACATCGCCTCCACCATAGATGTGCATCGGCAGGATTTGCTCGTCGATGCCGGTGTTAGACTCGCTGTCCTTGTAGTGTAGCTTGCCGATTGTTGTGAAGCGGTGTCCCTCTTCCTGCAGGCGATGCCCCCAGCCTCGTACCCTGCCATCATAGGCAAATACGTTGTCCCAATATCCAGTCTGATGCGGATATTGCCCCGTGGCAAATGCGGCCCGCGCCGGCACGCAGATTGGCGAACTGGCATAGGCATTCGTGAAACGCACACCCCTGGCAGCAAGACGATCAATGTTTGGCGTCTTCACGATCCGGTTTCCATAGGCACCCACCGCCTGAGCCGCCATTTCATCAACCATAATTATCAGCAGATTGTGAGCTGTCATCTGCGAAGCCTTTCTTCAGGTGTGTCAAAGCCAAGCCGCGCATAAGCTTCTGGTGGCGCCTCGGTTCGCTGCATGATTGCAATCATTTCTGCTATCAGCCGCTCTTCAGTGGTGGGATCGTTGATTGGACTCAGCTGTTTGGGGTCACTTTCCAGATCATAAAGAACGGTGACAGCATCCTCGATACGGGCACCTTGACCTTTGACAAGCGCGCGCCCCGCTGGCAGGCGCATAACCGGAAAGTCGCCGAGGAAGGTGAAAGGCTTGACCAATGTGGCACCCTCAAATTCGACATCGGCAAACAGCCCTTTCTGATGCGTCGGCATCAGTGTGTATTCCCAAAGATCCTGATTTTCCATGTCCTCCGGATATCGGAAGTAGGTATATCGCCCGTCAGTGATATTTGTCGCTGCGCCGAACCGTCCAAAAATCCCAGCGTCGCGTATCTTTTGGTCGCCACCCAGCAGCGGCAGCAGAGACACACCTTCAACGGTTTCAGGTATTGCGCAGCCGTGAATATCAAGAAAAGTTGGCATTAAATCGATCGTCTGGGTTAGGGCGCTACGTCGTTCACCTGCCTGATCCGCAAAATCTGGGTGATATACAATCAGAGGAATGCGGCTTACTTCTTCATAAAACGGCATTCGGCTCTTGGCCCACCAGTCATGCTCACCAAGCAGAAAGCCATGATCCGTCGTCACAACAAGACTCGTGTCTTTCCAGAGATCGTGTTCGTCGAAATAGTCGAGCAACTTGCCGAGGTGCCAATCACACATGGTCAGGAGTGCTGCGTAGTTTGCCCTGAGTTCGTTGATTTCCTCAGGGCTTTCATCAACCCTTTTGTAAAGAGGCCAATCCAGTATCGGACCATCATAGTCAGAGGGGTAAAGCGATTTGAACCTGTCTGGTGCCATAAATGGTTCATGCGGGTCGAAGCATTCGAGTTGCATGAACCATTTATCGGATTGTTGGTTGGCATCGAGGAAGCGGAATGCCCGGTCAAAGCAACCGACAAGAGAATAATCCGTCTCCGAATGGATGAATTCACGATTGACCATCCCCTGATGTCTTTCCTGTTGCATCGGATGATAGCGTGAAGTCATGCCAGCAGGCGGTTCAACCAGCGCCGAAAAGGGATCCCAGGCCTGTCCGCGCAGAAACTCCCAGCTTGAAAACCGACTATGGTAGGTGGCCCCGCCATCACTCCAGTAGTGATAGTGGTCAGAAATCAGATGGGTGTAGGTTCCGTTCTTCTGCAACTCTTCAGCGAACGACACATCGAATGGTTCTAGTGGACCCCAGGAGCGATGCAGGAAATTGTGTCTGCCGGTGTGCATTTCACGACGCGCCGGCATACAGGGCAAACTGCCGACATAGTGGGTATCAAAAGTCACACCACGACTTGCTAGGCGGGCGAAATTGGGTGTGATGTTTGTGCCACCATAGCATTCCAACGCGAGCCGATTGAGCGAATCAAAGATTACAAATACCGTCCGCATTCAACTCATTCCGTCTTCGCGTGTCCGCGGATCATCTTTACCAGCGGCAGCAAAAGCACAACCAGTGTCAGTCCAAGAAGGACAGCGCTGATGGGGCGTTCCAGAAAGATCATCGGGTCGCCACGCGACAAGAGCATTGCCCGCTTTAGATTGTCCTCCATCATCACGCCGAGCACGATCCCCAGCAACATTGGCGCGGGGGACATTTTCGTCAGCGACATTGCAAAGCCCAGAACCGTGAAAACAAACACGATCATCAGATCAAACGCACTATTGTTGACGCTGTATACACCAACGCTGACCAACATCAGGATGCAGGGGAAAAGGTGGCGATAGGGAATCTTCAATATCCGAACCCAAAGCCCAATCATAGGAATGTTCATTATTACGAGCATCAGGTTTCCAACCCAGAAACTTGCGAGCAAACCCCAGAAGATTTCCGGATTTTCGGTGATTAGCTGTGGCCCAGGCTTAACACCGTGGATAAGAAGAGCACCCAACATCAAGGCCATGACCCCATCCCCCGGTATGCCAAGCGACAATGTCGGAATGAAGGATCCTTGAGCGGCGGCGTTGTTTGCTGTTTCAGGTGCCGCAATCCCTTCGATCGCACCCTTGCCAAACCGGGTACGATCTCTTGCGATGCGCCTTTCAACCCCATAGGCAACAAACGCAGATATCGTGGCTCCAGCACCAGGCAGAACACCCAGAAACGTTCCTATTGGTGCTGCGCGAACCATAGGCTTTATCGCTTGTCGCATATCATTGCCTGTCGGCAGAAGTTCACGAAAGCCAACATTCTGGGCTTTAGCACGCTGATGTTTTGGACGACTGAGATTGGTGATGACCTCGGTTGCTCCGAAAACACCCATTGCAACGGCTACAAGCGTAATCCCATCTGTCAATTCAATGTAACCAAAGGTGAACCGGAAGGTCGCGGTTGTGATATCTGTTCCCACTAATCCTAAGACAAGCCCTAAAAGCACCACCGCGATCCCCTTGAGTTGCGATCCTGGTGCCACTACGGAGGCGGTAATCAACCCGAAAACCATTAACGAAAAATATTCGATGGAGCCAAAGCGTAGAGCAAGTTCGGCAATCACAGGGGTGAAAAGTGCAAGGCAAAGAATAGCAAAGCAGCTCCCAAAAAAAGATGCGGCGGTTGTGATAAAGATTGCAGGTCCCGCCTTCCCCTGCTTGCAAAGCGGATAGCCGTCCAGTGCGGTAACAGCTGAAGATGGCGTTCCTGGAACATTCAAAAGAATTGAGGTAATGGAGTTGCCATACTGAGCGCCATAATAAATGCCTGACAACATGATTAGCGCCTGACTTGGCTCAAGATAGAAAGTCAGCGGCATCAGCATAGATATAGCGGCCATAGAACCGATGCCGGGCAGGACCCCGATAAGCATTCCTACGGTCACTCCAAACAGGCAGAGACCGAGTGTCTCTATGGTCATCAAAACTTGAAAACCAAGCGCAAGATTTGAAATTGTGTCCATCCGCCTAGCCGCCAATCATATCAAATGGGATTGACAGAAATCGAACAAAGATAACGTACACAACCGCAAGCAGGAAAATGTAGATCGTTAAAAGGCTGCGCCATGTGTGCTCCGGATCAGCCATGCCGGATAAAAAGACCAGCGCCCCCGTTGCAACAAGGAGCCCAGCCGGCTCAACAAGGAGCGCGAAAGCAAGGAGCGCGCTCAAAATCAAAATAGCAGGTCTCCACTTGATAACTGGAGCTACTTCTTCACCGTCTGGGTTGATTATTGCTATCAGCAATCCAAAGAGAGCGATGAGGATCCCAAGAATAAATGGCAAGGCCCCAGCGCCAATGCGCGACAAGTCACCCAGACCGTATCCAAAGGCTTTGTAGGTGACATAAGCGCCAATAAAAACAAGCACCGCCCCAACGCCTCTATTCCTCTTGGCTAGACTTGAGAATTCGCCGTCTTCAAACTCGGTGTTCATCCAATCCTCGGATCCAACTTGAACTGCCCACAAAAGGCCGCCGGGGCAAAGTTTCAGGTCTTCTAGACCTTAAGGTAAGGAAATGGCCGGGCAACCTGAGGCAACCCGGCCACTAGAGATCATCAGAATGTCAAACCTGCGGCTTCTATGACACCTCGCCAACGCTTGACTTCGCTATGCCCAAAGGCAGTTTGCGCATCAGGCCCTTTTATCCAGGGCGTGGCCCCCACATTAAGGAATAGCTGAGCTGTCTCAGGCATTTGCAGCACTTCTGAAAGAGCATCGCCAAGTATTTTGACGATTTCATTTGGTGTATCCGAGCGAACGTAAAGCGCGTGCCAATTGTCCGCTGTCAACCCTTCATAACCCAGCTCTATCATCGTGGGTACATTTGGCACTGCTGGCGAACGCTCGGGGGTCGAGATGCCAAGTGCAGTGAGTGCTCCAGACTTTGCATGGGGAAGTGCTGGCGGAATACCCGCGAAGAATAGCTGCACCTCATTTGCGATCACAGCCTTTGTAGCTTTCCCACCACCACGATAGGGAACAACTGTCATCTGAATGCCAGCACGCTTGGAAAATTCCTCAGTTGCAAGATGTTGAATTCCACCAATGCCAGGAACAGAGTAGAAAATATCACCAGCTTTGGCCCGATTGACAAAGGCTTCCATGTCAGTGGTGCCCAGATCGTTGTTGACAACAAAAAGAAGTGGCACGGAAGCCATCATGCCAACTCCGCGGAAATCTTTTTCGAAATCATATTTGAGATCGTTGCGCGTTGTCGGAGTGATCGAATGCACTGCTGTCATCAGCATCATTGTGTATCCGTCCGGATCTGCCTGGGCAACCTGGGTTGCTGCGATAGAGCCGTTTGCACCTTGCTTGTTTTCAACCACTATGGGTTGGCCAAGGACATTTGCCATTCGCTCAGCCACGATGCGCCCCAACGTATCTGGCGCAGATCCTGGGGTTGATCCGAGAACCATAGTAATCGGTTTTTCTGGAAATCCAGCCATAACCGGATTGATTGAAGCGGTCACATTTACGCTGATTGCGACAGCAACAATGGCCAAAGCCCTGCCCAAATTAGTTAACAAACCCATGAGTTTCCTCCCAACACTTTGTGTCAACTGATGTGCATTTTGCATACACAATGTGAATCTGGTATACCAGAGAGTGGCACGGGTTTCAATAATCTGCTGATAGTTTATTCCTAAGTGCGGGTGTAATTTTCTCAATAAGGGTTAAAAACCTGCAGTCGAGTGTTGGTCAGGATAAAAAAGGATAACAACTGAACATGGGGGGAAAGACCATCGCGCCTTCGAAAAAAACACTTCGGGTTGGCTCTGGAGACACACTGGCCAACGCACTGCGTCGGCAGCTTGCGGATGATATTCTCGATGGCAGAAGAGAGTCTGGGTCTCGCCTTGAGGAACGATCTCTTGCAGAGCAATATGGAGTATCGCGAACCCCGGTCCGTGAAGCTCTGCAACAGCTTGTTTCGGCGGGACTTGCTATAAGAAAGCCCCGATCTGGCGCAGTCGTTCAGCGTGTGGAAGCGGGCCGCGTATCTTCGCTTTGTGAAGCATCCATATTGCTAGAGACACTTTGTGCACGGCTAGCCGCAGTGAGGATAACCACCATCGAGCTTGGGCGTTTAAGGCTTGTTCTCAATGCCTGTGAAGCTTGCCACCAAAAGTTGGACGTTGAAGGTTTCGCCCTTGAAAATAGAAACTTTCACAGTGCTATAATTGCTTCAACACAAAATCAGGACCTGGTTGACACAGTTGAATTCTGCCGTCTTCGGATAGCCCCCTACCATCGCGCGCCCTTCAAGTCAGCATCGCGCCGAGTTAGCGCTCTAGCAGAACTGGAAAAAATTCTAGTGGCACTTGAAAGTGGTGATCCAGACCAGGCAGCCCTTGCAATGACAGATCATCTAAAGGCCGCCGCCATCGCCATTGACAATCAAATAAGAAGTTCTTGATCCGATGTCGGGAATCCTGGTGGGCTCATTGTCTTACCGTTACAGATTCCTGAACTTACCCGCTGATCCCCGGCAGGCCAGGGCCCTTCGCCACGCCGCGTTTGCACCCGAACCTGCCTGCAATCTACCAGGGCAAGATAACGAGCCTGATAGACGCGCTAAATACACCTGACACCGTCACGCAAGCTAACGAGGCGATCCGGCAACTCATCGAAAGAATCAGGTTGGTGCCAGAAGGCAACACCCTCAATATCGAGCTGTTTGGTGAATTGGCAGCGCTTATATCGTTGGGCATAGGGCCAAACGACAAGCACCCCCTGGCAGATGCCGAGGGGGTGCAAGTAACGCTGGTTGCGGGGGCAGGATTTGAACCTACGACCTTCAGGTTATGAGCCTGACGAAACCCTGTAACCCCAATTGTTCAGCCTTGTCAGTCTGGCGGGAACAGCCTGACCGTATCGGGCTTCAAGGCAAGATAGATTTTCGCACCTGCCGGGAATCGTTTCTCGCCTGAGGGCTGGGTCACAAAGAAGGGTCCGGCATCGGTGTTAAGCTGACATTCGGTCTTGCTGCCTACATTAGGTAGCGGCGGTGACAAGCCCAGCAAACCCACTTTTAACCTTTTTTTCATGCAACGTGATATGGTCTGGCCTGGCCACCATTCTGGCGGGGCTGGATCAGTTCGGGGAAGCCCTCTTCTTTGATCCATCGCTTGATCGTATCTTTGTGGCAATTGAATTCGCGACATATGTGAGATCGAGTAACGACGTTGAAAATGTCCATGGCAAATCCTCCTAAGCCGCAAAGCGGCTATGCAACAAAAGTGATATGAAGATCTGCGTCGCTTTCAATGAGCTGTGGCAGCGGACGTTCGCCACTATTGCGTGACTTTGACAAGGACCACGTAACCAGGCCCGCGTACTCTAAAGCGGAATAGGTATGAACACCCCGGAAAATGCTGTCTGTGAATCGTAAAAATAAAGGTTTTTTGCGGTCACACGTCAGGCACACACCAATTGACAAAACATCGGAAAACATAGGACTCCATGCACCCAGGAAAGACTAGTGTGCTTGGCATATATTTATGATTTTCTTTGGATAAATGGTGCCCGGGGGCTGTCTTGGTTCCCGATGTAGGCACTGACATGCACTGATATAAGAGCAATACCGCCAGTCTACGTATCAGTGACTCACCGTCAACAGGCACATCCTGTACGTCAGTTTGTGCGTCAGTCCGTGCTTAGCGTTTCTAGTACAGAGAAACTGGGCATTGAGATGCCACACAGAAATCTTCTGGTAATGGAAAGGACCTACTACAGATACATGTATCTACAAGATGGGTAGGCATGAACCATACCCACCCACGTAGGTATTATACATGTTCTGTTACACAGATTGGTGTGGGGAGTAGGGAACCACAGACAGTTGCCCTTTGTGCCAATCCAATGGGTCACTGACATGCCCATCTACGATGTATCACAGACATGCCCTGTATGACTCTAGGAGAGTCACTGACGGGCATTAGCTATGCACAGCAAGCATGGCTACACATGCAGTGCCAGACAGCCTGTATGAGTCTTGCAGAGGCTTTGTGTCTTAGCGTTACTAGTACAGGGAAAATGTAGGCATTGAGATGCCACACAGAAACGTACTGGTAATGGAAAGGACCTACATATCCTTATCATTATCATTATCAGTATGGGGAAAGTGACTACAGGTAGGTGATATCTAAGTTTCTACTGAGTATGGGGCATAGGTGATGGGTTGGATGTCTTTATGCCTAGCTATGAATACTCGCCTTCCTGTTTATCCAACAAAACATTCAATATAAAAATGTTGCTTAACCAAGCAAAAAATCAAAGCCCATAATAGCAATATCTATCTAAAGAAAACCGTAAGGACCGTGTTCGGTCCGTAATCTCTCTTTCCTCCACCTTCAATCAGAAACCCTTCGTCGTTGAGAGTGTTGTAGACTCCACCATTGACCCCATTAAAGGTGCAAATTTCTTTGGCAGAATCATTTGCATCCTCTTTAGTCTCAAACTTGTTTGTTGCTAGACCCAGAGTGTCGGCTTTTCCGATGTAACCCCTCACACGCTTTGGGAAAAATAATCTCTCACCCGTGGCAGATGGGAAAACGGTTGATCTTGCAGTTGCCATATTCCAAGAGAAGATCAGCTGTCTTCCATCATTGTCGTAAAAGAGGAGAGTCAGAGCATTCCAGTCCGTTTCAATCGCCAAGCGTTTTCCGGATGCGTTTGCAACAAAAGCCTCCCAAACACAATCCACTTTGTAGTGATCAACTGTTTCAATTTTCGTGAATGGATCTGCTT
>Ga0181579_10001820_pt1 | contig 17469 bp, 11 predicted proteins | sample 071ome_24_FD_132996 | JGI IMG/M metagenome (GOLD analysis project Ga0181579, IMG submission 132996) | Coastal salt marsh microbial communities from the Groves Creek Marsh, Skidaway Island, Georgia - 071402CT metaG (megahit assembly) | ecosystem: Environmental > Aquatic > Marine > Intertidal... | reverse complement strand
CTGCTCCACGATCACATCGTCAGGTGCGACAGCAAGTGCAATGAAACTGTTTGCGACGAACCCAAGCCACATCGTGAATACCAGCAATCGAATCCAGACTCTCGGGGAACGGTGTGGCTTCCATGACGAGTAGTAGATCAGAACCGGCCAGGCCAATATCGTTATTGATCCGAGGACAAACGGCCATCTCGTTCGTCCTGGTTCAATCCGGTGCCAGGTGTCCAACCCATATGCCAACGGGCCACCCAACCAACGCACGGCATTCTTGAATCGTCGACCTGCGCCAGGAACATCGTCTTTCACGAATTCTTGTCCAAGTCCCCGAATTGCAACAACGATGTTGAGCTTGCTGACCCGGTAAGCAGAGATAACAACTGTCACTGCGGTAAGGAACAGACCTGCGCAGAACGCCACAACGATGGATTGGAGAGTAACGCCGTAGCTAAACGTGATCAGATCGTCTGCGCTGAACAGTTCTGTCATGATCCGCACAAGTGCCACGCTAGCGATCAAACCGAGTATCACCCCGGCACCGGCTGCACTAATCGAGTAAAGAATCCCCTCGTAGGTAAACATTTGAACGAGGTGGCGGCGTTTGGTTCCAACCGCACGAATGATTCCCATTTCGCCTGTTCGTTCAGCAGCAAGCATGACGAACACAAGGAATATCAGCAGCAATCCCACGATGATCGAGAAAGAGCCAAACACTCCGAAGATCGTCACGAACAAACTTCCGACGAGTTCAGCAATCTCAAGCCCTTCGTTCTTTAGAGCGGCAACCTCCAGCTCCACGAGTTGAGACATCGGCAGCAACAGAGACTGAGTAAGCTGCAAATCGCCTAGTTCTTCAATTACTCCACCAACGAGAGCAAGCGTTACCGGGTTCGTGGCAGCAATCTTGAACTCATCCGTAATCGTTTCGTTTTCAAGCTCTTCGACTAGCTCGGCTAGAGTGTCAGGTGCGAACTGATTCGGTCCTGCCGATTCCTCAACTTTGGTTTCCAGTGCAGCTTTGACGTTCGGTTGCTTCAATGCCGTGAACAATTGGTCGGCTGCTGGACCATTTATGAACGCCAGTTTTAAGTCTTCGGCGAGTTCCGCTGAAATTTCCGAGTCGACATCTCGGCCACCAACTACAGATATATCGATTTCGTTGAACTGATTCGGCCGATCGAGGATTTCTTGCAACCGTGCCGATGACATGACAACAGTAGCCCTTGTGGTTTCAGAGCCACCTGCAAGTCCCTTATTCTCGACGATTCCAGCTACAGCAAAACTGGTACGACCTTCAGGAGTAACAATAGTTACTTCATCGCCGATTCCGACTTCCAGATCTTCTGCCAGTGCCTTGTTAACCAGGACTTCGTCGGCACGAATACCAAGCAGGTTCGCCCTGTCTCCGTCGGCGTCTTTAAGACTCTCGAATCCGCTCAGCGATTCAAGATGAACACCTACAACCGAGGTACCCGCGACGGTCTTACCAGCGGTGGCGTTTAGGACAGGAAGTGGCTCTCGAATGACCGGTAGAACACCGTCCACCCGGTCATCGCCGGCAACCGTCGACTTCACTCGATCGACAGCTGCCTGGTCGAGATAGTTGTCACCGAACAACGAAAGAACCGGCGATTCGACGCGAATATCGGTGTCTTCCAGCGCATCAAATACAGCACCGCGAATCGTGCTGGATACTGAGTCACCGATAGCCAGGGCAGCCATGATGATCGTAGTACTCAGCATCAGTCCGCCAATAATTAGCGAACTCTGTGCCTTTCGACGAGGAATATTTCGGACCGCGAGCTTCAAAAGCACGCGGTTCCGCGACGCCATGAAAGCGATGATTCCGAGAGCAATGACTGTGAGTACGACGAGTGAACCAGCCAGCTGGCTCATTTCAATCCCGAAGAGCGTTTCCATTCGAGCCCTCCGTTATTCGGCGTTGCCAGATTTACCGGCCGCCTGGGAATTGCCATTCCCGTCGTCAACCACGTAGCCGTCACTCATGCGAATGATTCGATTGGCAAGATCACCAACTTCTTCTGAGTGGGTGACAAGCACGAACGTTTGCTGCTGTTCCTGGTTCAGACGAGTAAGCAAATCCATAATTTCCGCGGCATTGGTCGAGTCTAGGTTTCCTGTTGGCTCGTCCGCCCAAACAATCGCAGGATCGTTCGCCAGTGCACGGGCAATAGCAACTCGCTGTTGCTGTCCACCTGATAACTCGGCAGGTAGGTGATCGAGTCGATCACCGAGTCCAACTAAATCCAGCTTCTCGGCTGCTCGCTCTCGGGCATTCTTCTGCCCAACTCCGGCGAGAATCAGCGGGAGTTCGACGTTCTCCTGCGCCGAAAGTACTGGCAGCAAGTTGTAAGCCTGGAACACGAATCCCATCGAACGGGCGCGGTAGTCGCTAAGCGCATCATCGGACATTGCTCGCAACAGTTGTCCAGAAATGTGCACGTCACCTGAATCAATCGAGTCGAGACCAGACATGCAGTTCAGCAGTGTCGTTTTACCGGATCCGCTGGGTCCCATAACGGCGACCATCTCGCCAGCTTTGACCTCAATTGAAACGTCGTTCAAAGCCTCTACAACCACGTCTCGCGACCGGTACGTCTTATTGACGTTTACTGCTGAAATAATCGAATCAACCGACACCGTTGAGGCTCCCTGGACTGTTCATAACTGACATATCAAACTGCACCACAGTCCAAACTATCATTTCTGGTATTCCACTTGGGTAAAGAATCCATCACAATTCGTAATCACCTCTACACAGGCAGCCACAGCGGTTGTACTACCGAATACCCGGCCTCAAGGACATACGTTGACTCGCCTCATTCTGATTCGCCACGGACAAACCAACTGGAACGTCGAACGCCGCAAACAAGGACGTAATGACCAACCATTGAACGAAGAAGGCGCACGACAAGCCTCACTTGCCGCACGGCACGTCAAAGAGAACTACAACGTCACCAAGGTTTGGGCTTCACCCCTCCAGCGCTGTTACAAAACCGCGCTGGAGTTCGACATGCCAGTCCACACGTCCGATCATCTTCTCGAAATCGATTACGGAGATTGGGAAGGAATGCTCGCCGAGGACATTGAAAAAACAAGTCCTGAGGTCGCCCAAAAAGGAGCGGATTACGTCGATCCTCCTGGCGGCGAACTACGCTCAAATCTCCCGGTTCGGGGGAACCTATGGCTCGAGGAAGCAAATCTACGAGCGGACACCGGAGACGTTGTACTTGTCGGGCATGGCGGCTCAATGAAAGGGTTGCTTGCAGCAGTGCTCGACCTGCCAGATTCCTCGATGTTCAACTTCGTGATCGACAACTGCTCGGTTTCGGTAATCGGGATTCACCCGACCGGCGAAGAACCAAACGTACTCGCCTTGCTAAACCAGACCACCCACCTGGAGGCGTAGAATCAAAATGGGTGGAGGAAGGGCGAAGGCGATCATGGTCCAGGGGACCGGATCGTCGGTTGGCAAAAGCGTTATTGCCGCTGCTTTGTGTCGCATGTTCGCCCAGGACGGAATCGATGTCGCGCCGTTCAAGGCGCAGAACATGTCGAACAACTCTTACGTCACCGCCGACGGTGGTGAAATGGGTCGGGCACAGGTCGTTCAGGCTCAGGCTGCCGGAATCGAACCGACCACCGACATGAATCCGGTGCTGCTCAAACCGGAAGCGGATAGTCGCTCTCAGGTGGTTATCAACGGCAAAGCGGTTGGCTCCTTCGCAGCAAGAAAATACTGGGGCGACCAGTCGGATGTCTGGCGAGAAGTTACCGCCGCGTACGACCGACTGGCAGCCAAACACGACGTGATCGTTCTCGAAGGTGCAGGTAGTCCCGCAGAGGTGAATCTACGGGATCGAGACATTGTGAATATGAGGATGGCGAAGCACGCCGATGCCTCGGTGATCCTCGTGGGTGACATTGATCGAGGTGGAGTTTTCGCTTCACTACTCGGGACAGTCGAGTTGCTTGAGCCAGACGAGCGCAAACTGGTCAAAGCAACTCTGATCAACCGATTCCGCGGCGACATGGCGTTGCTCGATCCACTCCCCCAAATGATCACCGAGCGAACGAAAGTTCCCGTGCTGGGTGTCGTGCCGTTTCTCTATGACCTACAGGTGAAGGATGAGGACGGGGTTACTTTTGGCGACTACGATCCACCCGCAAATCCAACTACCCTAACTATCGCCGTCATCAGCCTCCCGCGAGTTTCCAATCATGACGATCTCGATCCGTTTCGGCGCGCTGGCTGCCGAGTCAGGGTCGTTGACCAGTCCGCGCAACTCGGCGACTCCCATATCATCATCATCCCAGGCTCGAAAAGTTCGATATCAGATTTGCAATGGATGAAATCTCGAGGTCTCGACAAAGCGATCAAGATCGCCGCTCAGCAAGGCACTACGGTCATTGGTATTTGCGGTGGATATCAGATGCTTGGCGAGAGTATTTCCGACCCTGAACGATTTGAATCTCAAACGACCGATTTCGAAAAAGGACTCGGACTCCTACCGGTCCGAACTATTTTCAATCAAGCAAAAACAACCCGGCGAGTAGAGATCAACGTACCTACTCAGGACTCTGGAATTCTCGCTGGTGTAAAAGCTGCAGGCATCGGCTACGAGATCCACGTGGGCGAAGCGGAGATCACGGACAAAAACGCCAGTTCATTAGCACGTCTCAACAATGGCAATGAATCCTGGAACGATGGTCTGATTGCCTCAGAAGGTAACGTGCTAGGCACATACGTCCACGGCTTCTTTGACTCGCCTGAAATTCTGAGTCGACTACTTACAAACGTCGCGAAAACCCACGGTCTACCGGCACCAGAAATTCCAGAGTTCTCGATGGAAGCAGAGTACTACCGACTGGCTGATCACGTCCGGCAGTCCATCGACATGGACTTGCTGAAGAGCTTTATCTACAGTTAATCGTCAGTTGATAATCGGCGCGCCAGATCAAACAACACCGCTGTTTCTGGAAGCGTTCCACTTCTCTCGATCAACTCGTTTCTGAGCTTTGAAGCTAGTCCGTCTGTGTAGTCGCCGACATCGTCGCCGTTCGGTGACTCAACGACGATCACGTCGTTCACGCCAGCAAGTGCTTCAATATTTCGTAGGTTGTTCTGCCCTATCGCCATGGGCAGAAGAACGACAACATCGGCTGCTGCCGCGAGCTCAACATGGGTTGCATGTTGTTCGTCCGTGATTGCCGAAAACGGTGGCGACTTGACGTACTCAATGCCCAATCGATCAGCAGCTTCAGCATCTGAGTCGCCCTGCCCCAGTACTCCAGCGGTAACGTTGTATCCGGCGACCCTCAACTGGTGCATCAGCTCTCGACCACTGCCCGCGCCGCACACAAGGTGAATGTTTCTACCTTCACCTACTCGATGCTCTCCACCGGCATCTTCACTACCAAGCAACAACACGTGTGGTTTGCCAGTCACGGGATCGGGTTCGACCAACCCTTCGACAGCGAATCCGGTACGGAGGTGAGTCGGAGTAAGCACATCCCACGGAGTTCCCTCGGCAATCACAGATCCTTCTTTCAAAAGAACCAATCGGTCACAGAAACGAGCGGCGAGCGAAAGGTCGTGCAGTATCACGATTGCGGAAGATTGGCGCGAAGTTACGTCGTCTCGCACCAGGTTCATTGTCAAAATCTGGTGATGCAAATCGAGTGAAGAGGTCGGTTCGTCCATCAGCAACAACGGTGCCTGTTGAACTAACACTCTCGCCAGAACCACTCGTTGCCTTTCGCCACCCGACAGTGTCTCAAGCTTTCGATTGGCGAATTCGACCGTACCGGTCTTTCGCATTGCGTCCCACGCTAGCTCCCGATCCGAGGGACGTTCCAAATCAAAACGACCTAAATGCGGATACCTTCCCATTAAGACTGATTCGTACGCAGTGAACGGGTGTCGGTCAGCGTGTTGCGGCATGTATGCCATCAACTTCGCTCGATCCCTGCTGTTCAGAGACCGAGCTGATTCACCTGCAATTTCCACCGAACCGGATTCGGATTCGACCAGCCCGGCTATCGTTCTGAGCAGGGTTGTTTTTCCACTACCGTTGGCACCGATCACGCCGACAATTTCGCCTGGAGAAACTTCCAGCGAAACATCGCTGACAACACGCGTCGAACCGAACGAAGTCGAAAGCTTTTCAACTCGCGCTACCGGCCCGTCCAATTTCGAACCGGGGTGATCGTTGCGTGTATCGATGCCAACCAAAGAAACTAATTTCCTACTCGGAATAGTGCGAGAAGTTTCCGAGTTCCACGCCAGAGAATGCCGACGGGAACAACAACTCGGCGATCCGCTCAACACCTCGCACATTCCAGTGCGACAAGGTCGTGTGGTACCGAGGTACAACGTAGTGAACCTGCCCGTTCTTCACCGCCGGTACTTCGGCAAGAACGGCACTGCTCATAAGTTCCTCGATGAATACTTCGGCACCGGCAAGCGGTTGAGGCACAACAATCACATCTGGGTTGATCGCCGCAATACCCTCGATCGTGACCTGTGCGTGACCTTCGATACCTGAGTCAGCAGCTGCGTTTATTGCACCAGCTTGCTCGATGATTCCGCCCTCGGTTGAACCGGATCCAGCGGCGAAGATCGAAGTGAACTTTGAGATCGACAAAACTCGCGGACTGTCTTTGTCAGCGAGCAAGTCTTCGATAAAGCTCATTCTTGCTTCCATCATGTCGGCAAGAGCAATCGCTTCCTTTTCCGCACCAATCATGTAGCCAATCAACAGAATGTTCGGAACATTTCCAAGTGCCGAATTTTCGAGAGAAGCACGAGCAACAGGGATTCCAGAGTCCTTTAGCAACGCAACAGTAGCTGCATTAGTAAACCGCGAAGCAATGGCTATTTCAGGGTTCAGTGCAACAACCTCTTCTGGATCGAACCCGATCTGGTTGTGGGTCGCTGAAAGTTCAGCAATGTTCGACTGCTCAGGATCGCTGAAGAAGCTGTACACAGCGGTGAGCCGGTCGAAGTCCATTAGTGCTGCCAGGATTTCCGTGTGACCCAGCGAGAGTGAATGAACTCGCTGCGGCGGAGCGTCGAGCGTTACAACTCCCTCAGGGGTTTCGATGCTTCGAGGCCAGTCGAAGTTCGTCGGATCAACAATCCCCTCAACGCCCTCAAATCTGCTCGTATCAAAGTCCGTGCCCGTAGGTGCCGCTGTCGCTGGGACGGTGGTCGCCGTCGCAGCAGGTGCTGAAGTCTGTGCGACGATGGTCGGCACAGAGGTTGCAGCCATCGTTGGAGTTTCAGGGACAACCGTTGGCGGACCCGATTTAGTCGGCACGACGGTAGGTGCTTGCGCCGAATCTCCGGAATCACTCGTCGAACAACCTGTAACAAGCCCAAGTACGAAGACGAAGGCGACAATCAACACTACGAATTTTTGTTTATAGCTAAAAAGTTTCAATTCCATTCCTTTTGGCTGGGTCTCCTATAGACCTACAGCAGTGATGCTCGTGATCTGTTTTTTACAAGCAGGTACACAAAAAACGGTGCGCCAAACATGGCGGTGACAATCCCGACCCGGAGTTCAGCCGGCGACAGGATGATTCGTGCAGCGGTATCGGCAATAAGTAGGAACAGTCCACCAGCCAGTGCGCTAAGCGGGAGCAAAACACGGTGGTCAGCTCCGACGATCAAGCGCATGACATGCGGAACCACAAGCCCAACGAAGGCGATGATTCCAGAGAACGCAACAGCGGCTCCGGTAATCATCGAAGCACAGACAAGCAGCAAATTTCGGACCAGCGTGACCCGAACACCCAGCGAGCGGGCTTCGTCCTCACTCACGAGCAACAGGTTCAAGTCGCGGGCGATGAACATCGCTATGACGCTGCCCACGATCACAATTGGTGCGGCAATTCGAACCGACTCCCATCGAGCCGAATCAACCCCTCCAGCAATCCAGAAGATAATCTGGCGCTGAACCGTAAGATCGTCAGTCAGGATGATCGTCGCCGAAGTAACTGCGCCTAAGAACGAGCTAACCGCTATTCCGCCAAGCAACAACGTCGCCATCGAAAACCGTCCACCGACTGTCGCAATAGTGAACACAACGAGCATTGCTCCCATAGCCCCCAAAAAGGCGAACACGGGAATGAACAAAGTCGAAGTTGCAGCAAGACCTGATGAGATCGCAATAACCGCTCCGGTCGCTCCTCCACTGGAGACCCCGATGATTCCGGGGTCGGCCATGGAGTTCCGGAACAAGCCCTGCATGATCCCACCGGCAACACCAAGCGCAGCCCCAACGGTGAACGCCAGGAAGATGCGCGGAAGCCGGATGTTCTCAATGATTGCCTGCTCGGTGGGTTCGGCAACGGTGCTACCAATACCAACCAGATCGAACAGCGTAGAAACAGTGTGCGGGAATGGAATTCTGAACGGACCTACCGACGCTGAAACGATTGCCGTAAGCAGCGTCAGGGCAAGCAATAAAGCCGTCCCGATCGCAAGCCGAGCGATGATCGACCGTTCAACATTTGGTCGGTCGAGAACCTCTTCAGCAATCGCTTCAGTTGTGATTTGCCCGTGCAAAAAATAAAACCCCGACTACTTTGTCTGGGGTTTCACGAATGGTTCGGTGTTAGGGAACCACTTTTGAGACACACCCTAGGCGGGGAGTAGTCACTCAAGACGTTCCCCGGCAGGTCTCCTGGCTCCCGGAATATCAACGTTATTCACGCTGGCAACAACTCCACGCCTTCCCGTCTCAGACAGTGGCATGTGTGGGGTCATCTTCCCGGTTACAGTGGCGCTACCGCAGCGGATTCTCACCGCTTTCCCTATTAGTGTCCTAAAACTTCAGGACAGACCGAGGAACCACGCATATTCGATTGGGACAAAAAGAGTAGTCGGCAAGACACCAACGTGTCAATCTGGCGTTAGACGCGATCGTGACGAAGTCACTCTGCTCTGCGTCGCATTTATCCCCCTCACTAACTCTCCCCGTTCCGCGGGGAGAGAACTTCCCCTTCCTTGACGGAAGGGGCCAGGGGTAGGTGAAATGCGCTTCACGCGACCAAGGACGAATGTCCGCCCGGAGCCAACGCAAAATCCCGACCTTGCTGGAGGGACCTTCGGTGGACGGGCTGGGTTCGGAGAAACACGCGAGATCTTGAATCAAGTTCAGGATGACGAAATTCGTGCTTCCATCCCTTAATGCTGAGCCAGTCGTGAACCATCCTCCCCCGGACTGGGGGAGCTAGAGGGGGAGACTGCGACTCCGCGACCAAGGACGTATGTCCGCCCGGAGCCAACGGGAGCCTGCACGAGTCTAAGACTTCTTCTTAGCAGCTGCGGCTTTCTTCTTGTCCTCAGGGGTCTTGTTGCCGTACCACGATGAGTACTCGAAGGAGTTACGGAACTCCTGTTCCTCTCCACACGACTTGCACTTGCCCATGCTCACGGCGCCGTTTGGTGGCTCGATCACCCAGTGGTGCTTGCAACCATCGTCCTTCTTGGCGGTGGTCTCTTCAGTGGTGGTGGCCTTCTTCTTGGCGGCTGGACTCATGTAAGAATCAATCTCCCTGGGCAGTTCTCAGGCGCTTTACTTAGTGTGTCGACTTCAAGCACCCGTAAACACTAATTTTACCGCGAACTGTCAAACAGCGTTTTCGCCTACGCGACCAAGTCACAAAGCCACGCCCGAAGCCCACGCTACTCCCAAGATAATCTTTGTCATCCCGAGCGTAAGCCGAGGGATCACGATTGGAAGCAGTCAACGTTTATTCCTCCGCTTCGGTCGGAATGACAACCACCTTTAGACAAGCGATAAGACTTCGCGAGTCGCTAACAGACACGCGCAATCCTGAATCAAGTTGGGATGACAATTCCACAACCTCCCGACCTTGCTGGAGGGACCTTCGGTAGGGTGTTGCCGGGGCAGCGTGAGATCCTTCGACAAGCTCAGGATGACGGACAAGATACAAATTTCTCCAACCAAATACCGTTGGCGCCCTACTCCACCCTGAACAACTCACCGTCTTCGATCAATAAAAACTGATCGTAGTGATCGCGATCATCGTGAGTGGCATAAATCGGTACGTGTCCAAAATTGTGCCCCACTATCGACTGAAGTCGTATTGAATACCCATCAGGACGCTCCCCAGGCATCCGATCCGGGTACGCCGCAGCTAGCTGATCCCAGTACCAATCGAACTGCAACATCACCGGTCCCACGACCATCACGTCTGAGTCGGGCGACCCAACAATCGATTCATAAACCAGCGGGAACAGTTGCGGCTCTTCTGCCATAACTACACCACCAATCGCTCTCTCAACGGTCGCTTCAACAAACTCCGTCGGCTCAGGATCATCAGCAAGATTCGTCTCCGACCACCCAAAGCCGAGCGACCATACCGGAATTAGCAACGCGACCAGTCCAACTACAAGCCCTGGCACACGCGGCACCCACGGTTCGAACCCACCACGCTTCTGGAGCCATTTGGTAATACTGGTAGCCAGATTCGCTGCCCCAACCGCAATCCACGTGCTGAATAACATGAAACCGAGGATCAAGTAAATAAAGCTGTCGACCGTGTCATAGCTGACGGCGTACACCGCAATCACGATTACTGCCGACAAAGAAGCAATCACAAACGGACGAGAAAAATTCCAGATCGTGGTTAATCCCGCGATACCCAGTAGCATGCCAATGACGGTGTACTGCGTGAACAACAGCTCGGCGATCGTTGCAATCCGACCCGATATGTACTCGTTTGAAAGACCGAACGCGTACGGCTGGTAGATCGAACCCGACACCATCCACCGGAGTCCTTCGATGCTGTCAGCCACTCCCCAGTTGACCTGCGGATCAGCTGCAGCTGCAATCGGGACATAGGCATACACGCTTAGCCCTGCCAACAATGCAACAAGCGGACGCCAATCAAGAACCCCGCGCCATCGCTCGTTCTTCCAAATCAACCACAGAATCCATATTCCGAACGGCGCAGCCATAAGACCCAGAGTCGTGTGGTTACCTAGCCCAATACCGAACACCAACGCAGCGATAACTTTCAAACGGTGGGCTGACTCACCACCCTGAACCTGCTCGACGATCTTCAGTCCAAGAAGCAACAGGATCGAAGCGAACAGTGCGTTGAGTGTGTAGACCTCAGTAATCGTCGATTGCGACCAGAACAACCGTGAAGTAGCGAATGCCAGGGCAGCAAGCACAGCAGCCCAGTAACGCAGTTGAAGCGAACCTACTTCGCTGTCCGGCAATAGTCCCAGCACTCGCCGAGCAGACAGGAATACGAACGGCACGGTCAATGCGCCAGCGACGGCTGAGAACAAATTAGTTCTGAACGCGTGGTCACCTATCGCGACAACATCGCCAAAGATCCGCAGCGCAATCGTGTACGTCGGGTATCCGGTTGGGTGCGGCACTCCCCACAAACGGGCGGCAGAAATGAAGTCGCCGCCGTCCATCCCGTGATTCAACCAGGTGATCCCGCGAGACATCGTCAGCGCAAAAAGTAAAAATGCAGCAAAACCCAGCACCACAGCGGTGGCACGTTGGTGGGTATGGAGTCCGCGGAAGTTCATTCTCTTATCTGTGAATACGTGTGCCTAACTGTTGAATCGAGAGGCGACTCATTGGCCAATCAGCTTCGAGTGGCGTTAATCCAGTCGACCTTCGCACCAGAATACCGTCATCCCGACCGTGATGCTGCAAACACCGCGTCCCGACCGCAGCGGAGGGATCTGGTTCTGGTCACCAGTCAACAACATCAGCCCCGAAAAAAACCGCGTCCCGATCAACGCGGAGGGACCTTCGGTGGGGTCAGGAGGAGATAACGAGATCCTGAATCAAGTTCAGGATGACATAGTGAGCCCCCTCCGCTACGGTCAGGACGCGCCGTAATAATCCATCGTGTGACTTCATCCTGAGCCTGTCGAAGGCTCAAGTCACATCTACCACACGCAACAAAAAAGGGGAGCCCGTTTCGGGGCTCCCCTTGTAATTACTTCGTTAGAAGTTAGGCGTTAGCTCTCTGAGCGTCGAACTCGTCGAGCTGCTACTGCACCAGCACCAACCATTGCTACACCAGCGAATGCTGCGATGAGCAAGATCAGACCGTTTGGTGAGTAGTCACCGGTTGCAGGTAGACCTGCACCAGCATCAGCGCCTTCTTCAGAAGGTGGCTCAACTTCGAGACCAAGTGCGAATGGTGAGAACTGCGAAGTGTATGCACAGACTTTCCAGGTGCCGTCACCGTTGTTGACTACTAATGAGTTCAACTTGACCCACTCAGTACCGTTGTGACGCCAGATACCAAGACCGCTCGGACCACCGTGTGCATTGTCGACGTCAGCCTGGGTGGCTGTCATGCAAACCTTTGCAGATCGGTTGAGTGTCTTCGAGTCCGCGGCAGTTCCTTTGTCGTCGTACCAGGTTATCTGGACGACTGAGCTACCGAACTTGAACGTACCAGAAGATGAACCCTGGGTTGCCTTTGGTGGCGGAGGTGGTAGCTCACCCGTGTTGTTCACAGGTTTGATTGAAACCTGGGCACCTTCACCTGAGTTCGTAGCGCCACCAGGAACTTCAAGATCAATCTTGCTTCCACCCGTGGTGTTCACAGAAAGGGTTCCACCATTCACTGGAGAGATGCTCTTTACAGCGCTTGAGTCGACACCGGCTGGTGGAGTAGCGACGCCCGTGAATTCGGATGGAGCTACAGTCGGAACTGCAGTTGCCGGAAGTTGGTTCACAGTGATCTTGAACGAAGCTTGGTGTGGATTCACGCCGCCTTGTCGAAGCTCGATCGTTATTGTCGAACTACATCCCGATCCCACTGCTTCATAAGTGACATCACCTACGGCTGTCCAAGAGCCGACTGGGAACGTATTTGAAACAGTCACACAACCCGTGTTTGAGCTAGTAACAGTAGCCGTAATGTTCGGCATGTTGTAACTTTTGCTTCCTGCGTAACCATTCGCTCCTATAGCGATATATCTTTGCAACGCCGTATTGCCAGGCACAAGTGTGGAGTCTTGGATCGGACCACCTGTGAAGGTCCCATCTATCAATGAGTAACCGTACACTGCCGCCAGCTTGTCATCCGGCAACGGTGTAGTTGTAGCCGATGCTGGGTTTGCCCAGTTTGCCGAGAAAGTGGCCATGAATAGGGAAACCAAGCCCACCAAGGCGAGAGAGACTACCCACCGCCTCGAGATAGCGGAGCCAAGCATCGGCATCCTCCTGAAAGTTTCTTTTCGCAAGATACTTTTTTGTTTAAACCTGTCCTGCCTCAAATTCTGACGCAGGCATTTTCGTATTTAAATTGTCTGAATCGCGGAGGTTCGCACTGCCGCTCGCGAGCACGCGAACAGGACACCACTCACCCATATTTATATTGAACACGACTCAAATTGCCGTCAGGCATACCGACAGCACTCGGTCACGATACACCACGCCAATTTCGACAGTCAAGGTAATTCACACGCGCCAAATTCCTGTTTTTTGCGCATTTTCTCGATTACCGAAGAGACTTTGGTACATCTTGACCCAAACTGTAAGTATTGCCCATTACAAGCGCATTACCGTTCAACAACCAATTTCTACACGGGTGCGGATACAATTGCGCCGTTTCGATCATTTCACGATCAGATTGGTGCAAATTCTCCAACTGAACCAAGTACAGAAAGTTACCTAAAACCATGGATCTAGGAATAAAAGGCAAAGTAGCGCTAATTACCGGTGGAAGCAGGGGTTTGGGTCGCCAGTCGGCACTTGCGCTGGCTAACGAAGGCGTAAACGTCGCAATTTGCGCCCGAGGTGAAGAAACTCTCAACCAAACAGCCGCTGAACTGCGAGCAACAGGCGTAAACGTTGCCGCTTTCGTCGCCGATCTCAGCACAGAGCAAGGTGCAATTGATCTCGCTGGCAAAGTCGAAGCTGAACTCGGGTCAATCGACATCCTTGTTAATAACGTAGGTGGTTCACTTGGTACTTCCGATCTCGTCGCATCCTCACTCGACGACTTCCACATGGTCATGGACGCCAACTTGTGGTCGGCAGTAGCTCTCATGAAGCACGTTGTACCTGGCATGCAGGAGCGTGGATGGGGTCGAGTGATAAACATTTCATCGATCTACGGTCGTGAGTACGGTGGCACAGCTCCGTACATGACCGCCAAGGCAGCAATGATTGCCGCTTCAAAGCACACCGCAATGACCGTTGCAAAAGACGGTGTTACGGTGAACTCTATCGCCCCGGGCTCGATCCTGTTCGACGGTGGAAGCTGGGACCGGTTCCAGCAGAGCAACACCCCTGAACAAGTCGACGAATTCATCGACCGCAACTTGCCAATGGGCAAGTTCGGCTGGCCAGAACCAATCGGTGCATCGGTAGCGTTCCTTGCTTCTCAACAAGCTGACCTGATCACAGGTGCATGCCTGAACGTAGACGGTGGCCAATCCCACAACCTGTTCTAAATCCCGTTAGCTCCGGGCGGACATTCGTCCTTGGTCGCGCAGGCGCACTTATCCCCCTCTCTAACTCTCCCCGTTCCGCGGGGAGAGAACCGTTGGCTCCGGGTGTCCCGATGAATCGGGACTCGGTCGCGGGAAGCGCATATCACCTACCCCTACCCCCTTCCATCAAGGAACGGGAATCGCTCTCCCCATTAGACAAAGAGAGCGCTGCGGGTCCTTCATCCTGAGCTAGCCTGCCCTGAGCGGAGCCGAACGGGAAGGGTCAAGGATCCACAGATCAGAGGGCAACCTTGTCATCCCGACCGAAGCGAAGGAATCCGACTGACTTTTTCAGTCGCTATCGATCCAACCGTCACGTATTGTCATCCTGAACTCGTTTCAGGATCACGTTCACTCTCGCGAAACAAACCAACCCAGCGAACCAGCTGCTCACAATCGCAGATTCCTCCGCTACGGTCGGAATGACAATATAGTGAGCGGGGCCAACGCTTCCTCCTCCGGACTGGCGGAATCAGAGGGGAGATTGCGACGCGCGATCCAAGGACGAATGCCCGCCCGATCACAAACGCCCACTCCCTCACTGGGATGTCCTAAGCTAACCCGCAATTACCAAATAACATTTACCACGGCAACTTTGGGGTGACCGCTAAATGAGTTCGCTTTCGACCGACAATCTCGCACGATCAGCTGCCAATCATCCAAAACGAACGATTCTGATCTGGCTAATCGTATTCCTCGTTTCCGGCGGGCTTGCTGGGGCGCTTTTGCAGGAAAACCTCTCGTCACAGTGGCGATTCCTGAACAACCCGGAGTCGAACCAGGCAGACCTGTTGATCGATGAGCACATTGGCGATCCCTACGCGGCGACCGAAGTCATAATCGTCCGCTCGTCGACGTACCTCTACGACCAGCCTGAATTTGTCGGGCTTGCAGACGAAATTACGCAGGAAGTGCTTGACCTGGGCCCCGAAATTGTCACATCGGCCCGTGACCGGATCGTTTCACCCGACCGCGACGCAGCAATGCTCATAGTCCGAATGGCAGGAACAGCCGACGAAGCAACCCTCGAAGTCGAGAATATCCACGAAATCGTCGATCACGCCAACGATAACCCGGACTTCGATGTCGTAATCACCGGTAACGCCACCATGAGCCTCGATTTCATCGAAGGCTCAGAAAAAGATCTGATCACCGGCGAGGCAATCGGTATTCCGTTTGCCATGATCATCCTCTTGCTGGTCTTCGGTGCTGCCGTTGCTGCCGCAATACCGCTATTAATCGCGATCCTTGCCATCGTTACTGCACTTGGTGTGGCTGCAGTGATCGGTGAAGGATTCCAGCTTTCTGTTTTCGTGGTGAACGTCAGCACGATGATGGGTCTGGCGGTCGGAGTCGACTACTCGCTGTTCATCGTTGAGCGCTACAGGGAAGAACGGCGCGCCGGTCGAAGCATTGACGATGCGATAGTCCGAGCTGGCGACACCGCGTCACGAGCTGTGTTGTTTAGCGGACTGACCGTTGTACTCGCGGTAACCGGGATGTTCTTTGTGCCAACCGACCTCTTCTGGAGCCTCGGCATTGGCGCAATCCTCGTTGTTATTACCAGCGTGATCGCCGCCCTGACGCTCCTGCCAGCAATCATCAAGTTGCTTGGTGATCGCATAGACAGGTGGAGTTTGCCGTTCATCGCTTCCCGCCAGAGCACCGAGGCAGAGTCGGGATTCTGGGTACGGATCGCATCGATAGTCATGGGTCGACCAGTAATCAGCCTGGCTCTATCAGCCGGACTCCTGGTACTGGCCGCAATCCCCTATTTTGATATCGAAACCGGTTTGGCAGGCATTTCAACAATGCCGGAAGACTTCCGTGCTCGTTCCGGATTCGATGTTCTCGATGAAGAGTTTTCAGGCGGGATGATCGCCCCTATCATTCTCGTTATTCAGGGCGACACTTCAGATCCCGATTTGCGACAACGACTTGATGCTTTCGCCGCGAATATTGGTGGCGCACCAGTAATCGCAAGGTCGCCTGATGGAGCGATCACAACGATTTCTCTGACCCCGCCCGGAGACGCTGCAACGGTTGATGCAACAGCGGCTATCAAACAGCTTCGAGAAAACACCCTTCCCGGAGCTTTCGGACCTCATGCCGACGATATTCTCGTGACTGGCTGGGCGGCACGTCAGTCTGACTTCACCGACATGGCAGCCGATCGCCAGATACCCGTATTAGTTTTCGTTCTCGGCCTCAGCTTCATTCTGCTCATGCTTGTGTTCAGGTCAATCCTGGTGCCACTAAAAGCAGTGATCATGAACCTGTTGTCGGTCGGTGCCGCCTATGGACTCATCGTCCTGGTGTTCCAGAAAGGCTACGGAAACGAGATATTCGGCTTTCAGCAAGTCGAAGCGATCGAAAGCTGGATTCCCATCTTCCTGTTCGCAATCCTGTTCGGACTCTCAATGGACTACCACGTGTTCCTGCTTAGCCGAATCAAGGAGCACCACGTTGCCACTGACGACAACCGTGCTTCGGTTGCGCATGGCTTGCGATCGACTGGTCGAATCATCACCGGCGCCGCACTCATCATGGTGGTCGTTTTCGGCGGATTCGCCGCTGGCGACTTGACCCTCTTCCAACAAATGGGATTCGGTCTGGCTGTAGCTGTTCTGCTCGACGCCACAATCGTCCGAAGCATCCTGGTGCCAGCGACAATGCGCCTGCTCGGTAAAAACAACTGGTACCTACCCTCCTGGCTCAGCTGGCTACCAGAGCTAAACGTAGAAGGCACGCAGAAATAAGCACATATGTCATCCTGAACTTGATTCAGGATCAGTGATTTCTAGCAATCAACACGCTGTGCCAGATCGAATCGATTTGAGACATAGGACGTTGATCCTGAAACAAGTTCAGGATGACAACACAAATCTCTTAAACACAAACGGGGCACTCGTTTGAGTGCCCCGTTTAGTTTT
>Ga0181579_10001819_pt1 | contig 17469 bp, 15 predicted proteins | sample 071ome_24_FD_132996 | JGI IMG/M metagenome (GOLD analysis project Ga0181579, IMG submission 132996) | Coastal salt marsh microbial communities from the Groves Creek Marsh, Skidaway Island, Georgia - 071402CT metaG (megahit assembly) | ecosystem: Environmental > Aquatic > Marine > Intertidal... | reverse complement strand
GGCCATACCGCCATGTCGGCGATCGAGTACTTGTCGTTGGCAAGGTATTCATGCCGTTTGAGGCGATTGTCTAGGACATTGTAAAGCCGGCCGGCTTCGTTCGTGTAGCGCTTGAGGGCATACGGTATTTTCTCGGGGCAATACTTGCGAAAGAAATTCGCCTGACCGAGCATCGGCCCCACGCCACCCATCTGAAACATCAGCCATTGGATGACCTCGTAGCGCTCGCGCGTTCGTTTGGGCATGAACTTGCCCGTCTTCTCGGCGAGGTACATGAGGATCGCGCCGGACTCGAACACCGCAATCGGTTTGTTGCCGGGCCCTTTTTCGTCGACGATCGCAGGCATTTTGTTGTTGGGGCTGATCTTCAGGAACGACGGCTTGAATTGATCACCGCTGGTGATATCGATCCCGATCACTTTGTAATCGAGGCGCGTTTCTTCGAGCATCGTGTGAACTTTAATGCCGTTCGGCGTGGGCCAGGAGTAGCAACGAATCATGGTCAATCCTCCTAGCGACGCTTGTATTGAGCGGCCCCGAAGAGCATCGCCTTGGTGGCCTTGGTCATCGGCCCGGGACGCCGCTGGTCGGCCAGAACTTGAAGCCCGCGCTGCACCGCGGGCCGAGCATCGATCACGTCATACCAGCGCTTGAGGTAGCGGTAATCTTCGAGTTTCTGCCCCTGGTTGGCGTGCGAGCGCAGCCAGGGAAAGATCGCCATATCGGCAATGGAATACCGGTCGTTGGCGATGAACTTCGATCTCCGCAACTGTCGATCGATCACGCCGTAGATCCGCGTTGCCTCGTTGGTGTAGCGGTCGTAGGCGTATTGGATGCGCTTGGGCGCGTAGTTGCGGAAATGATGGGCCTGTCCCAGCATCGGGCCGACGCTCGCCATCTGAAACATCAGCCACTGAATAACCTGGTATTTCGCACGCGTCGCTTTGGGCAGGAACTTGCCCTCTTTCTCGGCGAGATACATGAGGATGGCGCCGGATTCAAAAATCGAGATGGGCTTCCCGCCTGGCCCTTTCCGGTCGACGATCGCGGGCATTTTGTTGTTCGGACTGATTTTCAAGAACGACGGCTTGAACTGATCGCCTTTGCCGATATTGATGGGCTTCACGTTGTAGGGCAGCTTGAGTTCTTCGAGCAGGATGTGAACCTTGTGCCCATTGGGCGTCGGCCAGGTGTAGAGGTCGATCATGCCTAACTTCCTTAGTTGGTCGGGCGGCAATTATTTGGTTTCGGTTGCGGCCTGGCGCAGATAGTTCAAACCTTGGATGGCCCGACTGCCATACCAAGATACCATCTCGCCATCGATTATGCGCATGGTCTTGCGCGGTAGTTTGTTCTGTTCGCGGAACGCAGCGATATGGTCCTCCGTGAACTTGAACGGCTCGGTCGAAAACAAAACGATGTCCACACTCTCAAGGAGCTTTGGAGTGAGTTGGACGGTGGGATAGCGCACCCGGGTATCGGTCGCGACCGTGCGCCAGCGGACAAGTTCCAGCATGCGCGCGACGTAGGTGTTGGGCGACACCGTCATCCATGGGTCTTTCCAGATCAAGTAGACCACGCGGCGGTCGGACAGGCGGGGCGCAAAGGTCATCACCGATCGCAAGGCGATCTCGAAGTCCTGACACAGGGCTTCGGCGCGCTCGGATCGGTCGAAAATTCCACCCAACATTCGGAACAGATCGAGATTGTCGCGGGGCTGGAGCGGGTGAGTGACAATGAGATTGGGCACGAACTCCCGCAATGCCTCGGCAAGCTCCTTGGTGTTTTCGTCGACATTGAGGATGACGTGAGTTGGCTTCAGCTCGCGCAAGCGCGCCAGGTTGATCTTTTTTGTGCCGCCGATACTGGGCAGCGCATCGACCTTCCCTTCGGGGTGCACGCAAAACTGCGTCCGAGCGACGGTACGACCGCCAAGGTTCAGGTCGAACAGAAGTTCCGTGATGCTTGGCACCAAAGAGACGATCCGCGCCTCGCCCGGGTCGACTTGCGCATGGGCCTGCCCCATGGCGTCGCGCGGATAATGGCGGCCCGGGTTCATCAGGCCCCCGGGTTGCCGAGCTTTTGCTTCAATAGGTCGTTGACGATTTTTGGATTCGCCTTGCCTTGCGACTGTTTCATCACCTGACCGACGAAGAAGCCGAGCAGCTTCTCTTTGCCGCCGCGATATTCTTCGACTTTGTGCTGGTTGGCCTCCAACACCGTATCGACAATGGCTTCGATTGCGCCGCTATCGGTCACTTGGCGCAGGCCTTTTTCCTCGACGATCTCGCCGGGCGGTCTACCGGTCTTGAACATCGCGTCGAATACACCTTTAGCGATCCGACCCGAAATCGTGTCGTCGGCGATCAAGTCGATGAGCGCGCCTAGATCTTTTGCCGCGACCGGCGCGCTCGCAATCTCCAGACCGGCTTTGTTCAAGGCGCCAAATAGATCACCAGTGATCCAATTTGCTGCCACCTTGGCATCGCGTCCACCGGCAACGGTCTCGAAGTAGTCGGCGACCTCTTTCTCGGCCACCAAGACGCCGGCATCGTATGGCGAGAGCCCGAGTTCATCGATGAATCGCGCTTTGCGATCGTCGGGCAATTCGGGCAAAGAGGCGGCGATTTCGTCAACCCAAGCTTGCTCGAATTCCAGCGGCAGCAGGTCGGGATCGGGAAAATAACGGTAGTCGTGCGCTTCTTCCTTTGAACGCATCGAACGGGTTTCGTTTTTCCGCGAATCGAACAGTCGCGTTTCTTGGAGGATTTCGCCGCCATCCTCGAGCACGTCGACTTGGCGCCGCGCCTCAACCTCGATCGCCTGCTGAACGAAGCGGACCGAGTTGACGTTCTTGATTTCGCAACGCGTGCCATAGTCGGCGCCCGGGCGCCGCACCGACACGTTTACGTCGGCCCGCATACTGCCCTCTTCCATGTTGCCGTCGCAGGTGCCGAGGTAGCGCAAGATCGAGCGCATCTTGCGCAGATAGGCCCCGGCCTCCTCTGGCGAGCGTAGGTCGGGCTCGGAAACGATCTCCATTAGGGCAACCCCGGACCGGTTAAGGTCGACGTAGGTACGGTCGGGGTGCATATCGTGGACGCTCTTGCCGGCATCTTGCTCGAGGTGCAGTCGGGTGATGCCGATCTCACGCGACGTGCCGTCCTCCATGTCCAAGACCAGCGTCCCCGCGCCAACGACGGGTTGTAGGTATTGGGAGATTTGGTAGCCCTGGGGTAGATCGGGATAGAAGTAGTTTTTGCGGTCGAACACCGAGCGCAGGTTGATCTTGGCCTTCAGGCCCAATCCGGTCCGGACCGCCTGCTCCACGCAAACTTTATTGATGACGGGCAGCATGCCGGGCATCGCCGCGTCGACAAGGCTGACCTGGATGTTCGGCGCGGCACCGAAGGCCGTGGCGGCACCCGAGAACAACTTTGAAGCGGACGAAACCTGGGCATGGACCTCAAGCCCGATGACCATTTCCCACGGTCCGGTCGCCCCTTGAATGACGCCGCTCATGGCTGGTCCCGCCACCACGGCGTCGGGCGGTGATCGAACCCCGCGGCACGCTCCAGCGTCCGACCGACCTGGAGAACGGTTTCTTCGTCGAACGCCCGCCCCACGACCTGAAGCCCTAAGGGAAGGCCGCGCGCGGAAAGACCGGCCGGTACGGACATAGCCGGCAACCCCGCCATGTTGGCCGGCACGGTGAGAATGTCGTTGAGATACATCGCCACCGGATCGTCGTTCTTTTCGCCGATCCCAAAAGCGGCCTCGGGCGTTGTCGGGGTCAGCAGCGCGTCGACGCGATCCCAAGCGTTCTTGAAATCTTCCGCGATCAGCGTGCGTACTTTTTGCGCCTGCAAGTAATAGGCATCGTAATACCCCGCCGAAAGCACGTACGTGCCGATTAGTATCCGGCGCTTAACTTCGGCGCCGAACCCTGCCGCGCGAGTGGCCTCGTACATTTCGGTAAGATCGTCTCGGTCTTCCCGAAACCCGTAACGCACGCCGTCGTACCGCGCGAGGTTGGACGACGCCTCGGCCGGCGCGACGATGTAATACGCAGGCAGGGCATACTTGGTGTGGGGCAGACTGACCTCGACGATCTCCGCGCCAGCGTCTTTGAGCCACGCGATGCCTTGGTCCCACAACGCGGCGATTTCAGCCGGCGTGCCGTCTATCCTGTACTCGGTCGGAATCCCGATACGTAGACCTTTGACGCTGCGGTCAAGCGCCGCCTCGTAGTCCGGCACCGCGACATCGACTGAGGTCGAGTCTTTTTGATCGTATCCGGCCATCGCACGCAGCATGATCGCCGAATCGCGCACCGACCGCGTCATCGGTCCGGCTTGATCGAGGCTGGAAGCAAACGCAACAATCCCCCACCTGGAGCACCGACCGTACGTGGGTTTCAACCCGACCGTGCCGGTGAATGCTGCGGGCTGACGGATCGAACCGCCGGTATCGGTCCCAGTTGCCCCCAAGCAAAGCGCCGCCGCGACTGCGGCCGCCGACCCGCCGCTCGATCCGCCAGGCACCAAGTCACGGTTATCGCCGTCGGCCCGCCACGGATTGCGCACCGGGCCGTAGTGACTGGTTTCATTGGACGAGCCCATGGCGAATTCGTCCATGTTCGTCTTGCCCAACATCACTGCGCCCTCGCGCCACATGTTGGCTGACACCGTCGATTCATAGGTCGGACGGAAACCGTCAAGAATATGAGATCCTGCGGTCGAGACGACGCCTTCCGTGCAGAACAGGTCCTTCATGGCGACCGGTATGCCTTCGAGGATGCCGCCCTCGCCTTTGGCAAGGCGTGCATCCGACCGTGCCGCATCGGCACGAGCGCGTTCCGCGGTCTCGACCACGAAGGCGTTGAGCGCTTTCGCCGACCCGATCGCTGAGAGGTGCGCTTCGCCGAGTTCTTGTGCCGAAACCTCGCGTGCGCGCAGCTTGTCGCGCGCCTCGGCAAGCGTGAATTCGGTCAGGCCGAGACTCACTCGACCACCTTGGGAACGACGAAATAGCCGTCCGTACTTTCTGGGGCGTTGGCCAGGACATCGTCGCGGCGATCGCCGTCCGTCACCTTGTCCTCGCGATGATGCAGGGCATGTCCGACCACACTGGTCATCGGCGCGACACCGTCGGTGTCGACCTCGCCGAGTTGCTCGATCCAAGTAAGAATGCCCGATAGCTCGGCTGCCATGGGCTCGAGGTCTTGTTCCGGCAAGGAAATCCTTGCGAGCCGCGCGATGCGGGCGACGGTGGCTTTATCTAGCGACATATGGCACGTTCTGGTAATGCGCTTTGGCCGGGTCAAAAAGCGCAGAATTCCGGGCAAAATCGAGCGGACCCTAACACTCGTCATGTGTCCAGGCAAGACTAGCGATCTCGCACAGCTCACCCAGCAGATGCGTCCGGGCGCCCGTCTGCTCGGCCTTGACGTCGGCGCTAAGACGATCGGCATCGCAGTTTCGGACGCTCGTCTGGGCATGGCGACCCCGGTCGAAACAATCAAGCGGAAAAAACTCAAAGACGATGTCGCCGCGCTGACTCGCGTCGTCGAAGATCGCGATATCGGCGGGCTGATTATCGGCCTGCCGATGAACATGGACGGCAGCGAAGGGCCGCGTTGCCAATCGGTGCGCCAGTTTGCGGCCAACATCGCGCCATCGATCGACCTGCCGATGGTGTTTTGGGATGAGCGGTTATCGACGGTGGCCGTCGAACGAACGCTGATCGATCTCGATGTTTCTCGGAAGCGGCGCGACGCGGTAGTCGATGCCCATGCCGCAGCCTTCATTCTGCAAGGTGCGCTCGACCGGCTCCAGACCATGGCGAAGGAAGCTTAGGCATGGGCGAAACGTTTGCCGCCACGATACCCGTCTTCCTAGTGATCTTGTTGGGCGGCGGCTTGGCTTATCGCCAATACGTGCCCCCCGGCACGTGGGCACAGTTTCAAAAACTAAACTACTACGCGTTCATTCCGGCGCTATTCCTTTCCGGCCTAAGCGTCGCGGATTTTTCGGATGCGCCCCTACTGCGAATCGTGGTGACCGTTGCCGCCACACTTGGGGCAGCAGCCGCAGTGGTCTGGGTATGGCGATCGCGGTCTACGAGGGCCGCCAAGCTGGGCCCCCAGATTCTTGAAGCATCGATCCGTGGCAACGTGCCTTACGGGATGGGCATCGCCTTGGCACTTGGCGGAACGGAAGGACTAGCCTTGTTTTTGGTCGCTGCGGCTACCTACCTACCCACGGCGATCCTAGCGGGCGGCCTGTTCAACCATTTCGTCGGGCGACAAGATCTCGATCCCGAAGCCGAGCAGGAATATGCACTGGCGTCGGCGTTCCGATTGCTCGCGACAAACCCCATCATTTGGGGCGCCGGGGTGGGGATCGCTCTGAACGTTGCCAATATCCCGCTGGTCAGCGGCGTTGCGGCGATGGTGCAGGTCTTCGGGTACGCCGCGGTGCCCGTGGGCCTTCTCGGCGCGGGCGCGGCGCTTAATATCGCCGCAGCGCAGAACGCTCTCGACGCCGCGCGAGGGGCTGCGATGGGTAGCCTCGCCTTAAACCTTTTGGTCCTGCCCCTTGGGGCCGGTGTATTGGCTTTGACCCTGAACCTGGAAGGACCCGCCGCGATCTCAGTGGTACTGATCGCCGCACTGCCTTGCGTCGTGCCGCGCTTTAGCGTGTTGGGCAAGGATGCCCAGAAGAGCATTCTGCCCGGCGTTGCGACTATGGCTACGCTGGCCTCCGCTTTGACGGTTCCGGTGGCGCTTTGGCTGCTCACCTAGTTGTCGTCTCGGAAGGCGAAACTTATAGTGAAGCTTTAATGACATCATCCGCCGCGACGCCGTTCCCTCACCGCCACTTGTTGGGCATCGAGCACCTATCGCCGGACGAGATCACGGCCCTCCTCGATCTGTCGGACACCTATGTCGACTTGAATCGTCGGCCCGAAAAGAAACTCGCTCGCCTGCGGGGCCGGACGCAGATCAATCTGTTCTTCGAGACCTCGACCCGCACCAAGACATCGTTCGAGTTGGCCGGAAAGCGGCTGGGTGCGGACGTCATCAATATGTCGGTCGAAGGGTCGGCGATCAAAAAGGGCGAGACCTTGATCGACACGGCGATGACCCTGAACGCCATGCAGCCCGATGCGATGGTCATCCGCCATTCGGATAGCGGCGCCGCCGATCTGCTGTCGCAAAAGGTGAACGGTTCGGTGATCAATGCCGGCGACGGCAGCCATGCCCACCCGACTCAGGCGCTCCTTGATGCGCTCACCATCCGCCGGCGCTTGGGCCACCTGCACGGACTGACAGTCGCGATTTGCGGCGACATTCTGCACAGCCGCGTAGCTCGATCGAATATTCAGCTCCTCGGAAAGATGGGTGCGCTGGTCCGTGTGGTGGCGCCCCCGACCCTTCTGCCCGTTGCAGTGGAGCGCCTCGGCGTTGAGGTTCATCACGACATGGTGTCGGGGCTAAGAAACGCCGATATCGTGATGATGCTGCGTCTTCAGTCGGAGCGGATGAAGGGCGCGTTCGTGCCGTCGATCCGAGAGTACTTTCGCTATTACGGGCTAGATCGTGACAAGCTCGCCCATGCCAAACCCGACGCCCTGATCATGCATCCGGGCCCCATGAATCGCGGCGTCGAGATCGACACCGAAGTTGCCGACGACATCAATCGCAGCGTCATTCGAGAACAAGTGGAGATGGGTGTCGCCGTCCGCATGGCCTGCCTCGATGCGCTGGTTCACCAAACGATCGAACGACCTGCCAAGGTGGCCACGCCGTGACCCAAAAGGTTGCCTATACCAATGCCCGTTTGCTCGATCCGGCAAGCGGTACCGACGCCCAGGGCGGTGTATTGACGATCGACGAGACGATCGCCGATGTCGGTCGTTTGTTCGTAGACGGGGTGCCGGACGACTGTAGGGTCGTCGACTGCGCAGGGAATTGCTTGGCGCCGGGACTGATCGACATGATGGCGGCGTTGGGAGAACCCGGTCGCGAACACAAGGAAACCATCGCGACAGGCACGCGCGCAGCCGCCGCCGGAGGCATCACGACGGTTATCGCCTCGCCCGATACACGGCCGATCATGGACGAAATCGCGCTGGTCGAGTTCCTCGCGCGGCAAGCGCAAAAATCCGGCGTCGTCCGAGTCCTGCCGGCGGCCACCATCACCAGGGGCATGGCGGGCCAGGAGATGACCGAAATGGGGCTGCTCGCGGAAGCGGGCGCCGCCTTATTCACGGATGGCTACCGGAGCATCACCAATGCCCAGGTGTTACGCCGCGCACTGTCCTATGCTTCGACGTTCGACGCCTTGATTGCGCATCACACTGAAGTCCCCGAGCTTGTCGGCGACGGCGTGATGAACGACAGCGAAACGGCAACCCGACTGGGGTTGGGCGGAATCCCCGCGGCGGCCGAAACCATCATGCTGGAACGCGACCTGCGTATTGCCGAGCTCACCGGCGGCCGCTACCACGCGGCGTCGATTTCGACGGCAGCGTCGGTCGACGCCGTGCGGCGCGCGAAGGACAAAGGACTGCGCGTGACCTGCGGCGTTGCGCCCTATCATTTTTCCCTGAACGAGAACGAAGTGGGCCATTACAAGACCTTCGCCAAAGTGAGCCCCCCCCTGCGCAGCGAAACCGACCGAGAGGCGATCGTGGCAGGCCTCGCCGACGGCACCATCGACGTCATTGCTAGCCACCATCGACCTGAAGACCCCGAGGCGAAGCGCCTTCCCTTCGCGCAAGCAGCCTATGGGGCGGTAGGACTAGAAACCTCTTTTCTGATCGGCCTGGAGCTACACCATAAAGGACAAGTACCGCTGCTGGACCTATTGGCAAGGTACACGGTGGGTCCGGCCGATATTTTGTCGCTGCCGCAGGGCCGATTGGCGCGAGGCGCACCGGCCGATTTGGTGATCTTCAATCCGGACACACCGGCACGGATCGATGCCGCCGCTTTTCAGAGTAAGGCCAAAAACACGCCCTTCGACCAACGCCCCATTCAGGGCGAGGTTCTGCGAACCGTCGTGGCTGGCGCGGCGGTCTTTGAGGTGGCTTAGGCATGCCCGATCCAATCGGCGATCTGAGTTTCGTCTGGCCTTTCTTCGTTGTTTTCGTGATGGCGTACCTGATCGGTTCGGTTCCGTTCGGGCTGATTCTCACGCGCCTCGGGGGGGCGGGAGACCTTCGCCAAATCGGCTCAGGCAACATCGGGGCGACCAACGTGCTCCGCACCGGCCGGCGCGCGTTGGCGGTAGCTACGCTGATCTTGGATGCCGCAAAAGGCATCGTCCCAGTTCTTCTTGCTGACTACTTCTTATTCCGCGATCAAGCCGTCGTTGCCGGCGCCGGCGCACTGATCGGCCACATGCTGCCGATCTGGTTGATGACGTCCAGCAAACACGGCATTCGGTTTGCGCTGCGCGAGGCGCTGCTGCTCGGGGTGGGTCTAGGCATCATGCTGCTGGGCAAGGGCCTCGTGAGCGTGGTGGGAGCCCTTCTTCTCATCTCAAGCACGATTTTCGCTTGGGGCGGGCGTGGTGTGGCGACCGGTCTTGGCGTCTTGCTCGCGATCAACTTCTGGGTCGGCGTGATTGGTTGTGCGAGCTGGCTGATTCTGGCCCTGATCTTTCGATATTCCTCTTTGGCGGGCATGGGCGCGTTCGTGGTAGCGGCGATCGGTGCGGCGATCCTCGCCGGTACGCCGATCGGCGGTGCTTATTGGTCCGATCCCCAGCGTGTCGAGTTCGCCGTCTTCGTGGCTGTGGTCGTTTTGATCCGCCATGCCGACAACATTGGGAGGCTCCTCACCGGGCATGAACCAAAGATCGGGAAAACCACGCCGGAAGGTGGCGAATAGGAACGTCGCTACCGCACCCCAGGAGATTGTCGATCGGCTGCGGCTTATCCGCAGCCAGTCCGTTGGACCGGTCACCTACCACGCCCTCCTAAGCCGTTTCGGCGATGCTGGCCGTGCACTGCAGTCCCTTCAAGACTTAGCGCGGCGCGGCGGTCGTCGCGTGCCACTTCGGCTTTGCAGCCAGTGCGAGGCCGAAGACGAGCTTGCCGCGGCCGCCGACCTCGGCGCCGTCGCGATCGATCATACGGATTCGCGATACCCGGCGGCCCTTGTCGCGATACCGGACGCACCACCGATCCTCTATGCGCTAGGGCGCGTCGACCTCCTTGCGCGCGACATGGTGGGGATCGTCGGTGCCCGCAACGCCTCGGCCGTGGGGTTGCGGTTCGCCTCGGACCTCGCGGCCGACTTGGGACGCCACAATCTGGTCGTCTCGTCGGGCTTGGCCCGGGGCATCGACGCAGCGGCCCACCGCGGCGCGCTCGACCAGGGGACCGTTGCGGTGGTTGCGGGCGGGTTGGATCACATCTACCCGCCCGAGAATGAAGACCTCTTCCGGCAGATCAGCGATGCGGGCTGCGTGCTTTCGGAAATGGCGCCCGGCACGGTTGCCCAAGCCCGCCATTTCCCGCGCCGCAATCGGATCGTGTCGGGGGTATCGCGGGCTGTCGTCGTGGTCGAAGGCGCGGCCCGCTCGGGTTCGCTCATCACCGCGCGCCTGGCCGGCGAACAAGGCCGTGACGTTCTAGCGGTGCCGGGCTCGCCACGCGATCCGCGGGCGCGTGGACCCAACGCGTTGCTCCGCCAGGGCGCCGCGATTTGCGAAGATGTCGACGACGTCCTCGCCGCCCTCAGCCTGCCTCGGCAATTTGCCGCACCCAAGGTGGTCGAACCGCCGCACGCAGGTGACCTCGATGAAGGCGTGACCGACGATGCCCGACGTATCATGCTCGAACGCCTTAGCGTGGCCCCGATCGGCATCGACGAGCTGGCACGGCATTGCACGATGTCAGCGACCGTGGTCAACGCCACGCTTCTCGAGTTGGAGCTCGCCGGCCGAGTCCATCGCCTTCCCGGCCACCGCGTTCAATTGGCGGCCTAGGGTCCAAAACACAGACAAAAGACGTCACGGATATCCGACATCAAATCGTCGGGATCGCGCCACCGCGAAGCGGGTTGAGCGGGACGGGAACCCCGCGTCGGCTAGAGACCTTTTGCGTTTGGGGCCGCCGATAAACTGCGGGAACGCTAACGATTGTTTCATTTTTCGCCAACTAGCGTGGGTTCACGAACCGGTGCCCGGCATTTGACACAGCTCGCGCTTTCGGACTAAGTGCTGGCCGCTCGACATCCGGTCAAGGCACCATCGAGTATCAACGACAAGTGAAAACAGCGCTGCGCACCTTATGAACGTCGTCGTCGTCGAATCACCCGCCAAGGCAAAAACGATCAATAAGTACCTTGGCAAAGACTATGTCGTGCTGGCCAGCTATGGCCACGTGCGCGACTTGCCGTCGAAGAACGGCTCGGTCGACCCCGACAACGATTTCGAGATGACCTACGAGACAGACCCGCGCTCTGCCGGTCACTTAAAAGACATTGCCAAAGCGCTGAAGGGCTCGGAGCGGCTTTATCTCGCAACCGATCCGGATCGCGAGGGCGAAGCGATTGCCTGGCACGTCCTGGGCGCACTGTCCGAGATGAAGGCGTGCAACGGCGTCGACGTCAAACGTGTGGTGTTCAACGAAATCACCAAGAGCGCCGTCCAAGAAGCGATGCAACACCCGCGCGAGATCGACATGGATCTCGTCAACGCCCAACAAGCGCGCCGCGCGCTGGACTACCTCGTCGGCTTTACCTTGTCGCCGGTGCTTTGGCGCAAACTACCCGGCGCCCGCTCGGCCGGCCGCGTGCAATCGGTCGCTTTGCGGTTGATCTGCGAACGCGAACTCGAAATCGACAAGTTCATCCCGCAGGAATATTGGACGATTGCGGCGGACTTCCGGACCGCGGAGGGTGCCATCCTACCTGCGCGGTTGATCCAGCTGCGCGGTGAAAAACTCGAAAAGTTCTCGTTGAAGACGGAGGCGGAGGCGCAGGCCGCGTTGGCGCTTATTCAAGCCTCGCCAGGCTTCGCGGTGGCCGACGTTTCGGCAAAAGAGACCTCCCGACATCCGCCGCCGCCGTTCACAACCTCGACCTTGCAGCAAGAAGCCTCGCGCAAGCTCCGTTTTGCCGCACGGCGGACCATGCAGGTGGCGCAGCGGCTTTACGAAGGCATCAATCTGGGCGGCGAGGTGACGGGCCTCATCACCTATATGCGGACCGACGGCGTGCAAATCGCCAACGAGGCCATTGCCGGCTGCCGCCAAGTGATCGCCAACGAGTACGGGCAACAATATGTGCCCGAAAGTCCACGGGCCTATAAGACCAAAGCCAAGAATGCCCAAGAGGCGCATGAGGCGATCCGGCCCACCGATCTGAGCCGGTTGCCGGAAGACATGGCAAAACACCTGTCACCCGAACAGGCGCAACTCTATGAGTTGATCTGGAAGCGGACGATCGCCAGCCAGATGGCCAGCGCGAAGCTGGAAAACGCCAGCATCGACATCGCCGCGAACGACAACAACAGCCGTTTTCGCGCCACCGGGCAGATCATTTTGTTCGACGGCTTTCTCAAGCTTTATCAGGAAGGCCGTGACGACGTGTCCAAAGAGGACGCGGCCGCCGACGACAACCGGGCGTTGCCCAAGGTCGCCGTCAAGGACCCGCTCGAGCACGGCGACGTCAAACCATCACAACACTTCACCGAACCGCCGCCCCGCTACACCGAGGCCACGCTCGTCAAGCGCCTCGAAGAACTCGGGATCGGCCGGCCTTCGACCTACGCGTCGATCCTATCGGTCCTGCAAGATCGCAATTACGTCCGGCTGGAGAAATCTCGCTTTTTTGCCGACGACCGGGGCCAACTCGTCACCGCCTTCCTCGTCAGTTTTTTCGAACGCTACGTCGAGTACGACTTCACGGCCGACCTAGAAAACCAACTCGACGAGATTTCGGCGGGCCAGGTCAATTGGAAGAAAGTACTTGAGGCTTTCTGGAACGACTTCGCCGTCGCCGTTGACGGCACGAAAGATTTGCGGGTACGCGAGGTTCTCGACTCGCTCAATGAAATTCTCGCCGACCACGTGTTTCATCCGCCCGAGGACGAAGGCGATCCGCGCAAGTGTCCGTCGTGCGACGAAGGTACGCTGAGTATCAAGGTCGGTAAGTTCGGCGCTTTTGTCGGCTGTTCCAACTACCCGGACTGCAAGTTTACCCGCGCCCTAGGGGATTCGGGCGACGCCAGCAACGCCGGGGCCGGGCCGCGGGAACTTGGGATCGACCCGGCGACCGACGAGCCCGTGACGGTACGCAAAGGCCCGTACGGGTTTTACATCCAGCGTGGCGAGGCCGAGGGTGACAAGAAACCCAAACGGGTTGCCATCCCGAAAGGATCCGATCCGCACGAGATCGAACTTGAAGAGGCCGCCCGGTACCTGTCGTTGCCACGCGAAGTCGGGAAACACCCTGAAACGGGGAAAAAGATCAGCGCCGGGATCGGTCGGTTCGGGCCCTTCATCCGGCATGACGGCGAATACCGATCGTTGGGGGACGACGAGGATGTCCTTACGGTGGGACTCAACCGCGCCGTGGCGCTGTTGGCCGAACCCAAGCGGCGCCGTGGCCCGAAGGTCTTGAAGGCGCTCGGCGAACACCCCGTGGACTCCAAGCCTGTCGCGGTTCTGGATGGACGCTATGGCCCCTACGTCAATCACGGAAAGACCAACGCAACGCTGCCCGGCGGGACGGAGCCCGAAGAAATGACCCTCGAGGTCGCCCTCGGCCTTCTTGCCGAGCGCGAAAAGAAAGCTGGAACCACGAAGAAAACCAAGAAAACGGCGACGAAGCCCAAGGCGAAAAAGACCAAGGCAAAGAAATCGAAGGCCAAGAAGACAAAAACGAAGGCCACCAAAAAGACCAAGGCCGCAAAGCCGGCTAACAGCGATGCAACAAATACCGAGCCGGCGCCCTCGGCTGACGACTAGCCGATATGGCCCGCAGCGGGCGTAAGGCACCCTTCCCGACCCGAGACGAGATCCTTCGGTACGTCCAAGACAACCCCGACCGCGCCAGCAAGCGTGAGATCGCCCGAGCCTTCGGCATCAAGGGCGATGCCCGCAAGGAACTGAAGCGTCTTCTGCGCGAGATGTTCGACGACGGCACGCTCGAACGACGCCGTGGCCGACGGGTCGGCGATCCCGCCAAACTACCCAACGTTACACCCCTCGAGGTGAGCGATATCAATGTCGACGGCGAATTGTGGTGTCGCCCACTCCAGTGGACCGCCGACACAGAAGCGCCGCGTGTCTTTCTCATCCCGGATTCTAGGCAAAGAACGGGTCCGGCTCTCGGTATCGGCGACCGCGTCCTTGCGCGCATCCAAGAAGAAAATGGCCACTACCAAGCGCGCGTGATGCGAGTTATCGGGCGCGGCCCCGATCGCATGGTGGGGGTGTTCGATTTAGTCGGTGGCCAGGGTCGCATTCATCCCACGGATCGAACCGGTCGCGACCTGTGGGTCGCCGGACCGGATAGCGGCGGCGCGCAGCCGGGCGACTTGGTTCACGCAGAAGTTCTTCCCGCGCGTCGTCTGGGATTGCAGCAGGGCCGCGTCGTCGAACGGATCGGCAGCAAGAACGACGCGCGGGCGCTGAGCCTGATCTCGATCCATACACACGACCTACCGACACGATTCCGCCCGGACTCCGTGGAAGCGGCCGAACGTGCCACCGTCCCCAAACTCGGCAAACGGACCGACCTGAGGGATATCCCACTGGTCACCATCGATCCCGAAGATGCGCGCGACTTCGACGATGCGATATGGGCCGAACCGGACCCCGACCCGAGAAATGCCGGTGGCTGGCATCTATTGATCGCAATTGCCGACGTCGCTCATTACGTCCGAAGCGGCACCGCCTTGGATGCTGACGCAGCCAAACGCGGGAACTCGGCCTATTTCCCGGACCGAGTTGTGCCGATGTTGCCCGACGCCCTGTCGAGTGGCGTGTGTTCGTTGCGACCCGACGAAGTTCGCGCCTGCATGGCGGTCGAGGTTTGGATCGATCGCGAGGGTAACAAGCGCCGCCACCGGTTTGTACGAGGTCTAATGCGCTCGGCCCGTCGCTTCACGTATGCCGAAGCGCAGGCGCTCTACGACAACGACGACATCACGGACCCCACGCGGCGCGATCTCATCGTGCCGCTCTATGGCGCCCACGACGCACTGAGGAAAGCGCGCGATGCGCGAGGTCCGCTCGCTCTGGATCTACCGGAGCGCATCGTGCGGCTTTCGTCGGACGGCGATATCGTCTCGATCGAGCCGCGTGTGACATTACGAAGCCATCAGTTGGTTGAAGATTTCATGATTCTCGCCAACGTGTGCGCGGCCGAAACGCTGGAGGAAAAGCACCTACCCTGCATGTACCGCGTGCACGACGAACCCGATCGGGAAAAATTGTCGGCGCTGCGCGATTTTCTGAAAACGCTCGATTTGAACCTCGCACCAGGGCAGGTCCTACAGCCCAAGGCGTTCAACGCCATCTTGGCCAAAGCTACGGGATCCCCGGCCGAACACTTGATCCATCAGGTCGTGCTGCGCGCTCAAGCGCAAGCGGTCTACAGCCCTGACAACATCGGCCATTTCGGGCTTGCGTTGGCGCGCTATGCGCACTTCACCTCGCCGATCCGCCGCTATGCCGATTTGCTGGTTCATCGCGGTTTGATCACGGCGTGCCGGCTCGGCAACGACGGTCTTGCGAAGGACGATGGGACCGACTGGCACCAGATTGGAGAACAGATCTCGCAGGCCGAACGCCGTGCCATGGTTGCCGAACGCGACGCCGTGGACCGATTTACCGCGCTGTTCCTGAGCGAAAAAGTCGGCGCGCTGTTTCGCGGTCGTATCAGTGGTGTCTCACGATTCGGGTTGTTCGTGACGCTCGACGAAAGCGGTGCCGACGGCCTTGCCCCGATCCGCTCGCTCGGAGATGAGTTCTTCCAGCACGACGAGGCACAGCACGCCCTGATCGGCGAAAAGAGCGGAGAGACATGGCGATTGGGCGATGAGGTAAAGGTGAAACTGCTCGACGCCGACCCCATCGGCGGGCGTTTGCGCCTCGAAATCGTCAGCGAGGCGCCGACGCGCAGCCAACCCGGCAAGCGTCGCGGCCCCCGACGGCAGCCCACCGGGCGGCGCCGCAACCAAAGAGGGCGCTAGGACATCCGTGCGGTGTTCTACCTCACGCGTTTCTCGGGTAGAACATCGGGATGACCAACATGCACCCTAAGGCGCGCTATCCTCGAGATGCAGCAAGCCTGATTCTCGTGCGCCATTCTGACGGCAATCCAGAAATCCTGATGGGCCGGCGACCGCAGCGACAGGCATTCATGCCCGATGTCTACGTTTTCCCCGGCGGCGCGGTCGACCGACGGGACGGCTTTGCGGAGATCGCGAACGACTACCATCCCTCCGTCCAACAGGCGCTGACGCGACATTGCACGCTTCACCGCGCACGCGCCCTCGGTCTTGCGGCGATCCGCGAAACCTACGAAGAAACCGGATTGTTTTTTGGCGTCCGAGATCAGGCGTTTTCCGGCAAAGCACCGACCGGCTGGGCCGCCTTTGCAGAAGCCCAAATCAAACCAGCGCTTGGAGCGCTGGGGTTCGTTGCGCGGGCGATTACGCCGAAGGGTCCCCCACGGCGATTCCATGCCCGCTTTTTCGTCGCCGATGCGCGTCACCTGCACGGTACGCTTCGGGAGAACGACGAACTGCTGGACCTGACCTGGGTGCCGATCAACGAGATCGACCGCCTGCCGACAGCCAGCGTCACCGAACTGGTCGTCAACGAAGTTGCGACGGCCCTGTCCTTGCAGCCTGAAGAGGATGCACAGCAGGGCATTCCCTTTATCACCCGCCGGATGGGCAAGCGCGTCATTCGATACGAAATGGCCGATGGTCGTATCGTGCGGGGACTCTTTGAATCGGCGGTCGACGACGGATCGTGAGCCGGGCCCAAGCCCCGGCTATGGGCCATTTGAGGCGTCGACCCGCCCCCTACCGCCTCTGGCCCTCGTAATCGCTTGATTTCTGCGCCCAAAGGCTAGCCAGACGCGCCCGGTCGTTGCACCGCTTGACACCGGCGCGGGACGGACTATCGTCCGGCCCCAATCGCGCCCCAGTGGGCAGCATGGAGACAAGAAATGGCAAAACCCGCCGTCGTCAAGATCAAGCTCGAGAGTACCGCCGGCACCGGGTACTACTACGTGACCAAGAAGAATCCGCGCAATATCACCGAGAAAATGGTGCTCAAGAAGTACGATCCGGTCGCGCGCAAACATGTCGAGTTTAAAGAAGCGCGTATCAAATAGTCTGCGCTATCGATCGACGATTAGGGCCGCCTTTGGGCGGCCTTTCTATTTGGGGCCCGCCGCGATCACTGCCGCGACGAGGGCAACGATGTCTT
>Ga0181579_10001817_pt1 | contig 17497 bp, 19 predicted proteins | sample 071ome_24_FD_132996 | JGI IMG/M metagenome (GOLD analysis project Ga0181579, IMG submission 132996) | Coastal salt marsh microbial communities from the Groves Creek Marsh, Skidaway Island, Georgia - 071402CT metaG (megahit assembly) | ecosystem: Environmental > Aquatic > Marine > Intertidal... | reverse complement strand
GCCTCTACGCCATTGATTTGTAACCTGCCGTCCAGCCAACTGACGGTATCACCGGGCAGTCCAACCACCCGCTTTACCATCAGCACGCCGCTGTTTGGGGCCTCAAAGATCACCACATCCCAGCGTCGGGGGCTGTCCCACCGAAACAGCGATTGTGTGGCTGTGGGGAGCCGCAGGCCAAAGGCCAGTTTATTCACTAAAATTCGGTCGCCGGGCAGAATTGTTGGCGCCATAGACCGAGAGGGCACATGATTCCAATCGACGGCAATGCTGCGGACAACGAACAAACCCAGCAGCAGAAACAGCAGCCCCTGCCATTGACGCCAGAATGAAACCACGGTCTGCGGTTCTCAGGATTCGTTAGTTTTTGCTGTTTGCCCGTTCCAACGCCGCCAACTGCTCCGAGGTGGCATCGGTTTGATAGGTGCTTTTCCAAGCGTCATAGGTCATCCCGTAAACGGCCTCTCTCGCTTGATCTTGGCTCACATCCAGCCCCTGCTCGTCCGCGCATGCCTTATACCACTTGGACAAGCAGTTTCGGCAAAAGCCCGCCAAAATCATCAGGTCGATGTTTTGCACGTCTTTGCGCTCATCCAGATGCGCCAAAAAGCGACGAAATGTGGCCGCTTCGAGTTCGGTTTGCTGCTGCGCAGTCAGGTTCGGTTCACTCACGGGAAAACTCCTTTGTCCGGCGGGTTGGCGCCTCTTGGGTTAGCTGGGGCGTCGGGTAAAAATCCATTCGTCTTCGGTGGACAGTTCTTCGTTAAAGCCATAGCCATCCACGTCGAAGCCTCGCAAAGCGTCGGCACTTTCTGCCCGCTGGTCGATCATGTATCGAGCCATCAGGCCCCGGGCCTTCTTGGCCGAGAACGAGACAAATCGATAGGCATCCCGGCGCCACTCTTTGAAGTTAACGGTAAGTACGCGACCCTGAATCTTGTCCGCCTGCACGACCTTGTAGTACTCATTGGACGCCAAATTCACCAAAACCTTACTGCGTTGCTCTGCCAAGGCCTCGTTCAAAGCGTCGGTGACCTTGCTACCCCAGAACTGATAAAGATCCTTGCCCTTGGGATTGTCGAGCTTAGTGCCCATTTCAAGACGGTAGGGATGAATGCGATCTAACGGGCGCAACAGGCCGTGCAAACCGGACAATACGCGCAAGCGCTTTTGCGCCCACGTAAAATCACGTTTGCTCATGGTAGGGGCATCGAGTCCCTGATAAACGTCGCCTTTGAAAGCCAATATGGAGGCTCGGGCGGACTCGTCCTCAAAACGCGGGGACCATTGAGCGTATCGATCGTGATTGAGGGATGCCAGCTTGTCGCTGATGCCCATCAGCGAACCGATTTCGGATGGTTCAAGTTTGCGCAATGTGCGTATTAGCGCTGTGGATTCTTTGGTGAACTCGGGCACCGAATATTGATCCGTGACCAAGGGGCTGTCGAAGTCCAGAGTTTTTGCGGGGGATAAAATGGCTAGCATGGGTTATCACCTGTTTTTGTTCATCGAGGACCCTTTTCTGTGGGGTCGACAATAGTCTACCTCATCGAAATGTGCGTAGCAGTCAACAGCTCATCGTTGTCGAACTGTTTCGTGGCTTTCGAAGTCAAGGGCTGCCAGATAGACTCGCCGTTCCCACAGGAAATCAGCCGCGTCAGCGGATTTGGAGAAAAAACGTGGAAATGGCCTCTCGCACCCATGCTGGCTTAGTCCGCATGCGCAACGAAGATGCCCTTGAGGTGGACTTGGATCGTCGCATTGCGGTACTGGCGGATGGTATGGGCGGCTTGATGGCCGGGCGTGAAGCGAGCACCTTGGTGGTTCAAAAGGTGCTCGCCAAACTGCAGGAAGCGGCCGATCAGGCAAATGACGGAGATCCGCCGCTGGGCCTCGGTATTGCCCGCGAAAACCTCAGCCAGGCTATCCATGCAGCCCACCAGCAAGTGTTGCAGGCCAGTGCAGCCAAAGAAATGAAGGCGCAAATGGGCAGCACCGTAGTGATTTGGGCCGTCGTCGATGGACACTGGAGCGCAGCCCATGTGGGCGATTCACGGCTTTACCGGTGGCACGGTCGTGTATTGGAGCAATTGAGCACCGATCACAGCTTAGCTCAGCGCATGTTGGACAGTGGCGAAGTGGAGCCGGGCGTGGATGTGGAGGCTCACTATGGCCATGTGCTGACCCAGGGATTGGGCCTTCGCCAGCCAATCGAGCCCGGATTTTACGGAGGTCAAATCGCCGGTGCCGGTGAACGATTTTTGCTGTGCAGCGATGGACTGAGCGACATGGTGTCTCAGGAAAAAATGTCTCAAGCCTTGGCGCTGGACGATCTTGAAGATGCGGCTGATCAACTGCTGGGCTTCGCCTTAGACATGGGTGGCAAAGACAACATTAGCCTGATTTTGATTGAACCTTAGGCATCCCTATACTTGGCGCCCGGAAAGCCAGCGATCTCACTGAGCAAGGAATACGATTGAACAGACAACAACGAATCGAAACGGCGCTGGCGCAGAACCTTGAGCTACAGCATCTCGAGGTTCAGGACGAAAGCCACGGTCACAATGTGCCGGACGGTGCCGAAAGTCATTTTAAGGTGGTCGCTGTGAGCGAGGCCTTTGCGGGAAGGCGCGCCATCCAGCGTCATCGCATGATCAATGAAATTCTTGCCCCGGAATTTGCGGGTGGCATGCATGCTCTGGCCATACACGTCTATACCGTCGAGGAATGGCACAGCCGTTTTCAGCAGGCACCGATGTCGCCACCGTGTGCCGGAGGCGAGAACGGTGGTGGGGAAGCGGCTGATGGAGAACCTGCGGGAGCGGAGCAAGTCTGATGCGTCGAGTGCTCGCCTTTTATCAGTTTGTGCCGTTGCAAAACCCCGAGACTGAGCGTCAGCGCCTTCAGGCGTTAGGGGATGATTTGGGTTTGCGCGGCACGATCTTAGTGGCCGAGGAAGGCGTAAATGGCACTGTGGTTGGCGAGACTCAAGCGCTTCAGGAACTGTCTCAGTATTTGACTGACCAATACCAAGTACAGTCGCAAAAGTGGTCGGATCTGGAGGCGGGCAATAGCGGTTTCCATCGTTTCAAAGTCCGGGTGAAGCCCGAAATAGTCAGTTTTGGCGTGGACGATTTGGATATGAGTGAAACCGGCGAGCACGTGGACGCTCAGGGTTGGAATGCGCTCATCGCAGACCCTGAAGTCATTGTCATCGATACCCGTAACAACTACGAGATTGATATTGGTACCTTTGATCGGGCAGTTTCACCCCACACCGAAAGCTTTCGGCAATTCCCGGATTGGGTATCGGAAAATCTAGATCCAGAAAAACACACCAAGGTAGCCATGTTCTGCACCGGAGGCATTCGCTGCGAAAAGGCTTCTTCGTTTTTGCTGAATCGAGGATTTAAGAACGTCTATCAACTCGACGGCGGTATTTTGCAGTATTTGGAAGATATCCAGCCGGAAGATTCTCGCTGGCAGGGTGAGTGCTTTGTCTTCGATCAGCGTGTCTCGGTAAATGCTGATCTCCAGCAGGGTCAGTACAAACAGTGCTACGCATGCCGGCATCCGCTGTCCGAAGAAGAGCTGGCAAGCGTAGACTTTGAGCACGGTGTCAGCTGTCCGCACTGTATTGGCAAGACCAGCGCACAGCGGCGAGAACAGTTCCGGGAGCGACAGCATCAAGTGCGTTTGGCCGCCGAGCGTGGCGAGCAGCATATAGGGCTGGATCAGAAAAAAGCTCGGGAGCAGGCTAAAACGGAGGCTGAGTAAGCCCACGGCGGCGGAGGGGTTACATCAATGACTCGAGGTAAGGTAAGAAACCTTCTACCAGCAGCGGCTGTGCCGCAGCGGTAGGGTGAATACCGTCGGCCTGCATCAAATCGCGGCTTGCGGCCACCGCTTCAAACAAAAACGGCACGAGGGCCGCGCCGCCCTGGGCAGCTGCATCAACAAAAACCGATTCAAAGGCTCGGGTGTAACGGGGACCATAGTTCGGTGGAATGCGCATACTGATAATGACGGGCTTGGCCCCAGCCTTTTTTACCAGCTGCGTCATCGTTAGCAGGTTGGCGCGAATCTTCGCCGCAGGATAGCCGCGTAGGCCATCGTTTCCGCCCAGTTCTAGGACGACGATTTGGGGTTTGTAGATCTCGAGAAGCTCGGGCAGGCGCTTGAGGCCACCAACTGTGGTTTCGCCGGAGATGCTCGCATTGATCAAGCGCCAAGGGGACTCACGCTGAATCAAGGTTTGGTTCATGAGGTTCACCCAGCCATCGTCAATGTTCATGCCATAGCCGGCACTGATGCTGTCTCCAAGGACTAGGATTTTGGGGTCAGCGGCCCCAGCAGACACATTCTCGGCCGAGGATGTTGCTGGGGATCTTGGTTTTGCAAATTCGTCCGCTGGTGAGCTTTTCTGGGACAGTTCTTTCGTTACGGCGGTGTTTTTTGACACTTCTTGGAGAACTTTTGGTTCAGAATGCGTAGGCGCGGCAAAACTGTCGTTGGCGAGAGTGCCGGCGAAGCCCAAGAAACAGATTAAGCTCAAATAGAAGGAACGCATGAGTCGAACCGTTGTTAGTGCCAAAAGTGTGGAAAAAGTCGTGCAGACGTCTGCGGGACCGCTGGTCATCTTGGATGGCATCGATTTGGAAATCAATCAGGGTGAAACCGTGGCCATTGTCGGTGCCTCGGGTTCGGGCAAAACGACGCTGCTCGGCATTTTGGCGGGCCTTGACGTGGCTTCCGCTGGCGCCGTGCATTTACTCGACGCCAATCTCAGCGAGCTGGACGAAGAGTCTCGGGCGCTGGCCCGGGGTCAGCACGTGGGATTCGTTTTTCAGTCCTTCCAGCTACTTGCATCACTGACGGCACTGGAAAACGTCATGCTGCCCGTAGAGCTACGGGGCGATACCATGGCCCAATCTCAGGCTCGAGAGTTACTGGAAAAAGTCGGGCTGGCCGACCGGCTGGATCACTATCCGCGTCAGCTATCCGGTGGTGAGCAGCAGCGTGTGGCCATTGCCCGTGCCTTTGCCTCGCAGCCGACAGTGCTTTTTGCCGACGAACCCACGGGTAACTTGGATACCCAGACCGGAGAGCGTATCTGCCAACTGTTGTTCGACCTGAATCAGGAATTTGGCACAACCTTGGTGATGGTAACCCATGACTGCGGACTCGCCGCCCGCTGCGGTCGAACCATCGCCATAGCCGGTGGACGTATCGAGCCAGCCTTGCGAGAACTGCAGCAGGCAGTCGCTCCGTGAACGCCAAACTCGTTGCCCGCATGGCTTGGCGGGACGTACGCTCGGGAGAGATGGGCCTGTTGCTTGTGGCGTTGCTTGTCGCCGTCGGTACCGTGACCTCTATCAGTTTGTTCGTGGATCGGTTGCAAAGTGCCTTGCTGCAAGAGAGTTCCAACTTTCTTGCGGCAGACCGTCAAATAAAAGGCAGTCAGGCGATTCCCGACGACTTTGTCGCACAGGCCCGACAGCGAGGTTTGGAAACTGCCGAGACTCTTGTGTTCCCTTCCATGATTTTTGCCGGAGACTTGAATCAGCTGGTAAGCGTTAAGGCTGTGGATGAGGCATACCCGTTGCGCGGTGAACTGATCGTCGGACAGGTACCGTTTCAACGGGGCAGTCCGACAACAGCAGTACCGGATCCCGGCACAGTTTGGCTCGACTCTCGCCTGTTTCCTGCCATGAGCCTCGGCTTGGGTGATACCGTTGAAGTGGGGATGGCGGAACTGACGGTGACGAAGGTGCTGGTTGCGGAGCCCGATCGCGGCGGTTCATTCTTCGATTTAGGCCCGCGTTTGCTTATGAATCTTCAGGACGTGCCGGCTACTGAGGTTGTGCAACCTAGCAGCCGTATATCCTATCAACTGCTGCTTTCTGGTGATGAGGATGCGCTGACGTCCTTGCGGGATGCCTTGCCGATAAAGCCCAGCTTCGAGTGGGTTAGTGTTCGTGAAAGCAGCCCGCGCATCGGTCGGGCGCTGGATCGCGCCGAAAGTTTTTTGCTGCTTGGCGGGCTGTTGGGCGTTTTGCTGGCCGGCATTGCTGTTGGGTTGTCCGCCCATCGTTACGCTCAGCGGCATTTTGATCATGTAGGCGTGCTGAAAACCCTAGGTGCTACGCCTGGCCAAATTTTGCGCGGTTTCATGTCGCTGCTGCTGATGGTGGGATTTGCCGCCATCGGAGCGGGAATTATTCTGGGATCGCTGCTGCATGTGGCCATTGTAGAGCTGTTGGCATCGTTAATTGCAGTTGAGTTACCCAATCCAACCTTCCGGCCGTTCTTGCTCGGCGCGGCCACAGGGCTGATTTGCGCCATGGCCTTTGCGATGCCGGCCTTCGTGCATTTGAAAAATGTTGAACCAATGCGTGTCATCCGCAGAGATTTGGGTGTGGCGCCGTTGAGCCGATGGCTGTCCTACGGTGCGGCTGCGGCGGGCAGTTTGCTGCTATTAGTTTGGTACACCAAGGATCTGTGGCTCACACTTTGGACACTGATGAGTATTGTTGGTATTTGTCTGGTGTTTGGTGCGCTTGCGTGGGCGTTGCTCAAGGGCGGGCGGGTTGCCGGTATGCAGGCGAAAAGCGGCTGGCGGCTGGCATTGGCTGGTCTACAGCGGCGTCGTGCCGAGAATACCGCTCAAATCCTGATTTTTGGTGTGGCGATCATGTTGCTGTTGGTACTGGTGCTGATTCGAACTGCACTGATTGATGAGTGGCAGAATCAGGTACCCGAGGATGCGGCTAATCATTTCGTCATGAATATCGCGGAAGACGAAGTGGCCGGGGTGCGTGCGTTGGTTCGCAATCGAGCCACGGAAGGTGAGTTCTTATTCCCAATGATTCGTGGGCGAGTAGCGCAGGTCAATGACCTTTCTGCCAAGGAGTGGCAGGCGCAAAAGCGTCCCGGCTATGCCGGCTCCCAGCTCACATCGGAGCGGGCGCTGACATGGTCTGTGCAGGCGCCAGGCAATAACGACATTGTGGCGGGTCGCTGGTGGTCGAAAGATAGCCGTGAGGCAGAGGCCTCGCTGGAGCTGGATTACGCCCAAGACTTTGGCTTGGAGCTGGGTGACCGGATGGAATTTGACGTTGGCGGTCGCCGCGTTTGGGCAACGGTAACGAGCATTCGTTCCCTAGAATGGGAGAGTATGACCCCCAATTTTTTCATTATTCTCTCCCCCGGCGCACTGCAGGATTTCCCCGCGACCTACATGACCAGTTTTTATCTGGAGCCGACAGAAAAAGTCTTTCTGAACACGCTGTTGGGGCAGTACCCCACCATCACGGTAATCGAAATTGACGCCCTGATTGCCCAGATACAAAAAATCGTTGCGCAAGTGAGCCAGGCGGTAGAACTTGTGTTGGCGCTGGTATTGCTCAGCGGAGTCTTGGTTTTGATCGCCAGCATTCAGGCCAGTCGGGATACCCGAATGGCGGAATACGGGCTGATCCGAGCGCTGGGTGGAACCCGGTTGCTGATCGGCGGATCTTTGACGCTGGAATTTCTCGTGCTGGGTACCTTTGCCGGCATCGTCGCAGTGTTTGGTGCAGAGTTGGTGGTCGCCACGTTGCAGACGCAGGTCTTTGACCTGCAAATGTCGCTGCACCCGTGGATCTGGATGCTGGGCCCTGTGGCGGGCGCGTTGATCATTGCCGCCGTGGGATTGTTGGGCAGTCGAAGCTTGATCGATACGCCGCCAATGAGTGTGCTGCGTGGTTTATACTAGGGACTGGTCTCGCCCGGGGCGAGTCGCAGCTAGGACACAACGAGTCACAAATCCATGAGCGAATCCGCCGTTATTTACACCCCAGAGCAACCCGCATCAGCTTCGGGCCGAGACCCTCGGAAAGGCAAATACGAAAAAAATAAGTGCCACAAAAAACTGCGCAAGCTCGTGGGTGAGGCCCTTACGGATTTCAATATGCTGGACGATGGCGACAAAGTCATGGTCTGTTTGTCAGGGGGCAAGGACTCTTACACGCTGCTCGATTTGCTGCTGAGTTTTCAGCAGCACGCGCCCATCGATTTTGAGATCGTGGCTGTGAACCTCGATCAAAAGCAGCCGGGATTTCCTGAACATGTGTTGCCGGCGTACCTGCAAGACCTGCAAGTGCCTTACGACATCATCGAACAAGACACATATAGCGTGGTTAAGGAACTCACCCCGGAAGGGAAAACGACTTGCCCAGTCTGTTCGCGACTGCGTCGTGGTATTTTGTACAGTCACGCCAAGAAAATCGGAGCCAGCAAAATCGCCCTAGGCCATCACCTAGATGATGTGGTGGAAACCCTGATGTTAAACATGTTTTACGGGGCGAAATTAAAGGCAATGCCCGCGAAGCTGCTTAGCGATGACGGCCAAAATGTGCTGATTCGGCCTCTTTATTATTGTCGGGAGTCTTTGATTCAGCGTTGGTCAGATTTTCGCCAATACCCGATCATCCCCTGCAATCTTTGTGGCTCCCAAGACAATTTACAGCGACAGGTGATCAAGGAGATGTTGGCAGGTTGGGACCGCAGCCACCCGGGGCGGGTCGACAACATCGGCCGAAGCATCAACAACGTCACCCTCTCTCATCTTGGCGATCGACGACACTTTGATTTTGCCGGGCTGCAGCGAGACACCTCTCGAATCAGTACGCTCCAGCTGGACTGATGTCGGGTATTTCGATACCCCTAGATCAGCTGACCCCGCAGGCGCTGCAGGGTGTGATAGACGCCTTCATTCTGCGGGAGGGCACCGATTACGGTCATCAGGAGTTTACGCTTGACGAAAAGCGTGGCCGGGTAAGGGCCATGCTGCAGCGGGGCGAAGCAGAGATTTGCTACTACCCCGAAAACGAACACATCGATATCGTATTGGTAACCTAGAGGCCGACGGCGACGGCTGGTCTTAGACGCGAAGATCGAAGGCCAAAAGAACAAGATCAAAAAGAATAAAAAGAGGAAGCCAATGAATCACGCAGAAATGTTGTGTGTGTCCAGGAAGGCCCTTCACATCTCGGTGTCGGGCCTAGTGAAAAGACCTGCTGTTCTTTTGGCCTTGGCCCTAGCGATGGGCGCGGTATCTGCCGAAGTGAGCGGCCTGTCTGCGGAGTCGCAAGAACAAAGTGGCGGTGAGAATCGAGCAGCAGACCCAAGCTTGAGTCAGACGGGTATTGCGATCGACACCAAGGTTTTTCGAGTGGCGCAGGATGGAACCGTGGAAGCGCTTGAACTAGAGCAAGATCAGCCGCCCGATGAACCCGAAGCGGCGGCAGTTGGTGACGCTGTGCCTCTTGATGCGCCGCCAGTGTTGACCGGGCAAGACCATTCAAATGCGCAAGACAATTCAGCTGCGCAAGAGTCCTCAGCTGCACAAGAGTCCTCAGATGCGCAAGCTGTCAATCTCGATACGGCTCCGCTAACTGAGGCCGTGGCGAGCGGCGGGGATCCACAAGCCCCGTCAGCGGTGCGGATAGAAGCCCAGCAAAATGAAGTTATCGAAGGCGATGCGTTGAATCGGGTAACTGCCGGAGACCGCCTCCGATACGAACTAATCGTGCGCAACACCAACGACTTTACTGTGCCAGCTCTTGCCTTAGAGGTGATCGAACGGCTGCCACCGGGTGTTCGGCTGAGCAGTCACGCAGAGCCGCTGACTGCTGAGGTTGCGAAAGGTTGGTTGGTAGACCCCGAGGGGATGCCAACAGCGCACGATCAAGCCAATGACGGGGCGCCAAAAGATGTCTATGCGGAGCATCAGTCCGCACCCGCAGCCCTGCACTGGGTAAATACCGAGGCGTTGCCCCCCGGTGGTCAGATGGTGCTGGTATACGATGTCGTTGTGATAGCCGATGCAACGCCGCCAGAGCCAACCGGCGAGGATTCAGGAAATGGGTTGGACTACTCTCAAACCCAATTGCAACCCCCACAGTAGGTCAGTTAAGGTTCGCCGCCACTAATAAACAACAAACGGCGGCCCCATGACTCAACACTCTGATTTGAAGGCATTTTGCGCGGCCCTAGCATTGTTTATCTTGCTACCGCTTGGCGCTGTGGCCGATGAGGTTCAGGAGCAAAATGAATCCATTGAAGAAGTCGTTGTGCAGGGTATCTCCAGCTTGCAGCAGCGTCTTGGGGAAAATGGCAGCATCAGCGTCATCGACGCAGCAACGGTGCAGAACGTCGGCGCGACCCACCCCAGTGAAGTGCTCAATCGGGTGCCCGGGGTTTGGATCAATCGGGGTTCCGGCCAAGAGCACCTGACCGCCATTCGCTCTGCCGTTTACACCGGCTCCGGCGCATGCGGCGAATTTGCGCTGCTTGAAGATGGTATTCCTCTGCGCCCCCAAGGGTTTTGTAACATCAACAATCTGTTCGAACTCAATACCGAGCAGGCCCAAGCCATAGAAGTATGGCGCGGCCCGGCAAGCGCCGTCCTTGGCGGCAACGCCATGCATGGCGCGGTTAATGTGGTCAGTCCCATGCCTGAGAAAACCACCTTAGGCGTAGAGGTTGGTCGATACGACTTTGCCCGCTTTAACGCCTCCGGCGGGTTTGCCGCGGGTGAGCATAACTTCGCTGCAGGCTTCGTTGGTACGACAACCAATGGCTATCGAGACGATACCGGGTACGGGCAGCAAAAAGGCTACCTAGCCCACATGACTGAGAACAATGGCTGGGCGATTAAAAACCAGCTTACAGCGACCCTATTGAATCAGGAAACCGGCTCCTACGTTCGGGGTTACCAGGCGTACAAAGACGACGAGCTGCGTCGTTCCAATCCAAATCCCGAGGCCTTTCGCGACGCTTGGTCTGTGCGTGCGAGCAGCGAGTGGGTCAAAGACCAGTGGACTTTGAAGCCCTATTTTCGTCGGTCCCAGATGACCTTCTTGCAGCACTTTTTGCCAGGAAAACCACTGGAGCAAAATGAGCAAACGAGCGGTGGTTTGATTGTGAACTACGACATCGACGCCGGAGCCCTGAAGGCGAGCGTTGGTGGACACGTGGAATTGATGACCGGTGCCCTAAAAGAGTTTCAGGCCGGCGCCACCATCGGCAGTGAATTCTTAGTGGCAACCCGTCCCCCCGGACTGCACTACGATTACGATGTGGATTCTCAGCTGATCGCTGGGTTTTACGACCTACAGTTTAGTTTGGACGATAGCTTACGGGTCCTGCACAGCCTACGGCTGGAGCATCTACGCTATGACTACACAAACAAGCACATTGTCGGCAACACAAAGGACGACGGTACGCCATGTGGCTTTGGTGGGTGTCTTTACACCCGTCCAGCCAGTCGCGACGATTCATTTACCAATGTTGGGGCGCGGTTAGGGCTTGAGAAGGATCTGCAAACAGGGTTGCTCTACGCCAATGTGAGCCGAGGCTTCCGCCCCCCTCAAGTCACCGAGCTCTATCGCCTACGCGGGGGGCAAACCATCGCGGATCTGGACAGCGAAGAACTGACGGCAGTGGAAGCGGGCTTTAAGAACGAGAGAGTGACCTTGGCAGTCTTTGCTGAGCGCACGCGCAATTACCTGTTTCGGGATTCAGAGGCCTTCAATGTCAGTGATGGACGCACCCAGTCGGTGGGGGCGGAACTGAGCTTGCAGCATCAGGTGGATCGCCACCAATTTCAGCTGGCTGCCACATATGCGCGTCACGAATATGATTTTGATCGAGCTGCTACAGGCCGGGAAACCATCGTTGACGGCAATGACCTAGACTCAGCGCCTCGCTGGATAGCCAACGCTGCATGGCAAATGACCCTTACCGACGCGGTAAGTCATGAGTTGGAAGTCAATCGAGTGGGTTCGTACTTTCTCAATGCCGCTAATACCGCCAAATATGAGGGCCACTATGCGGTCAATTGGCGTCTGCAGTGGCAGGCCAATGCAGACACGGAAATCAGCCTGCGAGTGATAAACCTGCTTGACGCGGAATACGCCGACAGAGCGGACTTTGCCTTTGGTAGCGAACGATACTTCCCGGCGATGCCTCGGCAGGTCTATCTGGGGGTGCGCGTGACTTTGGACTGAGGACAGTGTGTTAGGTGTGCCGCCTATGCTAACGCTTGATGAAATCGTATGTGAGCGCGATGGACGCGGACTGTTTGCACCGGTGTCCATCAGCGTTCACGCCGGCGACTACGTCGAGCTGATGGGCCCCAATGGTGCAGGGAAATCTACTTTGCTCCGCACCCTGGCGGGCCTGCATTCCCGCTATAGCGGTGCCTTTGATGGCGTTGACTGTCTGTTTCAGGGCCATCGTTTGGGACTGGATGGTTTGCTGACGCCGCTAGAGAACTTTGCGTGGTTTGTTGGTCTCGAGGATCAGGACGAAGACCGTGAGCGATGCTTGGATGCGCTGCAGCGAACCGGCGTGCTGGATAAGGCTTACCAACCCTGCAATGAGATGTCGGCGGGTCAACAGCGTCGGGTCGCCATGGCTCGGTGGTTGTTAAGTTCACGCAGCCTTTGGCTTCTCGATGAGCCTTTAACCGCGCTGGATGCCAGCGCGCAGCAGGTATTGGCTGAAATCATAGTCGAGCACTGTCAGGCGGGGGGGGCCGTGGTCTGTGCGACCCACAGTGAGCTTCCGATTGCGCAGAAACGCTCGCTCAAGTTAGAGGCCTTCCAAAGCAAAGCAGACGGCCCGGCACTCGGTGGAGATCAGAGCGGCGAGAGTTTCCAAGAATGAGTGGTCTTCTGCGTCGTGAGTGGCAGGTGGCGCTTCGAGCCAAGGGCGCCGTCATCAATCCGGTAGCGTTTTTATTGTTGAGCACCACTTTGTTCGTCATCGCGGCACCGGACACGGTAAGTTCCGATGCAGCCGCGGGTATTTTGTGGACCTTGGTTCTGCTGACTCAACTGTTGGCACTGGACGCGATGTATCGGCGTGACTTCGACAGCGGCGTGCTCGAGCAAACCCTAGTCGGCTCGCAGGTACCTTTTGTCGCAGTCTTAACCCGAATATTTATGCAATGGCTCAGTACTGGGTTTATCATGACGCTGGCTGGTCCAGCACTCGGGATTTTGCTGGGATTACCTGTCGAGACGGCTCCGGCGATCGCCCTTGCCATGCTGCTGGGAACACCGGCGCTGAGTTTGCTCGGCAGTATTGGTGCCAGCGTAACAGTCGGCTTCAGTCGTGGTGGCGTCATTTTGGCGTTGCTGGTGCTACCACTGTTTCTGCCAACACTGATTTTCGGTGCGGCGCTGGTGGCGGCGGCCGAAGCGGGCAGTAGCGTAATGCCTCAGGTCTACGCATTAAGCCTCATAAGTCTTATCGCGCTGGCCCTAGCCCCGTTTGCGACGTTAGCCGGACTGAAAATCAGCCTGGAGATGCAGTAGACCATGAGCCGGGACCAGACCGTTGGCACAGCATCGTTGGAGTTCATGTGAACACTCGATTAATCAGACAAGCTGCACACCTATGTTGAGCACCTCATTAAAACGTTTGTGGCATAAGCTGGGTTCCCCGCGCTGGTTTTTTGCGCTGACCGAAAACTGGGTCAAGGCCGCAGGCCTGAGCGCGTTAGTGCTGCTGCTGTGGGGCGCGGTATGGGGCTTGGGTTTTGCGCCAGCGGACTACCAGCAGGGCAACAGCTTTCGCATCATGTATGTGCATGTGCCTGCGGCGATGTTGGCTCAAAGTCTGTACATCGCTATGGGAGTTGCCGGGTTTATCGGCTTGGTATGGCGTATGAAGTTGACTGACGTGGCGATTTCCGCCTGTCTGCCCTTAGGCATGGTCATCACGGCGCTGGCCTTGTTCTCCGGTAGTGTCTGGGGCCGACCAACCTGGGGCAGTTGGTGGGAGTGGGATGGACGAACCGTCTCCACGCTGGTGTTGTTTTTTCTGTACGTGGGCATTTATGCCCTGCGTGAAGCCATTGCTGATCAGGATTTGCGTGCCAGAGCCAGTGCCTTAGTGGCCATGGTGGGAACGATCAATATTCCCATCATCAAATACTCGGTAGAATGGTGGAATACTCTGCATCAGCCGGCATCCTTTGGACTAACTCAGAAACCGGCCATGCCAAGCGAAATGTGGCTGCCGCTCTTGGTCATGGTTCTGGGGTTTTACGCCTTTGCCGCTTTCATCGTACTGGTGCGCATGCGTACGGAAATACTCAATCGAGAGATGGGCGCTCGATGGGTTCGGGATTGGATCCAAGTACGGAGTGAGCGCTAAATGTATTTCGATTCCTTTGCTGAGTTGCTGCAGATGGGTAAGCACGGTTTCTACGTATGGACCGCCTATGGGGCCACAGTCTTGGTGCTGCTGCTAAGCTGGCTCAGCGCGCGAGGCGCATTTTTGAAAACGTCGCAACGGCTTCAGCAGCAGGCCGAGCTAGCCCAGCGCAGCGCCCAATCAGCCCAACCCTCGGAAGACAGAACATGAATCCAAAGCGCAAACAACGTCTGTATTTGACGCTGTTTTTACTGTTGGTGGCCGGTGGCATTACCGCTCTGCTAATCCAGATCTCCGGCGAAAACATGAACATGTTTTATCCGCCCTCGGATGTGGTATCCGGGAAGGCGCCCGTGGGCGAAAACCTACGTGCCGGAGGCATGGTTCAAGATGGCAGCGTGGTGCGCAGCGAGTCTGATCTTGGTGTTACCTTCGTCTTAACCGATCACAAGGGTGCTGACTTCACCGTGCAATATACGGGTATCCTGCCGGACTTGTTCCGTGAGGGACAGGGCATCTTGGTCCAAGGCCAGTTAAATCAGACAGGCGTCTTTGAAGCTACCGAGGTGCTGGCCAAGCATGATGAAAACTACATGCCGCCAGAGTTAATGGAGCTTCAGGACGAGCGGCCACAGCAGCAAGCGGCGCCGATGCCGGGCTTTCCAGCGTCGGGCCAAGACTCGACGGCAGTAACGACCGGATCGGCTTATGATTCCTGAACTGGGTAATTTCGCCTTGGTGCTCGCTTCGGTTTTGGCCATGGGTGGTGCCAGCCTTGGCCTCTACGCCCCTCGGGAGCCGGTGCTGCAAAACGGCGTTATGTCCATGGTCTTTGGTCAGTGGGCCTTTAGTTTCCTAGCCTTTGTGGCGCTGGTTTACGCCTTTGTTGTCGATGATTTCAGCGTTTCCTATGTCGCCAACCACTCGAATTCGTTACTGCCTTGGTACTACAAAGTCAGCGCAGTTTGGGGCGGGCACGAAGGCTCGTTCCTGCTCTGGATTTTAATCATGGGCACTTGGATGCTGGCCTTTTGTCTGCGCTCGGACCAATACCCTGAGAGGTTCACCACGCGGGCGCTGGGCGTATTGTCTCTGCTGAATCTAGGTTTCATCTGTTTCGCGCTGTTTACCAGCAACCCCTTTTTACGCCTTATCCCGCTGTCGCCTGCAGACGGGGCCGACCTTAATCCGCTGCTTCAGGACTTTGGTTTAATTGTTCATCCGCCACTGCTCTACGCTGGCTATGTCGGCCTAGCCATCCCTTTCGCCATGGCGGTGGCTGCCTTATTGGAGGGGCGCGTGGACGCCACCTGGGCACGCTGGAGCCGCACGTGGACCAATATGGCTTGGGCGTTGCTTACCTGTGGAATTGCTCTGGGCAGTTGGTGGGCTTACTACGAGTTGGGCTGGGGGGGGTGGTGGTTTTGGGATCCGGTTGAGAACGCTTCCTTTATGCCTTGGCTGGCTGCCACCGCCCTAGTGCATTCCCTGTCGGTGACGGAAAACCGAGGGACCTTTAAAAGCTGGACTCTGCTGCTGGCCATCACCGCATTTTCCTTTTCGCTGCTGGGGGCGTTTATCGTGCGCTCCGGGGTGCTGACGTCGGTGCACTCATTCGCCGTGGACCCCGAACGGGGTATGTACATACTGATTTTCCTAGCCTTGGTTGTGGGGGGGTCTTTGAGCCTTTATGCGGTTCGAGCCGGGCAAAATACGGCAAAGGTTGGCTACGAGATACTCAGTCGAGAATTCTTCATGCTGGTGAACAACATCATCATGGTGGTTGCGTTGGCGGTAGTACTCTGGGGCACGCTGGCGCCCATCGGCTACGAGGCTCTTACCGGTGGCCGGATATCGATCGGCACGCCATTCTTTAACGCGTTTTTTGTCCCCTTGGGCTTGCTGCTACTGGGTGCTCTTGCGCTAGTGCCGGTGCTCAACTGGAAGCGCACCAGAGTGCAGATTTTCACAAGTGTTTACCAAGCCTTGGGCGTATCAGGCTTATTGGGTGGGCTGGTTTGGTTTGCTCTCGATCCGGCAACCCTGCTTGTTGCCGGCGCTATCGCTCTGTCCGCTTGGGTAGTGCTGACCCACGCAAGGCATCTTTGGTTTCGGTTGCGCAAGGGGAGTGTGCCAGCAGCCTACATTGGCATGACGTTGGCGCACGTGGGCTTCGCCATGGGCACGACCGGGATAGCGGTGACCGCGACTCAATCGGTGGAGTCTGATGTGCGCATGAGCCCCCAAGGCAGTATCACCCTAGCCGGTCAACAGGTGACCTTTGTCGGCGTTACAGACGTTCTAGGGCCAAACTATGCTGCCCAGCAGGGGATTTTTATCGTCAACGATGGCGATAGGCGTTACGAGCTTCGGCCTGAGAAACGTCAATATTTCGCTGGAGGCAACACCATGACCGAGGCGGGAATTTCCGCCGGATTCCTAGCCGATACCTATATTTCTCTCGGCGAGCCTCTCGATGGCGAGGCCTGGGCCGTGCGCGCCCACTACAAACCACTGGTGCGCTGGGTGTGGCTTGGTGCGTTGCTTATGGCCTTTGGCGGAATCCTCGCAGTTTTTGATAAGCGCTATGCTCGTCAGCGGCGCAGGCAGTTGGTGCGGCAGGGGGAGGTGACGGTCTCGTGAGTCGCGCCAGCCTCTTTGTGCCCTTAGGTGTTTTCATCGTAATCCTGACCCTTGGCTATGTGGGATTTGATCTCGGTGCCCGCAGCGAGTTGCCGTCTGCCCTGCTAAACAAACCCTTTCCCGAGTTCAACGCGCGGCTTCTGGGGGAGCAGGACCAGTCGATCACCCGTGACGATCTGCTTGGGCAGCCCACCTTGGTGAATGTTTGGGCGACGTGGTGCCCGACCTGTCTCAGCGAACATGAACAACTGATGCAGATTGCAGCAACAACCGATGTGCAGATTGTTGGAGTGAATTATAAGGACCGTCCGGACAAAGCACTGCAGTGGCTGGCTCAGTTCGGAAATCCTTATCGCTGGGTGTTGGATGATCGTGACGGATTGCTTGGCATCGAAATGGGGGTTTACGGAGCGCCAGAGACGTTCTTGCTGGATGCTCAGGGACAGGTGGTTTACAAGCGAGTAGGCGACATTAATCCCCGCATTTGGCGATCGGAATTGGCCCCGAGACTGCTGGAGCTTGGGGTCAGCATTGCCCCGGGAGAAAGCCAGCCATGACGTCCGGTCAATCCGGCAGATGGATCCTCAGTCAGTTAACCCTAGTGGTCTTGGCTTGGTGCAGCGCAGGTGTTTGTTTCGCGGTT
>Ga0181579_10001814_pt1 | contig 17509 bp, 19 predicted proteins | sample 071ome_24_FD_132996 | JGI IMG/M metagenome (GOLD analysis project Ga0181579, IMG submission 132996) | Coastal salt marsh microbial communities from the Groves Creek Marsh, Skidaway Island, Georgia - 071402CT metaG (megahit assembly) | ecosystem: Environmental > Aquatic > Marine > Intertidal... | reverse complement strand
CGGCGCAATCGCTAGGATGCCGCCCATGTGCGGTCGCTACTTCCTGCAGTCTCCTGCCGAGTCCATTCGGCAGCTATTTGATCTCCAGGGCGCGCTCCCCAACTTTCCGGCCCGCTACAACGTGGCCCCGACCGATATCATGCCGGTGGTCCGGCTGAATGCGGCGCGCGAGCGCGAACTTGCGCTGCTCCGATGGGGGTTGGTGCCGGGCTGGGCCGACAGTCTTGCCGTCGGATCGCGCATGATCAATGCGCGCAGTGAAACCGTGGCCACCAAAGGGGCGTTTCGAGAGGCCTTCAAGTCCAGGCGCTGCCTTGTGCCGGCCGACGGGTATTTCGAATGGAAGGTGGTTGAGGGCCAACGGCAGCCCTACCTCATTCGCCCCTCGGATGGCTCGATCGTTGTTTTTGCCGGTATTTGGGAGACGTGGACTCGCGCTCAGGCCGTCGAAGCCGGCAGCCCGCGCGACGTCGGTCCGGCCGGTCAGGTCATCGAGACCTATTCGATCGTGACCGGACCTGCACTCCCCTCGGTCGCCAATACCCACGACCGCATGCCGATTGTCCTGGGTAGGGGGGCGTTCGATGGCTGGCTCGCTCCTGACGCCACAACCGAAGATTTGGTGCCCCTCATGACGCCCGACCATGTCGATCTCGAGGTGATGGCCGTGGGCCCCAGCGTGAACAGCGTCAAGAACGACGATCCAAGGTGTCTCGAACCCGGCGAGGTCATGCCGCCCCGCCAAGCGAGCCTGTTCTAGAAGATGTTCGGGCTCTTGCGACCTGCGCTTTTTGCGCTCGATCCCGAACGGGCCCACAACGTGACGCTCGCGGCCCTGCGAACCGGTTTGGTTCCCTCGCCAGGGTCGCCCGTTGCGGGTCTAGGGGTCGATCTGTGGGGCTTGCGTTTTCCCAATCCTGTGGGGCTTGCCGCCGGGTTCGACAAGAACGCTGTGGCCTCTAGGGCAATGCTCAAATTGGGTTTTGGTTTTGTCGAAGCCGGTACGGTCACGCCTAAACCGCAAGCCGGAAACCCCAGGCCGCGCATATTTCGCTTGCCGGAAGATCGTGCCGTCATCAATCGGCTGGGGTTCAACAACGAAGGCCACGATGCGTTCGCCCGAAACCTCGATCGCCAACGCACGCGCAAGCCGGGGATCATCGGCGTCAATGTCGGCGCCAACAAAGACAGCGCGGACCCCATTCAGGATTACGTCGTCGGGGTCATAAGATTCGCCGCGATTGCGGACTATTTCGTAGTCAACATTTCGTCGCCGAATACGCCGGGCCTGCGCGATCTGCAAGCGCGCAGCGTGTTTCAGGACCTCCTTTCCCGTATCGACACGGCGCGGAACGAGGCGACGGCGCGCCCCCCGCTCTTGGTCAAGATCGCACCCGATCTCACAACGCCGGGACTCGCGGCCATTGTCGAAGTCGCGCTCGACACCGGCGTCGACGGGCTGATTGTCTCCAACACCACGATCGAACGCCCGCCGTCGCTGCGCAGTTCGTACGCCGGCGAAACTGGCGGACTTTCCGGGCAGCCGCTGTTCGCCATGGCGACCGAGGTCTTGAAGCAAACCTTTCGCATCAGCGAGGGGCGTCTGCCGCTGGTCGGTGTCGGGGGGATTGCGTCGGGCGCCGACGCCTATGCCAAAATCAAAGCGGGCGCGTCGCTCGTGCAGCTCTATTCGGCGCTGATCTACCAGGGCCCCGGCCTCGTCCAGAACATCTTGCGCGACGTACACACATTGCTCGAACGGGACGGTGCGAAAAAGCTCGCGGATGTCGTCGGCGTGGACTCGGGCGCATGACGTTCAAGAATCAAAAAAAGTACTGCTGCTAATGAGTTACGAAGTTCTCTCCGGCTTTGGCGCGGTGGCGTCGCGATATGATCTCGCCTTAATCGATCTCTGGGGGGTCGTGCACAACGGCAAGGAACCCTATCCAGGCGTGCTCGATTGTCTCGCCCGCATGCGTGATGCGGGGATGACGCGCATCCTCTTGTCGAACGCGCCGCGGCGGGCCTCGGCGGTAGCGCGGCAAATCGAGGGATATGGGATCGGGTCCGATGCCTATGATCACATCGTTAGTTCCGGCGACGTTACGTTCAACGCCTTGCAGGCCGGGCTGCCGTCCCTTCAAGGACAGAAGCGCTACTTCTATTGCGGTCCGGAGAAAGATGCGGGCCTCCTTGACGGTCTGGATTTCCGGGCGGTCGCCGATATCGAACAAGCTGCCTTTCTCCTGGTTGCAGGGCTACGCAACGACGAAAGCGAGACCCCCGCCGACTATGACGACCTGCTCCAAGCCGCAAATGCACGCGGCCTTCCGCTGGTCTGCGTAAACCCCGATATCAGTGTCATGCGCGGCACCCGGATTTTGCCGTGCGCCGGCGCCGTCGCCGCGCGATACGCCGATCTGGGCGGCGAGGTCATTCAATTCGGCAAGCCCTTTTCCCCTGCCTATGAGGCCTGCCTCGCGGGTCGGTCGGTGCCGCCATCTCGCGTCGTGGCGATTGGCGACAGTCCGCGCACCGACATTGCGGGGGCGAACGCCTTCGGCATCGATTCGATTTTCATCGCTGGCGGTTTGCACCGCACAGACATCGGCGACCCGATCGATCAGGCCCGACTGGCGGCCTTCATCGAATCCGGTGACGCTCGGCCGACGGCGGTCATGTCGGGGCTGACGTGGGACGCGTCAGGCTGAGGTGCGGCCGTCACCTACGATATGGCCTAGCGCCATATAGTCGGACGACTGCATCTCCATCAGGCGTGACACCGTGCGCGAGAACTCGAACGCGCCATGGCCTTCGGGGTAAAGATCGTTCGGCTCGGCCTCGGCGGAGCAAATCAGATTGACCTTATGTTCGTAGAGCGCATCGATCAGCGTGGTAAACCGCTTGGCCTCGTTGCGATTCTCTGGCCCCATGCGGGGAATGCCCGAAATGATGACGGTGTTGAACGACTCGGCGATCGCGAGATAGTCGGCACTACCCAACGGCCGGGCACATAGTTCCTCGAAAGTCATGCAGCCCACGCCGGCAAGGGCGTTCGGCACCTCAACGGTGCGGCCTTGGACTTGTAAGGTCACTCTTTCGCCGCGGTCATGGCCGGTCAGACGATGAAAGGCGTCGGCCAGCTCACGCTCGCTCTCCGGTCCCAGCGGCGTATGAAATACCCCGATGTCGCGCAGTTGCTCGAGCCGATAGTCTTTGTCGCCGTCGAGATGCACGATGTCGCAACGTTCTTTAAGCAGCTCGATGAACGGCAAAAAGAGCTCTCGGTTCAGTCCACCGAGATAAAGATCGTCGGGCGGGCGGTTCGAGGTCGCGACGACCACCACGTTGCGCTCGAACATCTTCTTAAAAAGCCGCGACAAAATCATCGCGTCAGCCGTGTCGGTGACCTGAAACTCGTCAAAGCAAAGCAGCGTCGTTTCCTTGGAGATTTGCTTTGCAACGTCTTTCAAAGGATCACCGGTATTTGCCGGGTTCTGCCGCAGTTTGAAAACCCGGGCGTGTACATCGAGCATAAACGCATGGAAATGAACCCGACGTTTCGGCACCGACGAGACGGTGTCGAAAAACAGGTCCATGAGAATGGATTTGCCGCGCCCGACGCCGCCCCACAGATACAAGCCCTTTGGTGCTGGTTCCTTCTTGGCGCCGACCAGTCGCGAAAACAGCCCACTCCCTTTTCCGCCAAACCCGTCGAGATTTCGGACGACTTCGGTCAGGCGGTCCACGACGCTGTCTTGAACCGGGTCCGGGTGCCAGCCCTCCTGTTCGTGCAGGCGTTGGTATGCCGCGTCGAGCGTCGTCACGATGGCGTTTAACCGATGAGTAGGCCGGCGCGGGCAAGCTTGGTCAACGCGGCTTCCAGTCGCGTCGTCGCGTCGCTACCTTCACCCGAAAGATATGAGGTCAGCATGCCGCGGTCGTGACGGCCATCGAGATGCGGCAGCACGGCGAGACAATCGGCGTCGTCGATCTCTACGTTATCCAGCAGCATCGTCGTGACGCGACTGCCACGTTGCGCCTGGACGCGCGCCAACGCCGTAGTGGCGGGTCTCAGATCGATCGTCGCAGTAACACGCGGCGGCGTCCTGTGTAGGTGGACAAGCCCGCGGGCATATACCGCGAACAGCGTGCTCATCAGCGTCATGATGGCGTCGGGTTCGAGGGCGCGCCCCGCGGTTCGCTGAACATGACCAAGGATCGCTTCAAGCGACCTTGCTTCAGGGTACACGGTCCCAAGAAGATCGAGCGCTTGCTGGGCCACGCCGGCCTCCACGGCGATCTCGATACCGCCGGGGTTCTTGTAGGTCGGCGTTTGTGAGGTGGCATCTTGTCCCGGCGGACGTTGCAGGGGTGAAGCGACATAGAGCTTGGCCAGCATTCGTTGGTCGGGCTGCCCAGCCGGTCGGCGACCCTTCGCGAATACCGATTCTCGAAACGTCCGGTTGGTGAGGAAATCGAGCCGCCGTTCGCGCGCATGTAAATCCGAGATCGTTTTCAGCGCTTCAGCGATGGCCGCCGGATAGGTATCCGGAATCATCGCCTCGAAACCGGCTTCCCCCACGTAAAAGAGATCGCGCTCGTTACCTGCGCGGACAACCTCGTCGAAGTAGAACGCCGTGTTGTGGGTCTCCAGTAGATCGTGTGCGAGGTAGGAGTCACCAAGCTTGCTCACGTTGTCGTTCTCGTCGGCAATGATTTGCCCGTAGGCCCAGCCCAAGTCGCGTACTGTTTCGGTCAACGCGGCCAAGGCGGTGCGCGCCGTGCCTACTTTTTCCCCCACATCGGCGATGCCGGCGGTTTCTTGCATCAGAAAATCCCGCACGATGCGGCGATGGTGCCAGCCCGGCAGCGCATTATAGCTGAGATAAAGCAGTCCGCCGGGCGCCAGGAGGTCGCGACACAGCGACAGCAGTTCGTCATGGCGGCTGGGTGGAATCCAAGACAGCAACCCGTGGGCGACAACGTAATCGCACGGCGTGTTGCGATCTAACTCCTTGAAATCACAACAAATAAAATGGGCGTTGCCGATGCCGGCCTCGGCGCCAAGGGCTTCGGCGTGGGCGATTTGTGGGGCGGAAAAATCGACCCCGACACACGTCGCCCGGGGCAGGGCGCTAGCGATGGCGAGAAGGTTTTCGCCGGTGCCACAGCCCAACTCCAGCACTCGCGCGGTGCTTACGTCGGGTGGTTCGAGTCCAAAAACAGTGGCGAGGGTCGCCAATGTATCCGGGTGCGTCTTACGTCGCGCCCGCGTTTCGTAGGGCAGTTGATCGTAACTGCTCCGAAGACCGTCGTCGGGCGGCGCGTCGCTCACCGCGCATTCCTCGGTTGGGGCGCGAACTAGCGCCGCTCTTGCATCAGTTTCTTGGTCTTGGCGATCGCCTTCGCCGGGTTCAGGCCTTTGGGGCATGCTGCCGTGCAATTCATGATCGTGTGGCAGCGGTAAAGCCGGAACGGATCTTCAAGGTCGTCCAAGCGTTCGCCGGTGTACTCGTCGCGGCTATCGGCAATCCAGCGATAGGCCTGTAGCAAGACCGCGGGGCCGAGATAACGGTCGCTGTTCCACCAATAGCTCGGGCAACTCGTCGAGCAACAAGCGCAGAGAATGCATTCCCATAAGCCGTCCAGTTCGGCACGCTCCTCGCGCGACTGAAGACGTTCCCGGGTCGGCGGCTCGGATTCGGCCTGGAGCCAGGGCTTCACCGTGGCGTATTGGGCGTAGAGATTGTTCATATCCGGCACGAGGTCTTTGATGACCTTCATGTGCGGCAGCGGGTAAATCTTGACGTCTTTCTTCACGTCTTCGATTGCCTTGGTGCAGGCCAGCGTGTTGGACCCGTCGATGTTCATCGCGCAAGACCCGCACACACCTTCGCGGCAAGAACGCCGAAAGGTCAGGCTGGGATCTTGTTCGTTCTTAATCTTGATCAGGGCGTCGAGCACCATGGGTCCACAGGAGTCGAGGTCGACCTCATAGGTGTCGATGACCGGATTGTTCCCGTCATCGGGGTTCCACCGGTAGACGTTGAATTCCTTCGTCCGTTTGGCGCCGGCCGGTGCCTTGACCGTCTTGCCTTTTCCGATCTTGGAATTGCGGGGAAGTGTGAACTCAGCCATGGGGGCTCCTGCTGGCTCTAGTAAACCCGCGCCTTGGGCGGGAAATAGGAAACTTCATCGGTCAACGTGTATTCGTGCACGGGCCGATAGGTGATCTTCACGGCGCCGTTCTCGTCGTAGCGCTGCATGGAATGTTTCATCCAGTTTTCGTCGTCACGGTCGGGAAAGTCTTCCCGCGCGTGCGCGCCGCGGCTTTCCTGCCGGTTCGCCGCGCCATGCATCGTCACGACCGCCTGACCGACGAGATTGTCGAGTTCCAACGTCTCCACGAGGTCGGAGTTCCAGATCATCGACCGGTCGGTTACCCCAATGTCGGACATGCTCTTGCGCACGTCGTCGATCAAGGTTTTGCCTTCCTCGAGCACTTCGCCGGTGCGGAACACGGCGCAGTTGTTTTGCATCGTGGCTTGCATGGCATCGCGAATCTTGGCCGTCGGCGTACCGCCGCTCGCATTGCGGAAATGATCCAGCCGCGCGAGCGCCTTATCGACGCTTGCCTGCGGCGTTGAGCGATGGCCGGTGCCGGGCGTCACCACCTCGGCGGCGCGGTTGGCCACGGCGCGACCGAAGACCACGAGGTCGAGCAGCGAGTTCGAGCCCAATCGGTTGGCGCCATGCACCGAAACGCATGCCGCTTCGCCCGCCGCCATGAGGCCGGGCACGATGGCGTCGGGGTTGTCGTCGGTCGAGTTGATGACTTCGCCATGGTAGTTCGTCGGAATGCCGCCCATGTTGTAGTGCACGGTCGGCAATACCGGGATGGGTTCGCGCGTTACATCGACGCCGGCGAACACCTTGGCGCTTTCCGCAATACCGGGCAGACGCTCGCCGATGATGTCGGGGTCGAGATGGTCGAGATGCAGGAAGATGTGGTCTTTGTTGGCGCCCACACCGCGGCCTTCGCGAATTTCGATCGTCATCGACCGACTGACCACGTCGCGCGAAGCCAAGTCCTTAGCGCTCGGCGCGTAGCGCTCCATGAAACGCTCGCCCTCGGAATTGACGAGATAGCCGCCTTCGCCGCGCACCCCTTCTGTAATCAAGACGCCCGCGCCGTACACCCCGGTCGGGTGAAACTGGACGAACTCCATGTCCTGGAGCGGCAAGCCGGCGCGCAGCACCATCGCGTTGCCGTCGCCCGTGCAGGTATGCGCCGAAGTGCACGAGAAATAAGCGCGGCCGTAACCGCCGGTTGCCAGCACCGTTTGGTGCGAGCGGAACAAATGCAAGCTGCCGTCGTCGAGATTCCACGCCAAGCAACCCACGCAGGCGCCTTCCTCGTCCATAATCAGATCAAGGGCGATGTATTCGACGAAAAACTCGGCCTTGTGGCGCAGCGCTTGCTGATACAGCGAATGCAAGATGGCGTGGCCGGTGCGGTCGGCCGCAGCGCAGGTGCGTTGCGCGGTGCCCTCGCCGTAATTGGTCGTCATACCGCCGAAGGCACGTTGGTAGATATTGCCGCTATCGGTGCGCGAAAAGGGAACGCCGTAGTGTTCCAACTCGATGACCGACGCCGGACCTTCTTTGCACATGTATTCGATGGCGTCTTGGTCGCCCAACCAGTCCGACCCCTTGACGGTGTCGTACATGTGCCAGCGCCAATCGTCGGGGCCCATATTGCCCAACGCCGCGGAAATGCCGCCCTGCGCGGCAACGGTGTGCGAGCGGGTCGGGAAGACTTTTGTCACACAGGCTGTCTTGAGGCCCTTTTCGGCCATTCCGACAACAGCGCGCAAACCGGCGCCGCCGGCGCCGACCACGACGACGTCATACAGGTGTTCGGTGATGGGATACGCGTCGGTCATCCTGGGTCAGCCCCCAAAGGCAACATGAAGAACGGAAAGTGCGCAGGCCAGCGCGCCTACAAGGCAGGCCCCCGATATCAGCATCAGCGAGCCAAGTTTCAGCATCTCGGCCTGAACGTAGTCCTCGATGACCACCTGTAGCCCAAGCTTCAGGTGGTAGAACATAAAGCCGATCGTCAGGAGCAGCAGGCCGGATACGACGGGGTGCCCGATCCAGGCACGCACCTCTTCGTAGGACGCGCCCGCCATGACCATCATCGAAATGACGAACCAAATGGCCAAGAACATTAAGGCGATCGCGGTCACCCGCTGGTGCCACCAGTGGTGTGCGCCCTCTTTGGCGGAACCCAGGCCGCGAGCCCTTTTCATCGGTGTTCTCAGGCTCATGGCTTACCCCCGAATCTCGTAGCCGATAATCCAGACCGCGACCGTCAGAACGGCGGTCCCGATGAGGACGGCGATCCCGCTAGCACGCGCGGTACTCAGCTCGAACCCTTTGCCCGCATCCCAAAACAGATGCCGAACGCCGTTACAGAAATGGAACATCAACGACGCGGTAAAGCCGAGCAGAATGATTCGACCGATCCAGCTGTTGAGGAAAACCTGCGCGTCTGCGAACCAATTCGGTCCAGCCGCTGCAGCCACCAACCAGTAGGTCATGAGCAACGTGCCCAAACCCAGGCCCATGCCGGTGATCCGGTGCAGAATCGACAGCGCCATCGAAATCGGCCACCGATAAACCTGAAGGTGGGGAGAGAGAGGACGATCTTGCACACTCATTAGCACGACCTTTTTCAGCGTCGTCAGGCGACAACGGGCGATATCCCTTGCGGACCGGCGGATGATTTGCCGAAATGAAGGCCCGATTAGAAACCGCGTGTTGCGGCAAGTCAATCAAACGCGAACGAATTGCAACGGCGATTTGGCCAAGGAATCCAACATCATGGCGACTATTTCGTTTCAATCTCATGTGGCCGCCGGGACCGTCGGCAACGCGGCGGCATCGACGGTAAATGCTGCGTTCGGTCGTGCCGTGTGGGCTTTCCCGACGGTCCTTTACTCCAACCATCCGGCCGGGCGGGCGTTTGCCGGTGAGGTGGTCTCCCCGCAGTTGCTTGACGAATGTGTCGTCGCTTTTCAAGAAAACGGACTAATCGAACAGGTCGACCGGGTGCAAAGCGGGTATCTCGGCGCCGTGGCGCACGCCCCTGTTATTTTGGCGCTTCTCGCGGCGGCACGGCGAACAGGCCGGGTCGTACCTTATGCGTGCGATCCGGTGTGTGGCGATCAGGCCACCGGTCTCTATGTGCCGACCGATGTTGCGACCGTCATCCGAGACGTACTGGTGCCGGCGGCGGATATCGTAACGCCCAACCTTTTCGAGCTGGGCTACCTGACCGGTGCCCCGGTCGAGACCACGTCGCAGGTCTGGGCTGCGATGCAAGCGCTTCAGACCGCGGGTCCGGGCATCGTCGTGGCGACATCGGTGCTGACACCCGACACCCCGCCAGGTCATCTTGACACCTTCCTGTTGGACGGGCCGAACGGTTGGATCGTGACCGCTCCGCACGTCGAATGCCCCGCGCACGGCGCCGGCGACGTGCTGACGGCGGTTTTTCTGGCGCGGCTCGCCGCGGGCGAGGCGCCGGAAACGGCGCTGTCACACGCCGTTTCCTCGGTTCACTGCATTCTAGAAGCCTCGGGCGGTCAGCCCGATCTGGCCCTTTATGCCGCGCGCGACGCCATTCTATCGCCGGCGCCGGTGTTTCCCGCGGTGCCTAGGCCGCCTTCTTGAGGTGGCGATTAATCAGCGATTCGGCGATCTGCACGGCGTTGAGCGCGGCGCCCTTACGCAGGTTGTCCGACACCACCCACAGGTTTAGACCGTTCTCCACGGTCGCATCCTCGCGTATGCGGCTGACGAACGTGGCGTAATCGCCGACGCAATCGATCGGCGTCGTGTAGCCGCCATCTTCGGCTTTATCGACCAGCATCAGGCCCGGTGACTCGCGCAAGAGGTCGCGCGCCTCGGCGGCCGACATCGGCCGCTCAAGCTCCAGGTTGACCGCCTCGGCGTGACCGACGAACGTCGGCACGCGAACGCAGGTCGCGGACAGCTTGATCTTGGGGTCGAGAATCTTCTTGGTCTCGACCATCATCTTCCATTCTTCTTCGGTGGTGCCGTCTTCCATGAACCCGCCGATATGCGGGATCACGTTAAAAGCGATCTGTGCCGGAAACTGCTCCGGGACCACCGGGTCGTTCACGTAGATGCCCTTGGTCTGATTGAAGAGCTCGTCCATCGCCTCTTTGCCGGCGCCCGAGGTCGACTGATACGTCGCCACCACCACACGCTTGATCGTTGCAGCGTCGTGAATCGGCTTCAGCGCGACCACAAGTTGGGCCGTCGAACAGTTGGGATTGGCGATGATGTTCTTGCGGGTATAACCCGCGACCGCATCGGCGTTGACCTCCGGCACGACCAGCGGAACGTCGGGGTCCATGCGATACTTCGAGGCGTTGTCGATCACCACACAGCCCGCCTTAGCCGCGATCGGCGCAAACTCCGTCGAAACGGGCGAGCCCGCCGCGAACAGGGCGATGTCCGTGCCGGAGAAGTCGTAGTCCTCGAGCGCTTGAATCCGCAGGGTCTTTTCGCCGAACGACACCTCTTTGCCGGCGGACCGGCTTGAGGCGAGAGCGATGACTTCGCTTACGGGGAACTTGCGTTCCTCGAGAATGTTCAGCATTTCGCGGCCGACGTTTCCCGTCGCGCCGACGACTGCTACGCGGTAACTCATGGTCCTAACTCCTGCGGGCCGCTAGGCGGCCAGTTCGCTCAACGCGTCCAGGACGGCGTCTCCCATGCCGTCGGTGGACACTTTTTCCATTCCGGGCTGCATGATATCGGGCGTTCTGATGCCCCGATCAAGCACTTTAGCGACGGCCGCCTCGACCAGATCGGCTTCCGCCGACAGATCGAAGGAATACCGCAGCAACATCCCAAAGCTCAGGATTTGCGCGAGTGGGTTGGCCACTCCTTGGCCGGCAATATCCGGGGCGCTGCCGTGGCAGGGCTCGTACAGCGCGGGCCGGCGTCCGTTGTCGTCCACCGCACCCAGCGAGGCCGAGGGCAGCATGCCGATCGAGCCCGTCAGCATCGCGGCTTGATCCGAAAGCATGTCGCCGAACAGATTGTCGGTCACGATGACGTCGAACTGCTTGGGCGCGCGCACCAACTGCATGGCACAAGCGTCGGCCAGCATGTGACTCAACTCGACATCTTGGTAAGAGGCCTTATGCACTTCGGTCACGACCTCGCGCCACAAAACGCCGGTCTCCATCACGTTGGACTTTTCGACCGAACACACCCGGTTGTCGCGCTTGCGGGCGAGATCGAACGCGACATGCGCGGCTCGCTCGATTTCTTGGGTCGTGTAGATCTGAGAATCGATGGCGCGCTTAGAGCCGTCGGCCAGAGTCGTGATCTCCTTCGGCTCGCCGAAATACACGCCGCCGGTCAGTTCGCGCAGGATCATAATATCCAACCCGGACACCAAGTCGGTCTTCAAGCTCGATGCCTCGGCCAGCGCGGGGAATACCGTCGCAGGCCGCAAGTTGGCGAAAAGGTCCAGCTTCTTGCGAATCCGTAGCAAGCCGTTTTCGGGCCGCACGTCGCGCGCGACGCCGTCCCACTTCGGGCCGCCGACGGAGCCGAACAAGATCGCATCCGTCTCGATCGCTTTTTGCATCGTCTCGTCTGTCAACGAGGTGCCGTGCGCGTCATAGGCCGTGCCGCCGACCAGATCTTCGGTCAGATCGAACTTCAGCGCCCGCTTGCTGGCGAACCAATCGACCACGCGGAGGGCCTGCCCGGTGCACTCCGGACCGATGCCGTCGCCGGCGAGGACGAGGATTTTCTTGTTGCTCATGTCGGCGATCTTTCTACAGCCAGGGGCAGTCGGCGCCGAGGCGCGTTTCGTAATCCGTGATATCGGCTTCGTGTTGCAACGTCAGGCCGATGTCGTCCAACCCGTTCAGCAAATTGTGCCGCCGATTGGGCTCGATATCGAAAGCCACCTCGGTGCCGTCGGCGCGTCGGATGACCTGCTTCTCCAGATCGACCGTCAGCGTTGCGCCTTGCTGGGCGTCCTTCATCAAGGCGTCGCGATCTTCGGGCGACACCACGATCAACAAGATCCCGTTCTTGGCCGAGTTGTTGAAGAAAATGTCGGCAAAGCTCGTGGAAATCACGCAGCGAATGCCGAAGTCGGCCAATGCCCAGGGGGCATGCTCGCGGCTCGAGCCGCACCCGAAATTGTCGCCCGCCACGATGATCTTCGCATCGCGAAACGGTTCTTGGTTCAAGATGAAATCTGGGTTCTCCGCGCCCGATTCGTCGAACCGCATGCGAAAGAACACGACCTCGCCAAGCCCGGTCCTCTTGATCGTCTTGAGGAACTGCGCCGGGATAATCATGTCGGTATCGATGTTCTTCAGCGGCATGGGGGCCGCGGTACCGGTCAAAACGCCAAACTTTTCCATGATTGAAATCCGTTAGTTGTCGAGGGCGCGAACATCGGTCAGATGGCCGGTGACCGCGGCGGCGGCGGCCATGGCGGGGCTGACGAGGTGCGTGCGGGCCCCAGTGCCTTGGCGGCCTTCGAAGTTGCGGTTAGAGGTCGAGGCACAGCGTTCGCCCGCCCCTACTTTGTCGGGGTTCATCCCCAGGCACATCGAACACCCGGGCTCGCGCCATTCCCAACCGGCATTGAGGAAGATTTTGTCGAGGCCTTCTTCTTCGGCTTGTTGTTTCACAAGACCGGAGCCGGGTACAACCAGCGCAACCACCCCGTCGGCAACCTTGCGGTCCTTGGTGATCGCGGCGGCGCTGCGCAGGTCTTCGATGCGCGCATTGGTGCACGAGCCGATAAAGACCCGGTCCACCCTGATCTCTTCGATCGCCATCCCGGGCGTCAGGCCCATGTAGTCGAGCGCCCGTTCCATCGCGACCTTTTTGGCTTCGTCCTTGGCGTCGGCGGGGTCGGGCACCTTGCCGTTGATCGGGGCGACATCTTCCGGGCTCGTGCCCCACGTCACTTGCGGCACGATATCCGAGGCGTTGATCGTCACTTCCTTGTCGTAGGTCGCGCCGTCGTCCGACGGCAGCGACTGCCAATACGCCACGGCTTGTTCCCACTGGCCGCCTTTCGGCGCCATGGGCCGGCCTTTTACATATTCGAACGTCGTTTCGTCCGGCGCGATCAAGCCGGCGCGAGCACCGGCTTCGATGCTCATGTTGCACACCGTCATCCGCGATTCCATCGACAGGTCGCGCACGGCCTGCCCGGCATATTCAATGACGTGCCCGGTGCCGCCGGCGGTGCCGATCTTGCCGATGATCGCCAAGATCAAATCCTTTGCGGTGACGCCGTTCTTCAATGCGCCTTCGACCGTCACCCGCATGTTGGCAGGCCGCTTCATCGGCAGCGTTTGGGTGGCCAGCACATGTTCCACTTCGGAGGTGCCGATGCCGAACGCCAACGCCCCGAATGCGCCGTGGGTGGCCGTATGCGAATCGCCGCATACGACGGTCATGCCGGGCTGCGTCAGTCCTTGTTCGGGGCCGATGATGTGAACGATGCCCTGACGGATGTCCTCGATGGGAATATAGGGCACGCCAAAGTCGGCGACGTTCTTCTTTAGCGTCTCCAGCTGAAGGCGGCCCTCCTCGTCCTCGATCACCGTTAAGCGGTCGGCCGTGGTCGGCACGTTGTGATCCGGCACCGCCAACGTGCGCTCGGGGCTGCGCACCTTGCGTCCCGCCATGCGCAACCCTTCGAAGGCTTGCGGGCTGGTCACTTCGTGAACGAGGTGGCGATCGATGTAGATGATCGCCGTACCGTCCTCGACCTCTTTGACGAGGTGGGCGTCCCAGATCTTGTCGAACAATGTGCGTGGGTTTGCCATCGGCTTCCGTCCTTCGTGATCTGCTTATTCGCTCGCGCTGTCGGCCTTGGCGGCGTCTGCCGTGCGCCGATCGTCGCGCTTCTCGGCGATGCGGGCACGTTTACCGGTGCGGCCGCGCAGATAGTAAAGCTTGGCGCGGCGGACATCGCCGTGGCGCACCACTTCGATCCCGGCAATCTGGGGCGAGTGCAGCTGGAAGATGCGTTCCACGCCCTCGCCGTACGACAGCTTGCGCACCGTAAATGACGAGTTGATGCCGCGGTTCTTACGGGCGATGCATACGCCCTCGAAAACCTGCACACGCTCGCGCTCGCCTTCGACGACTTTGATGCTCACGCGCACGGTCGCACCGGGGCCGAACTCAGGGACCGACGCACCGAGGCGCGCGACCTGATCTTTCTCAAGTTGCTCAATAATGTTCATGGCTAAATCCTTGCCTTTCTACTGTCGACGGACCGGCTCCAGAGATCTGGCCGCCGCTGTCTGGTGATTCTGTTCGATTCGTTCTGACGCCATTCGCGAACCCGTTCGTGATGACCCGAGGTCAGCACGTCGGGCACCGCCATCCCTTCCCAAACTCGGGGTCGGGTGTAATGCGGGTATTCGAGAAGGTCCCCTTCGAAGGACTCTTCGGAAAGACTGTCTTGGTCGCCGAGCACGCCCGGCACCAACCGGATCACGGCATCGATCAGCGCGATCGCCGCGGGTTCGCCGCCCGACAGGACGAAATCGCCCAAGCTGACTTCCTCGATGTCGCGCGCCTGCAAGATGCGCTCGTCGACGCCTTCAAAGCGGCCGCAAATCAGCGTCACGACCTCTACCGTCGCCAGTTCTTTGACCAGCGATTGGGTAAGCGGGGTCCCGCGCGGCGACAAATAGATTTGCCGGCGGGTCTGTGCCGGGCGTGCCGTTGCGGCGTGATCGAGTCCGGCAGCGACCACATCGGGTCGGATCACCATTCCCGGTCCGCCACCGAACGGCGTATCGTCCACCGTACGATGCTTGTCGACGGCAAAGTCGCGCAAGTCCACGACGTCAAGCGCCCACAGCCCGGCGTCGAGGGCCTTGCCGGCCAGCGACAGCCCCAGCGAGCCCGGAAAGGCCTCGGGCAGAACGGTCAGCACTTGCGCGGCCCACGCAGGCGCGGTGCTTTGTGCGGCGCGATGGTTCATGACGGCGCGCCTTCGTCGTCGGTTTCTTCGGGCAACGCCACGACGACGTGCCGACCGATCTCGACCTCGGGCACGAAGTCGTGGGTGAACGGCACCATGACCGAAGCCGAACCGTCCTCCGGCGCAATCTCGATCACGTCGCCCGCACCGAAGTTATGAACCTCCGACACGCGGCCCACAGGGTGCCCATTGTCGTCGATGGCCTTCAGGCCGATCAGGTCCACGAGGTAGAACTCGTCGCCCTCGGTTTGCGGAAACAGCGCGCGATCGACGAACAACGACGTGCCACGCATCGCCTCGGCATCGGTGCGCGACTCGACACCCGCGAAGTGCGCCACGAACGTGTCGCCCTTCAACGGTCGTGCGCGGATAACGCGATACTCTTGCGTGCCGTGTTCGTCTTGAAACATCTCGTACGAACTCACTGTTTCCACATCGTCCCCGAACCACTTCACAACCACGTCGCCGCGAATGCCGTGTGCTCGGGTCACCACTCCCATCAGAATATTCTGCCGGGATTTCTCCACCGCCTATTCGGCCTTAGCGGCCTCTTCTTCTGCAGCCGGTTCGGCCGCGGCTTCTTCGGCAGAGGCCGCTTCCGCGGGTGCCTCCTCGGCGGGTGCGGCATCTTCCGCCGGGGCCTCTTCGGCCGGTGCGGCGGCGGCTTCCTCGGCGGCCTTCAACCGTTCCTGGGCTTTCGCTTTGGGTTTGGCCTTTTGCGGATTGTTCCGCTGGGCCGGTACCGGAATGATCTCGGCTTCGCCGAGAAAACGTGCCACCCGATCGGTCGGCCGGGCGCCATTGTCGAGCCAATACTTGACCCGGTCGGCGTCGATTTTGACCCGGTTCGGATCGGTTTTGGGCAGCAGCGGATTATACGACCCGACACGTTCGATGAACTTGCCGTCGCGCGGGCTGCGGACATCGGCGACGACGACCCGGTAATAGGGACGTTTCTTGGCACCGGCTCGGGATAGACGAATCTTGGTGGACACGGGTTGGCTACCTCTTGTTGCTAATCTTGAGTGTTACTGCGGAAATTGTTGGGGCGGGATCAAATTGCGTAGGGCTTCGGGCGACAGTCCTTTGCCCTTCTTCCCCATCTTCCCGACCTTTTTCATCATCGTGGAAATCTGCTTGTACTGTTTGAGTAGTCGGTTGACGTCTTGAATTTCGACACCGGCGCCACCGGCGATGCGCCGTCGGCGCGAGCCGTTGAGAATGCGCACGTTGCGACGTTCCGTCGGTGTCATCGAACTGATGATTGCCTCTTGTCGGCGCAGCGCTTTGTCGTCGATTTGCGCCTCGGCCATTTGCTTCTTGGCTTTGCCGACGCCGGGCAGCATCGCCATCAGGCCGTTCATGCCGCCCATCTTGCGCATCTGCCGAAACTGCGCGGCCATGTCGTCGAGGTCGAACTGGCCTTTGAGGAACTTCTTCTCCAAACGCGCGGCGTCGTCGGCATCGATCGACTCTTGAGCCTTTTCGACCAGGCTGACGACATCGCCCATCCCCAGGATGCGCGAGGCAATTCGGCTCGGGTGAAAGTCTTCCAAGGCATCGAGCTTCTCGCCGGTGCCCAGCAATTTGATCGGGCAGCCGGTGACGGCCCGCATGCTAAGCGCGGCCCCGCCCCGGCCATCGCCGTCGACGCGAGTCAGCGCGATGCCGGTCAAGCCGACATGCTTTTGAAACTCGGTTGCCACATTGACCGCGTCCTGGCCGGTCAAGGCATCGGCCACCAACAAGGTCTCGGCCGGCTTAACCGCGTCGCGCACGGCGGCGACCTCGCTCATCAACGCCCCGTCGACGTGAAGGCGTCCCGCGGTGTCGAGGATCACGACGTCGAAACCGCCGAGTTTTGCTGCTTGGATCGCGCGCCTCGCGATATCGAGCGGCATTTGGCCCTCGACGATCGGTAGCGTCGGCACGCCCGATTGCTCGCCCAGCACCTTCAGCTGTTCTTGCGCCGCCGGGCGGTACACGTCCAACGACGCGAGATAAACCTTCTTCTTGTCTTTTTCCTGCAGCCGCAGCGCAATCTTGGCCGCGGTGGTCGTTTTACCCGAGCCCTGCAGACCGACGATCAGGATGGGGACCGGCGGGGTCGCCCGGAAATTTAGTTCGGCCGATTCCGAGCCCAGCATCTCTGCCAGGTGATCGTGAACGATCTTGATGACCATCTGGCCTGGGGTGACGCTGCGCAGCACCTCCTCGCCGACGGCCTTTTCCTGCACCTGGGCGATGAAGTCCTTGACCACCGGCAACGCGACGTCGGCCTCGAGCAACGCCACGCGCACCTCGCGCAGCGCCTCGGCGACGTCGCTTTCTTTCAGCGCGCCCCGGTCGGTCAGCTTGCTGAAGACCGAGCCTAAGCGCTCTTGCAGGGCATCAAACATCGCGTCTCATCGTCTAGGG
>Ga0181579_10001775_pt1 | contig 17658 bp, 14 predicted proteins | sample 071ome_24_FD_132996 | JGI IMG/M metagenome (GOLD analysis project Ga0181579, IMG submission 132996) | Coastal salt marsh microbial communities from the Groves Creek Marsh, Skidaway Island, Georgia - 071402CT metaG (megahit assembly) | ecosystem: Environmental > Aquatic > Marine > Intertidal... | reverse complement strand
GGGGAGACCGCCTGCACCACGGCGTCGGGATATCCGAGATCCGCCATGAGTTCGTCGAGGCGAGCGAGGTCGTGCCCGAGGTCGTCGCTCGGGTCTGCGGACGCGAACTCGACGAGGAGAAGTGCGCCGGGCCTGCCCCGCACGAAGCTCGACATCGCCGCTCGGTAATCCGGCCGCTCGCCGGCGAGCCGGAGTACGTTCGAGTCCACCAGTTCGACGGCGGACGGGCCGAGCGTGACGAGGTGCTGCACGGCGTCGAGGGCACGGACGAGGTCGGGGAAGTGACATACGCCGAGCACGCGCTGGCTCGGGATCTCGGCCAGCCCAAGTCTGAGGCGGGAGAAGAACGCCAGCGTGCCTTCCGACCCGACCAGCAGTCGAGCGAGCGCTTCGGCTCCGGGTCCGATCCGGTCGAGGTTGTAGCCCGCGACGTTGCGCATCGTCCGGGGCTGTCGGCGCCGAATCTCCTCAGCGTTCCTCGCGTGAAGATCGAGGACACGGGCGCGCTCCCGTTCGATCGCGTCCGCGCCGCCGGTGCGCAGGGCCTCCCCGAGCCAGAGCCGGCGTCCGTCCGCGAGCACGACCTCGAGGTCGATCACGTTGTCGACCATCATGCCGTAGCGGATCGATCGGGACCCCGCGCTGTTGTTGCCCGCCATCCCACCGAGCGTCGCACGGCTCCCCGTCGACGGATCTACCGGAAACCAGAGGCCGTCCGTTGCGAGCTGCCCGTTGAGGTGGTCGAGGACCACACCCGGTCCGACCTCGATACGTCCCGCGAAGTCGACCCGAGAGCCGCTGCCTGTCGATTCTTCCGGCCCCACCGCCTCGACGTCGCCGACGTCGTTCAGGTGCCGATGAGTGTCGAGGATGACGGCCCGTCCGATCGTCTGTCCGCACTGTGAGGTCCCGCCGCCTCTCGGAAGCACGGGCACGCCCCGGTCACGGGCGAGTCCCAGTACGGCCTGGACGTCCGTGACGCTTCGAGGGAAGACCACACCGAGTGGCTCAATCTGGTAGTGCGACGCATCCGTAGAGTAGAGACCGCGCGTGAACGCGTCGAAGCGTACCTCGCCCTCGACGGCCTGCGTCAGGGCCCGCTCGAGGTCTGGATCGCCGGGGGCGATTCGGGTCGCGGCCATCTGGTCGTCTGATCGGGTGGCGGGCCCTATCTTGGCCCGTTCCTGGACGGCGCCAACCTACCCCTCGCCGTCTCCTGTCGCATCCGAGCGAGTGCACGGTGACGTACCACAGCGGACGCCATTTCCTCCAGCTTCCCGGTCCGACCAACACGCCTGCCCGCGTGCTGCGGGCGATGTCGAAGGCGACGATCGATCACCGCGGACCCGAGTTTGCGGAGCTGACCTCGCGTCTCCTCGAAGGAACGCGGCGGCTCTTCAGGACAGAACACGACGTCTTCATTCATCCTGCCTCCGGGAGCGGAGCGTGGGAGGCGGCGATCGTGAACACGCTGTCCGAAGGCGACCGGGTCGTTTCGTTCGAGCAGGGCTTCTTTGCGCACAGCTGGGCCAGGGTCGCCGGACGGTTCGGAATCGATGTCGTTCAGGTAGCGTGGGACCCACGGATCGGTGTCACGCCGGAGGCCGTGCTCGGACAGCTCGAGGCAGATCCGTCGATCAAGGCTGTCCTGGTGGTGCACAACGAGACGTCGACCGGTGTGACGACGGACATCGAGTCGATCGGTGCCGCGATGCGCGCGTCCGGGCACCCTGCGATGCTTTTCGTCGATGCGGTGTCGTCTCTCGCGGTGACCGACCTGCAGCATGACGCGTGGGGCATCGACGTCACGGTGACGGGGTCCCAGAAGGGGATGATGTTGCCACCCGGACTCTCGCTCCTCGCCGTGAGTCCTCGCGCGATGCAGGCGCACGCATCCGCGACTCTGCCCCGTTCGTACTGGGACTGGGACGACCAGAAGGCGTTCAATGAGCGCGGCTTCTTCCCGTATACGCCCGCTACGAATCTGCTCTTCGGCATGGAGGAGGCGCTGGCGATGCTCGAGGAGGAGGGTATCGACCACGTCTTCGCGCGGCACGACCTCTTCGGCCGCGCCACGAGGGCTGCAGTCCACACCTGGGGCCTCGAGATCGTCGCCCGGAACGAGTCCGAAGCGAGCCGCGCGGCCACGGCGGTCCTCGTCCCGGAGGGACACGATGCGGACGCGGTACGACGGCTGATCCTCGATCGTTTCGACATGTCGCTCGGCACCGGCCTCGGTCCGTTCAAGGGGAAAGCCTTTCGCATCGGCCATCTGGGGGATTTGAATGCGCTGCAGCTGATGGGTACGCTGGCTGGCGTCGAGATGGGGCTTCAACTCACCGGCGTTCCGTGTGAGGCCGGTGGCGTGGCGGCGGCGATGGACATTCTGATGAAGGGAGACGCGGTATGAGCGGGCTTGGACGCGTTGAACTCGGGCGGGCGGTTGTCATCGTTTGCCTCGTGGTGCTGTCGGGTTGTGCGGCGGACGCCTCTGCGCCTCGGGAGCTCAAATTCGGTCACGTGGGTGAGCCCGGCTCTCTCTTCGCGCTGTCCGCCGACGAATTTGCACGTCGAGCCAACGACCGGCTGCCCGAAGGGTGGGAGGTCATCACATATGGCTCGAGTCAGCTCGGCGGCGATGAACTCCTGCTTCAGAAGATCAAGCTCGGAACCGTCGACTTCGCGCTTCCCTCGACGATCATGTCGTCTCAGGTCGATGCGTTCGGCCTCTTCGAGATGCCGTATCTCGTGCGCGATCGCGAGCACATGGGGGCGATCGAGAACGACGTCGTCTGGCCCGATCTGGCACCACAGGCAGACGCAGCCGGCTACCGTATCCTCGCGGTCTGGGAGAACGGCTTCAGGCACGTCACGAACAGTCGGAAACCCATCGAGACGCCCGCGGACCTCGCCGGCGTGAAGCTTCGCACACCGAGCGGCGTGTGGAGGCTCAAGTTGTTTCAGGCTCTGGGCGCGAACCCTACGCCGATGGCGCTGTCCGAGGTCTTCATTGGACTTCAGACCGGGGTGATCGACGGACAGGAGAACCCGCTGGCGCAGATCTGGGCATCGAAATTCTACGAGGTGCAGGATTACCTCTCTCTGACCGGGCACGTATACACGCCGGCCTACGTCGTCGTGTCGCCAGCGCGCTGGGACGCGATGCCGGAGGAGATCCGGTCGATTCTCGAGGAGGAGGCCCGGGCGACTCAGGCGTACGTCTACGAGACCGCGACCCGTCTGGACGCCGAACTGCTCGACCAGGTCCGTGAGGCCGGGGTCCGTGTGAACGAACCCGACCGCCAGCCCTTCCTCGACGCGAGCGCATCTCTCTACGAGGAGTTCGGGACGACGGTGACGGGTGGTGGTGACATGGTTCAGCGCGCGACCGCCGCGGGGTCGAACTGAGTATCGACTCCGCTCGGAAGGGTCTCGGGAAGTTCCTCGAGGCCGTCGTCCTCGGGCTCATGGCGGCGCTCGCCATCGTCGTGGTCGTCGGTGTCGTGTTCCGGAAGTCCGGAGCCTCACTCATCTGGTATGACGAGGTCGCGTCGATTCTCCTCGCGTGGCTGACGTATTACGGCGCCGCGCTCGCCGCGCTGCATCGGGCGCACATCGGGATGCCGACGCTCGTCGAACGGATGAAGGGGATGCCGCGGACGGTGGTCGTGCTCTTCGGTGAGATCTGCACCATCGCCTTCTTCGGCGTCCTGGCGTGGGCGGGGATCCGTGTGCTTTCGGTGCTCGGTGGGACGACGCTCGTATCGCTTCCGTCCGTGCCGATGTCTCTGGCGCAGTCCGTCATTCCGATCGGGGCGATCCTCTTCATTACGGCTCAGCTCCTGTCGATGCCGGATGTGCTTTCGGGAACGGGAGTGGATGATGACGGCGACCCGCCACCCGCGCCGTCGGGGGGTGACGTCGCGCCGGCGGCCGGAGGGGACGACGCATGAGCCTCCTGTCCATCGGCCTCCTGCTTCTCGCACTGGTCGTACTCGGCATCCCGATTGCGATCGCCCTGGGGATCGTCGCGGTCGTTGCGATGCTGACCGGTCCGGACGGGGTGGGGGCGCTACCGAACGCGGCGCTGGTCATGTTCGACGGGGCGACTTCGTTTCCCCTGATCGCGATCCCGCTCTTCATTCTCGCCGGCGCGATCATGAACGCGTCCGGCATCAGTCGGCGTCTGATCGCCTTCGCCTCGGCGGTGGTCGGGTTCATCAGGGGCGGCCTGTCCATGGTGACGATCAGCGCATCGCTTTTCTTCGCCGAGATCAGTGGTTCAGCCGTCGCGGATGTCGCTGCTCTGGGATCGATTCTGATTCCGGCCATGAAGGAGAAGGGGTACTCACGGGCGTTCGCGGCCGCGGTCACCTCCTCGTCCGCCACGCTCGCCGTGATCATCCCTCCGTCGATCCCGATGATTATCTACGGGGTGATGTCGGGGTCGTCGATCGTGGAGTTGTTCGTCGCGGGGATCGTGCCCGGCGTGCTCGGCGGAGGCCTCATGATGCTGGTCGCGTACGGTCTTGCACGGAAGCACGACTTCCCTCGCGAGCAGACGTTCCGCATGCAGCGCGTCTGGACGACGTTCAAGGATGCCGGATGGGCGCTGACGCTCCCGCTGATCATCCTGGGAGGAATCTTCTCGGGTTGGGTCACGGCAACCGAGGGAGCCGGCCTTGCCGTCGTGGCCTCGATTCTGATCGGGGGACTCGTATATCGAGAGCTCGACTGGGTACTCCTGCGAAAGGCGATGCTCGAGGGCGGACAGCAGACGGCGGTGGTCATGCTCCTCGTCGCGGCGTCCGCGCTGCTGGGGGACTATCTGACCGAGGTGCGGGTCCCGCAGCGGGTCGCCGAGGGGATCATGGGGATGACGCAGGATCGTTGGGCGATTCTGCTCCTGCTCAACGCGTTCTTTCTGGTCATTGGACTGTTTCTTCATTCGGCGGCGGCGATCATCCTGGTCGTTCCGATCGTGATGCCACTGGTGCAGGCAGCAGGTATCGATCCGGTACATTTCGGGCTCATCGTGACGCTCAACCTCGGCATCGGTCAGCAGACGCCTCCGGTGGCCTCGGTTCTCGTTACTGCGTGCTCGGTGGCGAAGGCAGATATTTGGGAAGTGAGCAAGGTGAATCTGTGGTTCATCGCCGTGCTCGTGTCGATGTTGCTCCTCGTGACGTACGTGCCCGTTGTGCCCATGGCTCTTGTTGAACTGTTCTACCGATGAGTGATCGCGTCGTCGTCGACGTCACCATCCCGATCGCGACCGTGCGACTGGACGGGCCGGAGCGGCACAACGTGCTGGATGTGTCCGGATGGCGGGCTCTCGCCGAGGCCATGAACGCGCTGGCGGAGCGTGACGACGTGTTGGCCGTGGCGTTACGTGGCACCGGGGGTCGAGCCTTTTCTGCGGGTTCCGACATCCGTGCCTTTGCGGATCAGCGCGCTTCGCCCGAAGACGTTCGCGCCTATTCCGACGCGATCGCGTGCGCGATGCGGGCCATCCAGGTCTGCCGGCACCCCACAGTCGCGATCATCGAGGGGCTCTGCGTGGGTGGGGGCCTCGAGATCGCTGCATGCTGCGATCTGCGCGTGTGCGGTGAGTCGAGCCAGTTCGGTGCCCCGATCAACCGACTCGGGCTCACCATGTCGCACGACGAACTCGAACCGCTACTTCAGCTGCTCGGGCCAGGCGCCGTTTTGGAGATCCTCCTGAGTGGGGAGCTGATCAATGCCGAGCGAGCCCTCGCGGTCGGCCTCGTGAACCGCGTCTGGCCGGATGCGTCAGTTGTCGAACGCGGCTTTGGGCTGGTCGCACGGATCGCAGCGGGCGCACCCCTCGTAAACCGGTGGCACAAGAAGTTTGTTCGTCAGTTGCTGGAGCGACGGCCTCTAACGGAGGACGAGCGGGCCGAGGCATACAAGGCGTTCGAGACGGATGATTATCGGGAAGGCCGGAGCGCGTTCGTCGAGAAGCGCGACCCGGACTTCTCGGGCTCCTGAGGTGAAGGTCGGGCGCTGATGACGGGGACATCTGGAGGACCGCTGGCCGGCATACGCGTCGTCGAGCTGGCCCACATCATGGCTGGGCCGGTCTGCGGACTGATGCTCTCGGACATGGGGGCCGACGTCGTCAAGATCGAGCGCCTGCCTCACGGCGACGGCACGCGAGGCTTTCTTCCCCCCGACCTCGAGGGTGAGTCGGCGGCCTTTATGATGCTGAATCGGGGAAAGCGGAGCGTGGCTCTCGACCTTCGTACCCCGGAGGGTGTCGAGGTCGTACGCCGATTGCTCGCCGACGCGGACGTGGTCATCGAGAACTTTCGTGTGGGTACGATGGAGCGGATCGGTCTGGGGTGGGAGGCCCTTCGAGGGCTCAATTCGAAGCTCGTCTACTGCCAGATCACGGGTTTCGGCCGCACGGGTCCGATGGCGGAACAGGGAGGCTTCGACCTCATCGCTCAGGGATACTCGGGTCTGATGAGCGTCACCGGGGAGCGATCAGGGCGCGAACCGGTGAAGGTCGGTGCGCCGATCACCGACATTACCGCCGGCATCCTCGCGGCGTACGGTGTCGTGTCGGCACTCTTTGAGAGGGAGCGGACGGGTGAAGGCCAGCTCGTCGACACCTCGCTCTTCGAGGCGGGCATCACGCATACGTACTGGCAGAGCGCCATCACACTCGCCTCGGGAAACTCTCCCGGTCCGCTTGGCTCGGCACACCCGCTGGCGGCCCCGTACCAGGCGTTTGAAACCTCGGACGGCTGGATCAATGTGGGCGCGTCGAACCAGTCCACCTGGCTGGGGCTGACCCGTGCGCTCGAGATGCCCGGCCTCGCCGAAGATCGACGCTTCGAGGACAACGCGGGACGCATGGAGCACCTCGATGAACTCGTCGAGATCCTCGCTGACCGACTCCGTGAACGGACCTCGGACGCGTGGCTCCAGAGGCTTGGGGATGAAGGGGTCCCCGCGGGTCCGATCGCCTCGATCGGTGAAATGCTCGAGCATCCGCAGACGGTTGCCCGCTCCATGGTCATCGAGACCGAGCACCCTCGCGCGGGGCGGGTCCGCTCGCTGGGCAGTGCGGTGAAGATGTCGAATCATGGCGAGCCCGGTCTGCGTCCGGCGCCCCTGCTCGGACAGCACACCCGAGAGGTCGTGGGGGACATCGGGTTGGCGGAGGAAGAGTTGGATGCCCTGATCGACTCGGGCGTCCTCCTCAGCCCAGATCCCAGAACGGACCCGTAAGCCCCACACGCTCCAGGATCGCCTGCGCTTCGGCGACGGTGCGCCCCCTCCATGCGGGTTCGAGACGTCCGGCGTACCACGGCTGTACCAGCGCCCACATCTGTTCGAGTGACACGGTAACACCGCGCCGGTGGCCGGTCCGCTCCAGCCAGGTCTCGACATGCCCTTCCGACCGGAAGGCGAGATAGTGGTCTCAGGTGAAGCCGATGTCGTCCCAGGCATGACGAAGGGGTGTGACCAGATGGATCACACCCTCGCCACTCGCCAGTGAGCCGGCCTGAATCCCGAACTCGATCTCGTCACCGCTCTCGGCGCAGTGTGTACGCGTCCACCCGTCCGTGCCCAGGATGGCCGGAACGCCCAGGGCATCCCACGCACAGTTCGCGTAGCACGTCATGTCCGGCGTTTCCACCACGAAGTCGGTTGGGACGGCCGAGAACGGGTTGGCCATCCACACGCCGTTCCCACTCGCCAGAGGAGCGATCTCGTGCGCTTCGAAAAGTCGCTGTAGTGAGGCGCGCACTTGATGCTCAGTAGCCCCAGCGGCCGCGGCCATGGCGCCGAGCACGGGCGCACGGCCCGACTCTGCAAAGGACCGATAGATGAAGGTGCGGACGGTCCAGTCGAAGTCGGTCAGCTCGATCACGCCGCTCAAGGCGCTCTCCTCATCGGAGAACTCCGTACCGTCGGAGCACCTCCACCGTCTGGTCGATCGGCAGCGCCTCGACCGTACGTCCATTGCTCGTGACCGTCTCCGCCATGAAGAGGGAGTTGAGGATGGCCTCTTCTGTGGCTTCGACCGTGGCCTCGAACAGCGGACTGACGTTGCCGTTGGAGAGCTCGTCGTAGCTGTGGATCCCGCTGGTCGTCGAGCGGCGCACGGAGTTGGCCGTCGAGAACGCGATGACGTAGTCGCCGGATCCGTTGCTCGCGTAGGAGCCGGTGCGTGACAGGCCCATCATCGCGCGCCGTGCGATCCGCTCGAGGTTTCGGTCGGACAGGGGGGCGTCGGTCGCGACCACCATCATGATCGAACCCCACTCCTGGACGTCAGCGTCCGGATCGTAGTCCTCGTCGTCGCCGATCTGGTTTGCGAACGCGTACTGGCCGAGCTCCTGACCTACGGGAGCACCCGCAACCTGCAGGATGCCGCCGAAGTTCGACTGGACGAGCACACCGACGGTGTATCCCCCGAGACTTTCGGGCAGCACGCGGCTGCTGGTGCCGATGCCTCCCTTCCAACCAAATGCCACCGTGCCCGTGCCGGCTCCGACCGCGCCCTCTTCTACCGCGCCGTCGGAGGCGGACTCGAGTGCGGCGACGACGTGATGCGGCTCGATCGGGCGCGAGCGGATGTCGTTCAGCCCGCCGTCGTTGGTCTCTCCGACGAAGGCGTTGAGCGAGCGCACGTTCTCCATTCCGGATTGCGCGAGCATCCACTCGACCATGGCGTCGGCCGCTTTCCATACACAGAGCGTGCATGTGAGCAGGATCGGGGTCTCGAGCTCGCCCAGCTCCCGCACCTGGGTGACGCCGAGAAGCTTGCCGTACCCGTTTCCGACGTGGAGAGCGGCCGGCACACGGCTCATGTACGCGTTGCCCGAGTGCGGGACGATCGCGGTCACCCCGGTCCGGACACTCGGAGACTCGATCACCGTGCTGTGGCCCACGCGGACACCGTCCACGTCGGTGATCGCGTTGTGCGTCCCGGTCCGAAAGACGCCCACCTCGATGCCGAGGTCGCGGGCGCGTACACGCTCCGGGGTCTGTGCGTCGGCTGGGGCCGATGTCAGGAGGATGACCAGCGTCGTGGTGAGGAGCGATAGCCGAATCAAGCGACTCTCCTTGTGAACTGGGCCGTGGGAGCGTGCTCCGACGGCACGGTTGAGGCTCGGGTTCAGCTTCCGGCGATCAGGAGCCGGAGCGTATCCAACAGCATGAGGCCCAGAAGCAGTGGGTGATAGAGGAGGGAGGCGAAGAAGACCCCACGGGCTCGCTCGTCGGTCATGTCCCGCAGCGCGTGGACGGCTCTCGAAAGAAAGGCCACGCCGATCACCGTGGCTCCGACCGCATAGGGGAGGCCCGTGAATCCGATGACGGTCGGAGTCCAGCTGACGGGGATGAGCAGCGCGGTCGATGCGACCATCTGGATACCGATCGACCGTGCGCCACCCCCGGGAATGAGATGGAAGCCAACCCGTGCGTAGTCCTCCCTGAGCATCCAGGCCAGGCCGAGTACGTGCGGCAGCTGCCAGAGGTACCCGATGGCGAACAGGGCGAGGCCGCCCGTGTCGAAGGAGCCCGTCACTGCCGTCCAGCCGATGAGCATCGGCAACGCGCCGGGCACGGCTCCGGCCAGCGTGGCGACGTAGGATCTGGTCTTGAGCGGTGTGTAGACGCCGTGATAGAGGAGCCCACTCGCGGCTGTGATGAGCGCGGGCAGGGAGCCGAGCGCGAGTGCGAGGTAGATCAGCCCCCCAAGGAGGAAGACGCTCCCGAATGCGAGCGCTTCCATAGGCGTGACGCGGCCCGTCGGAAGGGGACGTCCGCGGGTGCGGTACATGATCGCGTCGACGTCGCGTTCGACGAACTGATTCAGCGTGAGCGCACCAGCCGTCGCGAGGCCGGTCCCCAGCATCGTGTGCAGAGCGAGTGCCAGCTCGATTCGCCCACGGCTGGCAACGAAAGCACTGACGCCGGCCGTGACCATCACATAGCCGGCAATGCCGGGCTTCGTGAGCTCGTAATACGCCCGAAGGCGGGAGTTGCTCGGCCGGGTGGTAGGGGCGTCCGCCGGTGCCATGGGGTGGAGCCGGAGTTGAGACGAAGCGCCGGTGACCGCCTCGGCGGACCACCGGCGCTTTGTGCTTCCAAAGGTACAGGCGGCGCGAGGCCGGGCGAAGTCCGTGTTGAACTGTCGGTACCGACTCAGCGCGGTGTGCAAACCAGGAGGACGGAGACGTCTATCTTCGTGCTCAACACTGTTACGTATTTGTTCAACTTTTAAGTGAACAGATCGCTTGACAGGGGGCTGTAAGTGTTTAGGGTTTGTTCATGAAATTATTTTACAAAGGATCTGTGAAACAAATGTTCCGCTCTCTTCCATTCCGAGCTGCCACTCTGCTTTTTGTCGCGATGACGATCACTGCGTGTGACGACGCGGTGGTCATCACACCGGAGGAACCAGTCACGATCGCGGCGACGGCGGCGATCACCGGTGACCTCTCGACGCTCGTCTCGGCCCTGCAGGCGGCCGATCTCGTGACGACGCTCGAGGGTGACGGACCCTTCACCGTCTTTGCGCCCCTCAATTCGGCCTTCGCTGGTCTCGATCCCGCTGTGCTCGATGGCCTTCTCGAGGCCGGTAATGTCGACCTCCTGACCCGAATTCTCACCTTCCACGTCGTGGCCGGCGCCGGAGTCCTCTCCACGGAGCTCTCCGACGGCCAGACATTCACCACGGTCGAGGGCGGTACGCTCACGGTCGGCCTGGGTGGCGGAGGCGTCACGATTAACGACGCCAACGTGATCACCGCGGACATCGAAGCGTCCAATGGTGTGATCCACATCATCGATGCCGTCCTCGTACCCGGTGATAACAACGCGTACGAGACGGCCGTTCTCACGGACGGAACGACGACGCTCGCGTCCGCGGTCCTCGCCGCCGAACTGGATGACGACCTCTCTGGCACCGGCCCATTCACGATCTTCGCTCCGGACAACGCCGCCTTCGCCGCTCTCCCCGAGTACACGCTGAATGCGCTGCTCCAGGCGGGGAATATCGACATTCTTCAAAAGGTCCTCGGTCTCCACGTGATCGCCGGTCAGACGATTCTCGCTGCCGACCTCGCGGACGGTGCGATGGTGACCACCCTTCAGGGCGGTGACCTCACGGTCGACCTGAGCGACCCGACCGATCCGAAGGTCAACGGCGTGAGCATCACGGCGACGGACATCACGGTAGAGAATGGTGTGATTCACCTCGTCGACGAGGTGATTCTGCCGCAGTTCAACATTGTCGAGACGGCATCGATCACCGAAGGCTTCAGCACCCTTGTCGCTGCGGTGGCCGCTGGTGACCTCGTGAGTACGCTGTCCGACGAGGCCGAATCGTTCACTGTGTTCGCCCCAACCAACGATGCGTTCGCCCTGCTCGGCGGTACCGTCGACGCACTTCTCGAGACGGCGAACCAGAGCATTCTGGTCGACGTCCTGACGTACCACGTCCTCGGGACCGAGGTGGCGTCCTCCGCGCTCACGGACGGCCTGACGGCCGCCACGGTGGAGATGGGTGACGTGACCTTCACGGCAGACGCGATGTCGCCCAGTGGGTTCAAGATCAACGGCGCGAACATCACGGCGGTCGACATCCAGACCTCGAACGGCGTGATCCACGTGATCGATGCGGTGCTCACGGAGAGCATGGATGTCGTGCAGCGCGCGATCGTGACCGAAGAGACAGCAACGCTCGTCGACGCGGTCGTAGCGGGAGACCTGGTCTCGACGCTCCAGGGCACGGGCCCGTTCACGGTCTTCGCCCCAATTAATGCTGCGTTCGAGGCACTGGGCACGACGACAATCGAAGCGCTTCTGGATCCGGCGAACCAGGCCATCCTGCAGGATGTGCTGACGTACCACGTGATTCCGAGCAAGGTCATGGCTGCCGACCTGACGGATGGCGCGATGGTCGCGACGGTCGAGGGCGGTGACGTCACGATCGACCTGAGCGACCCGACGATGCCGATGGTCAACGGTGCGAAGATCATCGCGACCGACATCGTGACCGAGAACGGCGTCATTCACCTTATCGACGGTGTGCTCACGGAGAGCATGGATGTCGTGCAGCGCGCGATCGTGACCGAAGAGACAGCAACGCTCGTCGACGCGGTCGTAGCGGGAGACCTGGTTTCGACGCTCCAGGGCACGGGACCGTTCACGGTCTTCGCCCCGATCAACGCCGCTTTCGAGGCGCTGGGTACAGACCAGCTCGACGTGCTGCTGGACCCGGCCAACCTGGCGCTCCTTCAAAAGGTGCTGACGTACCACGTGATTCCGAGCAAGGTCATGGCTGCCGACCTGACGGATGGCGCGATGGTCGCGACGGTCGAGGGCAGTGATGTCACGATCGACCTGAGCGACCCGACGATGCCGATGGTCAACGGCGCGAAGATCATCGCGACCGACATTGTGACCGAGAACGGCGTCATTCACCTCATCGACGGTGTCCTCACCGAGAATCTCAACCTCGTCGACGTCGCCGTGGTCAACGGCTTCTCGACGCTGGTCGACCTCGTGGCCCAGCAGGGTCTCGACGATGCACTCTCGGCCCCGGGCGCTGGTCTGACCGTCTTTGCTCCGACCAACGAGGCGTTCGCGGCGCTCTCAGCGGTTCCGAGCGGTCAGGCTCTCACGGACGTCCTCACGTATCACGTCCTCGACAGCGAAGTCGCGTCGGGTGACCTGAGCGACGGCCTGCAGGTCACGAACACGCTGCTCGCGGGCGGTGCGTTCACGGTCAACATCAGCGGAAGCGCTGTGACCATCACGGATGGAGCGGGCAACACGGTGAACGTGATCATCACCGACGTCCCGGCCTCCAATGGCATCATCCACGTCATCGACGCGGTGCTGCTTCCGACCCCGTAGCTTTCATAGCCAAGCCACAGATCCAGGGGTCGGCGGGTCCCGGGGTGTTCGCACCCCGGGGCCCGTTATCCGTTTGGGGACATGTGTAGCTGAGCCGGCGGCCCGGCAGGTCGTGCGAGCGGAAACCCGTCGAACGTCTTACCAGTAGTACAGGTGCGAGACGACGATGAGCGAATATCACCACTTCAGTGCCCGAGAACGACGACGCCAGGAGCGGTCCACCTGGCGCAACGGGCTCATCACGTCCGTACTCCTCCACCTCATCATCTTTCTCGGGTGGAATGGCCAGGTGATTCCCGACTCGCCGTTCGCTGCGGCAGGGCCGCGTGCCGGAGACAACCGAGCGGCCGCGGGTTCTCTGCAGGCGCTGAATGTTCGCACGCCGCCGAGCCAGCCGATCATCCAGCCTCCGACACCGCTCGCGGTCGCGGTCGAGGTCGAGCCTGTCGAGTGGGAGGACGAGGTGGATTACGATCCGGCGTCCGTTCTCGGTGAGAAGCCCGGGCTCGACGAGGGGCCGGGTCTGGAGAGCGGGACCGGGGAAGGTGATGGAGGAAACGCCGAGGAGGGCTTCTACCGACTCCAGCCGGCGACCCCGCGTGGGATGATCATCCCGCCGACAAACCGGAGCCTGCGGGGTACGGAGGTCCAGGTGTGGGTCTTCGTGGACGAGGGTGGACGCGTCGTGGCAGACTCCACGCGGCTGGATCCACCGACCCGCGACCGCGGGTTCAACCGGCGCCTGATCGAGGAGGCGGCCGAGTGGGTCTTTCGGCCTGCCGTTCAGGAAGGAAGGCCGGTCGCCTCCTGGTTTCCGTACCGGATCGCGATGTAGGCGCGGACGAAGCACGAAGCCCCGGGGCGGAACCACGCCGACCCGCTGTCGCTTAGGTTGTCGGAAGCCCCGGGGTGTACCCGGGCCCTCGCCATCCGAAGGGAGGCACGATGGACGCGTTACCGCAGATCGGCAGATTCCTTTATGCGATTCCCATGGCAGGCTTCGGTGTCCTGCATTTCATGATGGGTGACGCAATGGCCGGAATGGTCCCGCTGCCGGGCGGGGTACTCTGGGTGTACATCACGGGGGTCGCGCTTCTCGCCGCCGCCACGTCGATCATCGTAGGCAAGCATGCCGTCCTCGCGACGCGTCTGCTCGGCCTGATGCTGCTGATCTTCGCGACCTCAATCCATCTGATGGCGCTGGTGGGTGGTGATCAGGCGGCGATGTCGAACCTGCTCAAGGATACCGCTCTCGCCGGAGGTGCGTTCATCCTGTCCGGCGTGCTTGCCGGAGAGGAGGACTCAGCCGCGGGCTGACCGTCCATCACGGCTCCTCGTTCACGCGGTCGGTCGAACGGGCGCGACGTGCAAAGACCGGAGGCCGGCCACGAGGTGGCCGGCCTCTCGGCATCTGGCATGGGGTGCCGGTGTATCTTACCGGCAGAACCCATAACTCACCCGAGGGAGCGATGGCGAACGGGAGAGCGGTCGACGTGAGGCTCGGCGACGGGACGCCTTGTGCAGACGAGATCGGTGAGGTGGCACGCACGCTCGGGATCGATGTCGTCGCCCGTGAGGGCGGCGGTGCTCACACGGTAGTCGGAGATGTAGCACTGCCCGGTGAAGCCCCCGGATGGATGGTCGAGGCGGCTGTGCTACGCGCTCTCGAACCGAAGAACGTTCTCTTCCTCTGCGTCGCCAACTCTGCTCGCAGCCAGATGGCGGAGGGGCTGGCCCGATCCATGGCGCCGGGGGGCGTCACGATCTCTTCGGCGGGGTCGGAACCCACACGCGTCCGTCCCCAGGCGATCGCGGCCCTCTCCGAGGTCGGCGTCGACATCTCCGGTCACGCCTCGAACGGGACGGATGATGTCGAGGGCCAGGTCGATGCGGTGATCACCCTCTGTGCCGAGGAAGTCTGTCCCGTTTGGCTGAAACAGGCGACTCGGCTCCACTGGGGGCTACCCGATCCGGCTGGCGCCGGACACACTCCGGAGGAAGAGATGGATGCGTTCCGTTCGGTCCGTGATGAGCTGACCCGTCGACTGACCGTGCTGTTTCTCGGTGTGTCCGAGTAGGTTACACGAATGACGCAGGCCGCCCGCGCGATGAAGCGCATCCTCTGGGTCGATGACGAAATCGATCTTCTGAAGCCGCATCTGCTCTTTCTGCAGGCGCGGAACTATCACGTCGACGCCATTTCGAATGGCGATGATGCGCTCGAGTTGATGCGCGAAGCGCCGTACGACCTCGTCCTTCTCGACGAACAGATGCCCGGCCGCAGCGGTCTCGAGGTGCTCGAGATCATGCGCCGTGAAGCGCCCCACCAGCGGGTGGTGATGGTCACGAAATCCGAGGAAGACCACACCATGACCGAAGCGATCGGCCGCCGTGTGGACGACTACCTCGTGAAGCCCACGTCGCCTCGTCAGGTGCTGAGCGTGGTCACGCGTATTCTCGAGGGATCGTCCATTCGTCAGGCTCGGGCGGCCCAGGACTTCGCCGCCCGTTTCGGCACCTTGTCGACGAATGCGCAACAGGCGCAGAGTGCGGACGCGTTCGCGTCGGTGTATACGGAACTGGTCGACTGGCAGCTGAGATTGCGCGAGGCAGGTGAGGACGGGCTTCTCGACACCGTCGCTTCGCTCGTCACGTCTCTCCGCAGGGACTTCGGCGAGTGGGTCATGCGGGAATACCCGGGCTGGATGCAGGACGCGCCCGACCGCCCTCGGCTGTCGGTGGATCTGGTTCGGGAGTTCCTGGTGCCCCGACTCTCGTCCGATCCGGTGTACTTCGTGGTGTTGGACTGCATGCGTCTCGACCAGTGGCGGGCCATGGCGCCTCTTCTCGCCGAGTACTTCGAGATCGAGGAAACGGTTCACTATTCGATTCTGCCGACCGCGACCCCATACGCGCGGAACGCGATCTTCTCCGGGCAGTACCCGGACGAGATCGCCCAGGCACATCCGGGGTGGTGGGACGCCTCGGACGACGAGGGCAGCCTGAACGCCTTCGAGGACGAGTTGCTCGTGGAGCAGCTCAAGCGTCTGACGGGGCGCGACGTCCCCGTGCACTACGAGAAGATCTTCTCGGACCGGCAGAGGGAGCAGGTACGCGGTCGCGTGAACTCCGCGCTGAAGACGCCAGGGTCCGTCATCGCCCTGGTGTTCAACTTCGTGGATCTCATGACGCACGGACGCTCCGAGTCGCCGATCCTCATGGAGGTGGCCCGGGACGAGGCTGCCCTGCGGGACCTCACGCGCGCGTGGTTCGAGCGTTCGACCGCCTTCGACATCCTCCGGGAAGCCGCGCGGCGGGGGCACGAGGTGATCCTTACCACGGACCACGGGTCCATACTCTGCCAGCATCCGTCGACGGTTTTTGCTCGCAAGGATGCGACCAGCAACCTGCGCTACAAGTTCGGTCAGGATCTTCGAGCCGAGCAGAAGCATACGGCATACATGACGCGCGATCAGGCCCACCTGCGTCTACCGGCGGGTCGACTCGGGATGAGTTACCTGATCGCCCTCGAGGATTACTTCTTCGTGTATCCGACGAAGCTCCGTGAGTACCAGGCGCGTTATCGGAACTCCTTCCTCCACGGTGGCATCAGTCCCGAGGAGATGATCGTACCGGTCGCGAGTCTCAAGCCGCGTCGCTAGGCCGAGTCATGTCCCTCTACCCGCGCCTGGTCGGGTTCGTCCGACCGCATGCCGCCCCGATTCTCATCGCGATCGTCGCCGCGGCGATATATGCAGTGCTCGACGCGACCACGTACGTGCTTCTGATTCCGTTCGTGGATGCGCTCTTCGTGAGCGGCGGGGCGCCTCTGGCCTCCAGTGAAAACGGTGTACAGCGGCTGCTCGACGCGACCGTGTACACATGGGTCGATCTGACAGGAGACCCTCTGGTCGCGATCGGCCGGATCATCGTCCTGATTCTGGCTGTGTTCCTGGTCAAGAATGTTTTTGCGTTCGCTCGGGTCTATCTGCTGGCCCGTGCCGAGCAGGCCGTGAACCGCGACCTGCGTGACGCCGTCTACGACCATCTGCTCGACCTCGACCTGGGCTTCTTCGGCCGCACGCGCACGGGGCAGATCGTCAGCCGGCTCACCACGGAGATCGAGCAGTTCCGGATGCTGGTGACGCGCGAAGTCTCCCGGCTGGTCACGGCCGTCTTCGAGTTCCTGGGTGCGCTCGCGTTCATGCTTCTCATCTCGTGGAAGCTCACCGTCGCGGCGTTCGTGGTGATCCCGGTCGCCATGGGCATCTGGGGACCACTGGTGAACGTGCTTCGCCGTCGAGACCGTCGGGTCCTGCATCTCGGAGGCGAGGTCAACGCCCACGTCGTCGAGACCCTGGCCGGGATCCGTCTGGTCAAGTCGTCCTCGGCGGAAGAGCGTGAGCGCGCCCGGTTCCACGGGCTTACCTCGGATTATTTCCGACAGTTCATGCGAGCTGAGGTGGCTCGCTCCATGGCCCAGCCCATGACCGAGATGCTGGCCGCCGCCGGCACGGGCGTGATCCTGTGGTACGGTGCGCGTCTCGTGGTTGGTGCCGACATCACGGGCGCACAATTCGTCGGCTTCCTCGGCCTTTCGCTGAAGCTGTACGCGCCGGTCAAGAACGTGGCCAAGTTCCCTGCGATGGCGCAGCCGGGACTCGTGGCGGCCGAGCGGGTCTTCGAGTTCCTCGATGCGAAGGCGGAGATCACTGATCGCCCGGGTGCCGGAGCGATCGAGTCGTTTGAGCG
>Ga0181579_10001770_pt1 | contig 17678 bp, 14 predicted proteins | sample 071ome_24_FD_132996 | JGI IMG/M metagenome (GOLD analysis project Ga0181579, IMG submission 132996) | Coastal salt marsh microbial communities from the Groves Creek Marsh, Skidaway Island, Georgia - 071402CT metaG (megahit assembly) | ecosystem: Environmental > Aquatic > Marine > Intertidal... | reverse complement strand
TCCGAGTGACAGGCCGATCTGACTCTCCGACCAGGAAAATTTCTCGATGGTGTAGTAGGTCCACGTGGAGGGCAGCGCATTATGGCCCAGCATGTAAAGAAAATAGGCAAAAGCAAGCCCGGCAACCAGCGGAAACTTTCGAATCTGTGCCAGTGCTCCCAGCGGATTCGCACGACGCCATTCGAAAGTTCGCCGATTCTCGATCGCGAGGGATTCCCCGAGCACCAGGTAACCGTATGCCACATTGAGCAATGCCAGGACAGCGGCGGCATAAAAAGGAATACGGTCTCCGAACTCACCAAGAACCCCTCCAATGACAGGTCCAAGGATAAACCCGCCACCGAATGCCGCACCGACCAGTCCAAATGCCTGAGCCCGTTTTTCAACGGGTGTCGTATCAGTCACGTAAGCATAAGCGATTGAGAAAGTTGAACCGGCGATTCCAGCGATAAGTCGACCGGCAAACAGCCAGATAATTGTCGGAGCGAATGCCATCAAAAGATAATCGAGTCCCAGCGCCAGCAAAGCAAAAAGCAATACCGGTCGCCGTCCAAAGCGATCTCCCAGATTACCCATGACAGGCGCGAAAAAGAATTGCATGATGGCGTAGGTAAACAGCAGAAAACCGCCGATTCGGGATGCTTCTGACAGGGAGACGTCAGTCAGGGTAATTATCAGGCCGGGCATCACCGGCAGTATGATGCCGAACCCAACCGAATCGATGAGTACCACAAGAATGATAAAAATCAGCCCGCGGCGATTCGATGAGGGTGTGAAAGGCAAGGTCATTGGCGGTGCCCGACCGGACAGCGGCTTTCCGTAATTGCCGGTGCGGTCAGAATATCAGCTCAGGATGTTATTGAACGCCAGTTCTCGACAAGGTGTTCAGCGGTTCGCCAGGCCAGCGCCTGTGCAGTCAGCGTCGGATTGCGAGCGCCACTGGTTCCCATTACAGACGCGCCAAGTATCCCAAGGTTCGGGGCTTCGTGGGCAAAACCCCAACGATTAACCACGTTGGTTTCGGGATCTTCTCCCATCCGCGCGCCTCCGTAGGCATGCGTACTGGCACCCATCACGCCCCCCAGTCCGCTCTTCACCACCTTGATAGCTCCGGCTTCAAGATACCACTGTTCCATTTTTTGCTGGGCGAATTCGGCAATCTTAAGCTCGTTGGCACCGTATCGAGCTGTTATCCGGGTAACTGGCAACCCGAGCGGATCCTTGACCGTTGGGTCAAGATCCAGGTAGTTGTGCTCGTATGGCAGAGTGGTCTTCTGAATATAGGAACTGTTCGTACGATCAGCGTTTTCCATGATGAATTTCTTCCACTGTGAACCCCAGTTTCTCTCTACCAGACCGAAAGTATTCATGCGCGCTGCCGTCATCGGGCGTCGGTCAGTGTGTACCCACAGGTTGGCGCCGCCAATAAAATCCTCGGCGGAGTGATCAAAGTTGTCATCAGCCCATTCATCGAGCGCCACTCCCTGCGCCGGCAAACCATACCAGTTGTGAAGATCGTGGGGGAACAATGCGGTCACCGGCGCACCCTGATGGTGGCTCATATAGTGTCGTCCAACCTGTCCGCTGTTATTGGCCAATCCGTTCGGAAAAGCGGACGAAGTGGAGAGCAACAGCAAACGGGTGTTTTCGTAGGCGTAACTGGCCAGCAATACGGCGTCTGCAGGCTGAAAGTAAAATTCGTTACCGCGCACGTATTCCACTCCGGTCACCTTCCCTCCGGCATTTGTTACAACGCGGGTGACACGGGCGTGGGTGACAACCTCCAGATTGCCGGTTTCCATGGCCTTCGGGATAGTGGTAAAGGCGGTGGAGCTTTTGGCCTGCACATGACAGCCACCCTTGTTGCAGAAGCCGTGGTACAGGCACGGCGATCTGCCATCGTAGGGTTCAGTGGCGATTGCTGCCGGCCCCTGAAATGGATTCAGCCCCATCCGGCCGGCCGCATCGCTCATCAGTTCGGTGAAAGGCGAACTGCGCAACGCTTTCATGGGGTACTCCCGCTGGCGGGGTCCCTCGAATATATTGCCGCGCCGGTCTATTTGTCCCTGAACGTTGCCAGCCTTGCCCGATACGCCAACCGTCCGCTCCACGACGTCGTAATAGGGTTCCAGTTCATTGTAGTCCAGCGGCCAGTCTTCCACTGTTGAGTTGCCCGGAATACGAGCCGCACCGTACCGTCGCCTGGTCTCACTAACCACCTTGAAATCCCATGGATTAAGGCGCCAGCTCTGGGCCCAGTAATGCATGCTGGTTCCACCCACCGCATTCATCATCGGATGCCCGCCCTGCTTGGCCGTGGTATTGGAATAGCCGCGCACCGTGGGGGCTTCTCTGGCTGCTTTCTGCACGGCCTGGGGCCAGTTGCGATTAAAGTTGCGCAACTCATCAGGAGCAAAGTCCCGCGTGCTCAGCCAGCCTCCGGCTTCCAGACCTACGACATTCAGCCCGGCCCGGGTGAGCGGCAACACGCCAACACCGCCGGCGGCACCAAGTCCGACTACTACGACGTCCGTCTTTGGAAGGTTAGTTGCCACTGCGGTTACCTCCACTAGACGCGATCAACTTGGTGAAGGTTGGAATGTCATATGCCGACTGATGGGCGGGCTGCAGGGAGCCTCCCCGGGAGACATCATCTTCAGAGGCGCCAATCCGGACCCCCGGGTAACGCAGCATGTCCCAGCCGATAAAATCGCGATTGCCACCGTAGTAGGGATCGCTGAATGTTCCCTCGATGGTGTGATTGCGCACCATATTGAAAAACCCGGCTCCGCTGGGATTGAACCCGGGTATCTGACCCTCGGTGATAGTCTGCAGAATATTATCCTGCGATTCCGCTGGCAGGCGATGAAAAGGCTGGTTATGCAGTTTGCGGGCGTAGTCGTCCAGCGCTGCCAGTCCCGCCGCATAATTTGCCCGCGAACCGGCATTGTCGGAAGCCAGAGAACGATCGATATAGTGAACAGCCCTTGCCTCTCTGGCCCCCGGGCCGTTCTCATCGGCAGGAATTATTCGCTCGGTTATTGCTTCCAGAGTTTCGGCTTCTGCAGCAGTGAGAACCTCCAGGGCTTCCTGACTCCTAGGATGAGTACCCGGAACTGAAGGGTTTTCGGCAGCCATCACCTTTGAAACCGAACCGCTGCCGGCGATTGCAGCCCCGACCAGGCCCGCACCCTTTAGCAGGTTGCGACGCGAATGGTCCGGGAGAGGCTGCTGTTGGTCCTGGCTGAGTTTGCTCTTGTTTTTGCTGGCCATGCTTGTCTCCATCAGCAGACGACAGTTGCTGGCAGCGTAGCAAATCTTTGAATTACTGTATATGACGCGGCAGCGGCGACCAGGCCGGGCGTTTTAATCAACCTGCCAGGTATTACCGCTGTGTAACAGTTCCTTGAGATCGCCTTGTTCGCGGCTGCGAATGCTCAATTGCTGCTCACAGGAATCTTCCACGTATCCGGCCTTGCGTTCACGGTACAACACGCCGACGGCGACCGGGAATTCCGGTCCTCTCATAGTGGCGAGCAGCTGTGCCAGAATCTTGTTGCTCTCATCGTGAACCAGCAGACCAGCTTCTTCTGCACCCTCTCCGCCCAGCTCCACCACCTCAAGCCTGAGAGTCTGACCATCAAGTCTAATACCCTTATTGCGCTCAGCGCCGAAAACCAGCGGTTTGCCATGTTCGAGTTCTACTCTGTTGTCAGTAGCAATCTTACGATCTTTCACCTGCTCAAACACGCCATCATTGTAAATCGGACAGTTCTGCAATATTTCGACAAAAGCCGCGCCCTTGTGCTCGTAACTCCGTCGCACGCAGGAGCCCAAATGTTTCGCTTCAGTGTCTATCGACCGAGCCACAAAAGTCGCACCGGCAGCGAGTGCCACTTCGCAGGGAACCAGAGGCAGGTCGATGGAACCAGCGGGCGAAGAAGGCGACCTGGTACCTTTTGCCGACGTTGGAGAATACTGTCCTTTGGTCAGCCCATAGATTTCGTTGTTGAATAATAATATTTGCAGGTCGATATTACGACGCAGCACGTGCAGCATGTGATTGCCGCCGATACTGAAGCCATCGCCATCACCGGTGACCACCCAGACATCCAACTCTGGATTGGCCAGCTTGACACCCGTGGCAACTGCCGGCGCTCTTCCATGAATAGTATGGAATCCGTAGGTATTCATGTAATAAGGGAATCGCGAAGAACATCCAATTCCAGAAACAAACACCTGATTTTCTTTTGGTGCACCGAGTTCCGGGAGTAATTTCTGCACAGTCTTTAAAATCGCGTAGTCACCGCAACCCGGACACCAGCGGACTTCCTGGTCGGTCGCATAATCCTTGACGGTCAGCGCCTGATTCATGATTGGGCTCCTGCAAATTGCTGGCGAATGGCAGCCATGATGTCGCCAATTTTAAAAGGTTGTCCGGAAATTTTGTTTAGGCCATCGGCATCCAGCAAATACTCGGCGCGAATCAGTCTGACCAGTTGTCCGGTATTCATTTCCGGCACCAGTATTTTTTCGAATCCGCCGAGCAGTTCACCCAGGTTTCGAGGTAATGGCGACAGGTACCGAACTTGGATGTGCGACACATCCAGACCATCGGCACGACAACGCTTCACCGCCTGGTGGATGGCTCCAAAGGTAGAGCCCCAGCCGACTACCGTCAGCTTGCCGGTATTGTTACCCAGACAGACTTCCTGCAGAGGAATATCGTTTGCGATACCTTGAATCTTGGCCTTACGCAGATCGGTCATCTTCTGATGATTGGCGGGCTCATAGGAGATATCACCAGTGTCGTAACTGCGCTCGATTCCACCAATACGGTGTTCCAGACCTTCGGTACCGGGTCTCGGCCAGACCCGCGCCAGCGTGTCGGCGTCACGCATGGACGGCCTGAAATCTTCAACTGGCTGTTGAAATCTGACAGGAAACCGGGGCAGGGATTCTACATCCGGAATTTTCCAGGGTTCGGCCGCATTGGCAAGGTACCCGTCGGACATCAGCATCACAGGAGTCATGTACTTGATGGCAATGCGAGCCGCTTCTATGGCAACTTCAAAGCAATCAGTGGGGGTGCTGGCCGCGAGCACTGCTATCGGCGTGTCGCCGTGCCTGCCACCCAACGCCATATTCAAATCCGACTGTTCGGTTTTTGTCGGCAATCCGGTGGAAGGTCCACCCCGTTGGGTATTGACCACCACCAGGGGCAATTCTGTGGCGGCGGCGAGTGCGATAGTTTCTGCTTTCAGCGCGATCCCTGGTCCGGCACTCGATGTTACCCCAAGGCTGCCCGCAAACGAGGCTCCTACCGCGGCGCAGGCTGCTGCTATTTCATCCTCTGCCTGAAAAGTGTTGATGCGAAAATTCTTACGATTTGACAGTTCATGCAACAGGTTGGACGCGGGCGTAATCGGGTAGGAAGCGAAAAGTATATCGATCTCCGCCAACTCACTCGCGGCGACCAGCCCCCAGGCCAGCGCTGTGGTTCCCGTAATATTTCTGTAGGTGCCAGGTGGCACATTTGCCTTGGGAATTTTGTATACATGAATGCCGGAAGGAAGTTCAGCTGTTTCGCCGAAGGCGTGGCCGGCATTCAAAGCGGCGATGTTGGCCTCGGCGATTTCGGGCTGCCTGGCAAATTTCTTCTTTAGACCGTTGATAGTCGCCGACCTGTCCCGGTCGAACAACCACATCACCAGACCCAGGGTCCACATGTTTTTGCAACGAAGAGCTGCCTTGTGCCCGAGGTCATAGGGTTCTACCGCGGCGAGCACATGCCTGGAAATATCGATGGATAAAACCCGGTATTGGTCCAGCGAGCCGTTTTCCAACGGGTTTTCAGTGTATCTTGCCTTGACCAGATTCTTGTCAGTAAAAGCACCTGAATCAACAATGATGAGGCCACCGTCAATTAGGTTGGCGAGATTGGTTACCAGTGCCGCCGGGTTCATCGCCACTAGCACGTCAATGGCGTCACCGGCAGTGGTGATGTCGTTGCCACCAAAGTAAATCTGGAAAGCCGACACGCCAAATGTTGCGCCGGCCGGAGCCCGAATCTCCGCGGGAAAGTCCGGGAACGTCGAGAGGTCATTACCGTAGAGCGCCGTGGCCTGAGTGAAATTCGACCCCGTCAACTGCATACCGTCTCCCGAGTCGCCGGCAAAGCGGACGACAACATCCATCACCTGCTTGTCGTCCAGGTGATGCTCGTCCAGATTCTCTTCGACCAGTTCCATCAGGCTATTCCGTGATTTAAAAGTCGCGGGATTCTAGCAGATAATTAGCCTCGGGTCTGCACGCAGAAATTGCTGAAGACCCTGTAGTTCAGAGGGTTTTCCCTCTGACCCAAAGCTCTGATAGGGTTACCAAAATTAACGGACAACAGGACAATTATCGTGGAGCAACAGAAAGATTGCGAAATCGCACCGGGGAGGTACCGACACTACAAGGGTTGTGAATACCAGGTAATAGGGGTGGCACTACACAGCGAAACCGAAGAGCAACTGGTCGTCTACCGCCCCCTGTACGGAGAAGGGGCTCTTTGGGTCCGGCCGCTAGGGATGTTCCTTGAAACGGTCGAGGTGGATGGCAGCCCAGTTCCCAGGTTCAAGTTTCAAGCTTGATAAGCTCGTAGCCTGAAATCGAGATTTCAGCAATCGAGCAGATGGCGGGAGGATGAATTGAAATGCCTTCTCAACTCTTCACCTCTTTATTTCGCACCGCCATCCAGAGTAAGCCGAGGGCGAATAGCATTGTGATAATCGTGTCAATAATTATCCCGGATTGATCAATGTAAGAACCATCATCATTGACGTTGCCTCCTAAAAACAAGACGCAGTATAGGAGCCACACTGAAATTAAAATGACCTTCGGCTTTTGCAAGGCTTTTTCTAACATAAGACCCATCCTGTTCTTTCCGTTGCGGATTGATATTCCTGCACTGCCCGGCAATCTACCATACTCTCATACGCTGCAGTTGGATAGTTAATTGGTGCCGGCAATAGGAGTTGAACCTACGACCTTCGCATTACGAATGCGCTGCTCTACCAACTGAGCTATACCGGCAATCTGTGGTGGACTGTCCAACAGTGTGCATTTTATCCGAATACGGACTGCTTCCATCAACTTTTATCTTTCTCGCAGAGGCAAGCATTGTTTCGACCGGCCCGCCACTATCTGATCGACAGACCCGGCGCGCGAGCGCCCTGAAACTGAAGTCACGCGAGCCTTTCCGCAGGATTCAGGGATCAGACGCAGCAAGTCACGGACATTGCGATTGCTACCAAAAATTGCAATTCTGCAGTTTCCAAGTCTGCCGCCTTCTGTTTATACTTCCGCTTCTAACTTCCTGACGGAGCTGGAAACATGCTGAAAAAACCGATACTTGCACGGGTCACAGGACTATTCAGTGCTACCGCGGCCGCACTTCTGCTGGCTGGTACCCTGCCTGGAATTGCCAACGCACAGGACCCGTTAGCCGACCAATACCCGGAAATCGCACGGTTGCTTAACGCGATAGACGCTACCCAGGTTGCCATGTTTGAGGAACTGGTCGCCATCAATAACGACCCATCTACAAGGCTGGCTCGCAACCAGTTGGAACTACACCTGGTTGAAATGGCCAACATGAAGCACGGTGGTGGTCACGGCGGACACGGTGGACACAACATGGACATGCTCGTTGGTGGCGCCTATGGCGAACAGGAAACAGCGAGTCGTGCGGAGCTCTACCAGCTGCTGCGACGCGAGGTCAGTAACGAGGACGTGCAATCCAGTTACGAAAACAGTGAAGCGATCGATCGGCATACCAAAATGGTTTTGCAGCGCGGCCGGCAATTCCAATCTCGCCTGTTCGAGATTTACATCGATGATTCCGTAACCAACAAGCAGCGTGCGGTGAATGCAGCTGTACAGGATTACCTGAGCGATGAACGCCATTCCGTAGCGTCGACGCCGAAGACCTACACCCTGTATGAGGACCACGATCACGCCACGTCTTTCGTCACCGGGTTTCCCAAGCTCAGCGGGCTGCACTGGGCCAATCACTGGGCCTCGCTGGCTGCGCTGGAGGCAGTAATGGTGGAATATACGGACAGCCAGTTCAGAAACACCATGGATACAGTGCTGGAACGCTACTGGAACAAGGTAGGATCGGAAGGCGGCATGACGATGTTTCCGGCACCGACCGAACCACCAACTGCAGCAGCCATCGCACCGCATCTGTATAGCTTTCATCCCCAGGCATCCATAATTTTGGACAATCTGGCAATGCTGGAAAACATTATTCTGGACGTTCTTTCCTATCCCAACCTCGAAGACCGGCAGGCGAGCATCAGTGCTTCCGTGGGTGAGTTCACCAACAAAGAGGCCAATATTTCGACCGATTATGATTACCTGCTGGCGGCCCTGCGCGGCGGTATTTACAACCAGGGTGGTCCAGCGGTTGGAGATTTGATGCAATCGGAGCGTAACCGCTCCCGCGACGACATGGCGCACATCCACAATACCATCATGTCGGTTCCCCAATAGTTCCGGAATTAACTAAAGACATGGACACGAAGCACCAGCCTGGCTGGTGCTTTTTTTTGGCTGCAAAATTTATTACGCGAGATAGAAACTGCGGATTAACTGGCGGTCATAAGACCGCGTCGGGCCGCAAAACTGCCCGCGCTGCTGGTGGAGCCAAAAACTGTTACCAGTTCCTGCAGACTGTTGAGGTTATGCGCTGCTCTAAACTGATCCACATGCGGTAGCATGGCGCGGACCCCTCGCGCCCGGGGTTCGAATTCGGAATATCGCAGCAGTGGATTGAGCCAAATCAGCTGTCGCGATGATTTAGCCAGCCTTTCCATCTGACCACCAAGATCTGCCGTGTCCTCCCGGTCGAGGCCATCAGTCACCAGGATTGTCACCGCTCCCTGTCCCAGCACCCGCCGTGACCAGTTAGCGTTGAAGTCCTTCAGGCAACTGCCTATTCGCGTCCCACCCGACCAGTCCTGCACTGCCCCGGTCACCCCCTGGAGCGCCTCATCCACATCGCGCTGTCGCAAGTGGTGGCTAATGTTGCTAAGCCGTGTAGCAAACACAAAGGCATGAACTCGATCGCGATCGTTGGTGACTGCATGCATGAAATGCAAAAACATTCGAGAGTAGCGGCTCATGGAGCCGGAAATATCGCAGATAAAAACTAGTGGCGGAGGTCGTCGACGACGAACCTTATGTCGCAGTGGTATCGCTGCCTCATTGCGCAGTGAGGCCCGCAGGGTGGCTCTCATATCAATAGCCTGACCATGATCTCCAGGCTTGAACCGACGGGTCGAGACTTCCGGGATCGCCAATCTGAAATGGGCAATGGCACGCCTCGCCTCCAGCAATTCGGAAGTCGTCATCTTGTCGAAATCTTTATCCCGCAGACTCTCCTCCGCTGAAAATGTCAGACTGGCATCCACCTCGATCTGATCATCTTCACCATTCTTGGCCTCTTTTTCCTGACTACCGGCCATCGCTTCCGTCAGGCGCCTGCTCAATTCCTGCTGCTCAGCCTCGTCTTCCAATCTGACGGTCGGCAGCATGGCGCCCAGAAGTTTCTCCAGAATTAGCGGATTACGCCAGAATATATGGAACGCCTGATCAAATATTTCCCGCTGCTCTTGGCGACTGACGAGATTGGCGAAAAGGGTCCAGTAAAATTCTTCCCTGTTGCCGATACCAATTTCCCGAACTCCGCGAATGGCATTTAGCAACCGGTCGCTCCCAACAGGCATGCCGGTACTTCGTAACAAGCGCGCAAAGTGCATGATGTTGTCAGCCAGCCTGCCGGATTCGTCCGCCTCTTGCATCTCTGCCATGGGCTATGCCGCGGGTGAGTCCAGCGCGGACAATTCGATCTTTACCTGCTCGAGCAGTTGCCCGGCCTCGCTGCCCCGAATACGGGCTATGTCATCCTGGTACTTCAACAAAACTCCGAGGGTATTGTCGACCGCCTCGTTACTCAAGGTGATGACGTTAAGCTGCGTCAGCGCATCGGCCCAGTCGAGAGTTTCAGCGACCCCGGGCAGTTTGAATAAATCTTTTTGACGCAACTTCTGGACAAAAGCGACGACCTGATCACCCAGTTCCTGGTCAATGCCGGGCAGGCGGGCAGCAAGAATACTCCGCTCCCTGTCGGCGTCGGGATAATCAACCCAGTGATACAGGCACCGACGCTTGAGAGCGTCGTGAATTTCCCGCGTGCGATTGGACGTGATGATGACGATCGGTGGTTCTTCTGCACTGATAGTGCCGATTTCCGGTACCGTCACCTGGAAATCGGAGAGCACTTCGAGGAGGTACGCCTCAAACGGCTCGTCGGTGCGGTCAAGCTCGTCGATCAGCAGTACTGGTGCGCCCTGCTCGTCACTCTGCAAGGCCTGCAGCAACGGCCGCTCAATCAGGAACTCTCTGGCGAAGACATCTCTCGCCAGGTTATCGCGCATCACTTCACCCGACGCTTCCGCCAGGCGAATCTCCAGCATCTGCCGGGCATAATTCCACTCGTATACCGCCGAGGAAATGTCCAGGCCTTCGTAGCATTGCAGACGCAACAGGCGGCGACCCAGCGTCGAGGCCAGTACCTTGGCAATCTCGGTTTTACCAACCCCTGCCTCGCCCTCGAGAAAGAGCGGGCGCCGCATTCGCAGCGCCAGAAAGAGTGCGGTTACCAGACCCTGGTCGGCTATGTAGCCGGCATCTGCCAGCAGCCTTCCGGTTTGTTCAATGCTATCGACAGTCGCCATGGCGATTAACTACACGCCTGAACAGCCCTTTTCGTCATGACTTTCACCAGATGCGCCCGGTATTCCGGGCTGGCATGAATGTCCGAATTCATTTTTTCGACCGGCAACTGAACCTGGTCCAACGCCGCCGGAGAAAAGTCCTGGTTCAACGCCTCCTCAATTCGCATACCGCGATGAGCGCAGGATGTCGCGCCAGTGACACCGACTCGAACACCCTCCGCCGTCCTGGCAACAAAGACCCCCACAATGGCATAGCGAGAAGCTGGATTTTCAAACTTCATGTATGCCGCTGCCTGAGGTTTGGGAAAGCTTATCGAAACAATGATTTCGTCATCCTCCAGAGCGGTCTCGAACATGTCGGTAAAGAAATCGTCCGCGGCGATTTCCCGACTGGTAGTTTTTATCGTTGCCCCAAGGCCAATCAATGCGGCCGGATAATCGGCTGCTGGATCGTTATTGGCAACAGAGCCGCCGATAGTGCCGCGATTACGAACGGCAGGATCGCCAATATTGCCTGCCAGCGAAGCCAGTGCGGGAATCATGGATCTCACTTCCGCGGAAGCCGCAACGGTCGCGTGAGTGGTCATGGCGCCGATCACCAGGCGGTCTCCTTCTACCGAAATCCCCTGCAGCTCGGCAATGCCGCCAAGGTCAATCAGATCACTGGGGCTGGCCAGCCTGTGCTTCATGGTGGGCAACATGGTCTGTCCGCCTGCCACCAGTTTGCCGTCATTGGCATTGCGAATCGCTTCGATGGCATCGGTCAGATTGTTGAGCTTGTGATAGGTAAACTGATACATCGTCGTACCCTCCTATTATGCCTGGGCGGCTGACTGAGCCGCCCGCCAGATTCGCTCCGGCGTGGCCGGCATATCGATATGTTTGACGCCAAGCGCATTGACGATGGCATTGATGACTGCGGGCGGTGCTCCGATAGCACCCGCTTCGCCGCAACCCTTGACCCCCAGCGGATTATCGGGCGGATGGGTTGGAGCATAGTCCACGTCGAAACTGGGCACGTTGTCGGCTCGCGGCATGGCGTAATCCATATAGGTAGCGGTAATCAGCTGTCCGTCCTCATCGTAGCGACAGCCTTCCAGCAAAGCCTGACCCACGCCATGCACAATGCCACCGTGAACCTGACCCTCTACAATCATCGGGTTTACCAGAGTGCCAAAGTCATCTACAGCCGAATACTTGACTATTTCAACGGTACCGGTCTCGGGGTCCACTTCCACTTCGCAAATGTGCGTACCGGCAGGGAATGAAAAATTAAGAGGATCGAAAAAAGCATTCTCGTCGAATCCCGGTTCCACACCCTCCGGATAACTGTGAGGCACGTAGGCATTGAATGCGACCTCGCCGATATTCATCGAACGGTCGGTTCCCGCAACTGAAAAGTTGCCGTTGGCAAATTCAATATCGGCTTCCGCGGCCTCCAGAGCATGAGCGGCAATCTTTTTGCCCTTGGCAATCAATTTCTCGCAGGCTTTGGCGATGGCTACACCGCCGACCGCCAGCGAGCGCGAACCATAAGTGCCCATACCAAATTGAGTGCGTGCCGTGTCACCGTGGATTACCTCGATATTCTCGATCGGCACACCGAGCAGCTCTGTTACCAGCTGGGCAAACGTGGTCTCATGTCCCTGACCATGGGAATGCGTACCGGTGAATACCTGCACATTGCCGGTGGGATTGAAGCGGACCTGGGCACTTTCCCACAAACCAACTCCTCCCCCCAGTTGACCCACCGCAGCCGAGGGCGCAATTCCGCAAGCCTCAACGTAGGACGAAAACCCGATGCCCCGTCGTTTACCTCGAGACCTGGCCTCCTCGGCGCGAGCTGGGAAACCGGCGTAGTCAGCCAGCTCAATGGCCTTGTCCAGGGCGGTCTCGTAGTCGCCGCTGTCATAACATTGCACCACCGGTGTTTGATAGGGGAAGGCGTCTTTCGGTATAAAGTTTCGGCGCCGGATTTCGACTGGATCCATGCCCATTTCGGCGGCGGCCACATCCACCAACCGTTCCAGCAGGTAAGTTGCCTCCGGTCGGCCAGCACCCCGGCTGGCATCTACCGGCGCAGTATTGGTGAACACAGCTTTGACCTCTGAGTAAATTAGCGGTGTCGCATACTGGCCTGCCAGCAGGAACGCATACAGGTAGCTGGGCACCATGGTGCCAAAGGTAGACAAATAGGCACCCAGGTTCGCCCGGGTCATCACTCGCAAAGCCAGGAATTTACCATTCTCATCGAGCGCCATTTCAGCGCTGCTGACATGGTCTCGACCGTGGGCATCCGACAGGAATGCCTCCGTCCTCTCGGCGGTCCACTTGACCGGTCGCTGAACTTTGCGACTGGCCCAGCCGACTACCAATTCTTCTGCATACACGAAGATCTTGGCGCCAAACCCGCCACCAACATCAGGGCCCACGACCCGCAACTTGTGCTCCGGCGCCAGCTGGTTGAATGCTGACAGCACTAGCCGGTGAACGTGGGGATTCTGGGTAGTGAGATGCAAGGTTATCTCGTCGGTTCCCGAATTATATTCTCCGACTGCTGCTCTCGGCTCCATCGGATTGGTTACCATGCGATTATTCACCAGGTCCAGACGTGCTACCTTGTAGGCAGAATCAAAAGCGGCATCGACCGCTGCCTTATCGCCAAACGGCCAGTTGAAGCACACGTTATTGGGGGCCACCTCATGGACCTGGGGCTGACCGTCATCCGCCGCAGTCGCGGTGTCGATAACCGCCGGCAATACACCATAGTCAACTTCCACCAACTCTGCGGCATCCCGCGCCTGGGCAAGGGATTCAGCAATTACTACCGCGACGTGATCACCGACATAATGGACTTTACCCTGGGCCAGCGCAGGATGCGCCGGAGCACGATGAGGCTGTCCGTCATCGCTGGTGACAGTCACACCACAAATCAGCGGTCCGATACCGTCGGCTGCCAGATCATCGCCCGTCAGCACCGCGACTACGCCCGGAGCGTTTTCAGCTGCGGAGGTGTCGATACCATTGAGCGTTGCGTGCGCATGAGGTGAACGCACAAAATAGGCAAAGGTCTGACCGGCTACGTTGATGTCGTCAGTGTAGTTGCCCTTGCCAATCAGGAAGCGATTATCTTCTTTACGCCGAACACTGGCGCCAATACCGTTCTCTATCATTCCTGTTCTCCCATAGCCCTGGCGCCGGCCTGCACCGCCTTGACGATATTGTGATAACCGGTGCAACGACAGATGTTGCCCTCCAGTTCCTTGCGCACAGTGGCCTCGTCAAGCTCGTTTCCGTTGCGATTAACGATATCCAGGGCACTCATGACCATGCCCGGCGTGCAGAACCCACACTGCAGGCCATGATTGTCCTGAAAAGCCTGTTGCATAGGATGCAACTTGCCACCACTGGCAAGCCCCTCGATCGTGGTTACCTGACAACCATCCGCCATGACCGCCAGCAGGGTGCAGGATTTGACGGACTTGCCGTCAACGAGGATTACACAGGCGCCGCACTGACTGGTATCACAGCCAACATGGGTGCCGGTGAGTCGTAAATGATCTCGAAGAAATTGTACTAATAGTGTGCGGGATTCCACTTCCGCGGTAACCGGTTTTCCGTTTACGGTAAGGGATATTTCAGGCATTGCTCCTCCCTGCTTTCGGTCTCTCTGGTTGTTATGAAGGTTGCTCAGTGTCGAGAATTGCGTGTCGTCCGTCAAGCTAGACGCTCACGCGCCCAGCAATTGCCAGCCGATCAGGCCGGCTACAGCCACAATAGATAACCACACCCACAGCGGCACTCCGCGTCGGACAGCGGTTGCCTGCTGCTCCGTCGCGGCCTTTTGCTCCTGGCTCTCACCATCTGTTACCAGGGCGCTGAAATTGGTGAAAAATTCGTCCGCCAGCTTCTTCGCCGTACCGTCGATAAGGCGCGCACCCAACTGCGCCAGCTTGCCGCCCACCTGCGCCTGGGCATGGTAGGCCAGGAGGGTGTCGGCGCCATCGGCCGAAAGCGTCACCGCGGCACTTCCCTTGGCGAAGCCTGCCGCCCCACCCTGGCCATCGGCAATTATCGTGTAGCTGTTGGGAGGGTTGAGGTCGGTGAGACTCACATTAAACGTGAATCGCGCCTTCACTGGTCCAATCCGGGTAGTGACCCTGGCCTGCAGAGTATCTCCCTCGCCTGCTTCCAGAGACTCACAGCCCGGGATTGCTGCTCGCAGAATTTCAACGTCGTTCAAGGCCTCCCAGACTCGTTGCGGACTGGCGGCTATCCGATGATTCGCATTCATCTCCATCGGTGTTTCTCCCTGCTGGCTCTAAAATTCCCTGCTTTTTCCGCCACCCCGGCAAGCGCCTGGCTTACTCCCCGCGGCAAGCATCCAATGCTACTACAGGAAGACCCGGCGTAACCATGATTAGTCGGGCGCGTTAATTTCAGCGGTTATTCTCCAACCGGCATGACCGCGCCCGGTCAAGTGCCCGGGATCGATCTATTGCCCGAAAAAAGATTGAGATTAACTTCAGGATTCACTATCTGGTCGGTCTTCGCTACCAGCTATCGGTTTACGAGCAACACTCATCCAGTCCAGCGCAATTCCGGAAATGGCATTGAAGCGCACAACACGGACCACCACCTCTAGCAGCTGCGGTCGCCGCCTGATTCTCGGCTCTTCGAGGCGCGGAAGAAAGCCTGCAACAACTGCAAGGCGACAAACAGAAGAAACAACAAATACTATCACCAACAGCCTGTCGGGTTGCCAGAAGACTGCCACAACCGCGGCGATATCACCGACATGACGAGCGACGAAACCGCCCAACAGCCCTCCCCCGCACACTGCCAATGCGGTAGTGGCTGACTGGATAGCCGCGTAAAGCGCAAAATTTGTCTGGTGGGGTCGAATGTCGTAAAGATAATTTAATGCGCATAGCGTAAAACCGCTCCAGCAAACTCCGGAGATCATCTGTACCAGCAATAGGTAGTAAAAATTGGGGGACACCAGCCACAGCAATGGAATAACCGATATCAGACAGCTGCAGATCACCATGATCAGATGATTGCCAAAGCGGTCGGCATAGTAACCCCAGTGGCGCAACATGAAGAACTGTGTGGCAATGGAGGCGATACTGTTCAGGCTATATTGCAAATAGGTGAACTGCAATTCAGCGAGCATATAAACTGCAAAGAATGGTGCTGACACGGCCACCGATCCCTGCAGGGCGGCAACGAAAAAACTGTAGCGACGAAACTGTGGATCGCGAAGCGATTCCAGCACGTGCTGCCAGCTGAGGGACAGATTCTCCGATTGCTGGGCGGGCTCCTGCATGGGATCGTGCATACGGGATAGCAGCTGCGCCGACAGCAATCTGCCGACCGTCGCGACCAGAAATAACAGCGCAAATCCGAACCATACCATCCCGGCGCGATCTGTGATGGTCAAGGTGACTCCTCCGAACACAAACACGAGCAGCGAAGCGATCATGGTCAGCCGGGTTCGGGTGGCGAAAAACTTTCCGCGGCGCCGCGAAGGAACCAGCGCCCCCATCCACGCACGCCAGTGGGGCTGAATCAAATTCAGACAGATAAAATAGCCGGCAGCCAGCAGAATCAGCCAGCCCACCCCGACACTGCCGAGGCGGTTTCGACCATCGTAAGTCGCCAGAACTGCCATGGCAGCTACCACACATGCCTGGATTACCGCGACGGCGACCACCAGAGGTTTGCGCCGAAGCCAGTTTCCCAGCCACACGGAAAACACCTGCGCGAGCGCACCGAACAGCTGGGGAATGGCAGTCAACCAGCCCATTTGTAGCGCGCTCGCCTGGAGATGAATGGCAAACGCGTTGAGAAAATTGTCACCGGTTCCGGTCATAGTCGCCGCAGCGAAAGCCTCCTGCTGGGAGTAACGCAGGGACTTCCGCAGTTTTTGCTTGCGCTGTGCGTGGTCGTCTTTCATCGCAACCTATCGTCTTTACAAGTCCCGCTACTGCAGCTCCAACCTGCGATTGAATTCCTGCATGATCAGCGAGTAGAGTTCTCGACCCAGATAACGATCCTCCACACCACTATCAATATTCGGATTGTCGTTCACCTCGATCACATAGCCTTTACCATCGACTTCCTTGAGGTCCACCCCGTATAAACCGTCGCCGACACATCGAGAAGCAGCCAGCGCAGCCTGCAATATCGGGCTGGGCACTTCGAATGTTGGCAGGGTATCGAAGGACCCGCTTACGGTGCGACTGGCACCGTGTCGATAAATCTGCCAGTGATTCCTGACCATATGATAACGACAGGCATAAAGCGGCCTGTTGTTCAGAATGCCTATCCGCCAGTCAAAACTGGTGTAGAGAAACTCCTGGGCCAGCACCAGGCTGGAATGCTGAAAAAGTTCTGCGGCAGCGGTCCTGAGCTGATCCAGGGTATCGACTTTTTTCACACCTCTGGAAAAAGAACCGTCCGGGATCTTTATTACAATCGGCAATCCAAGCTTTTGAACCGCCTGTTCCAGTTGTTCAGGATGATTCCGCTGAAGAATCAGGGAACAGGGAGTGGGCACACGATGGACCTGAAATGCATTAGCCAGAAAAATTTTGTTGGCGCAGCGAACAATTGACTGCGAATCGTCCATGACCACCAGTCCCTCTGATTCCGCTCGCTGGGCAACCTCGTAGGTATGATGATTAACCGCGGTTGTTTCGCGGATAAACAGAGCATCGAACTCTGCCAGTCTGATTATCGCTTCGGGAACAATAATTTCGGCGTTGATATCATGCTGTCGCGCGGCCTTGACAAATTTTCTGATAGCGACCGCGTCGCTGGGCGAAGTAGTGTCGTCGGGATTAACGAGTATAGCCATGTCATAGCGCAGATTGCGCTTGTTTT
>Ga0181579_10001768_pt1 | contig 17681 bp, 12 predicted proteins | sample 071ome_24_FD_132996 | JGI IMG/M metagenome (GOLD analysis project Ga0181579, IMG submission 132996) | Coastal salt marsh microbial communities from the Groves Creek Marsh, Skidaway Island, Georgia - 071402CT metaG (megahit assembly) | ecosystem: Environmental > Aquatic > Marine > Intertidal... | reverse complement strand
GACCAAGAATTTGGTCGGTTTATCGAATTCTACCACCCCCATCCTGACGATTAGGTGAAAACCCAAAGGTTGTAGCCGCGTCTGTAAAAAGGGCCAGGCACATCAGCACATTAGCAATTCCCATGGCTACGGGGATAACGCGATGGTCACCCCCCCTCACCTCTTGAAGCCGGTGGCGAGCAGGTAGGTTTCCACTGATTCAGATCGGCTGGCATCTGGTTTCACATGGCGCACCTTTTCAAAATGCTGGTTCAGCGCCTCCAGCAACGCCTTATCGGTGCCGCCGCGAAACGCCTTGGCCAGAAACACCCCGCCCGGTTTCAACACTTCGATTGCAAAATCCAGCGCCACCTCCAACAGGCCCATGGTGCGCAGATGGTCAGTCGCGCGGTGCCCGGTAGTCGCCGCCGCCATATCCGAGAGCACCAGATCCGCCGGCCCATCCAGCAGCCTTTGCACCTCCTCCAGCATCCCCGGCTCAGTAATATCCCCTTCGACAATCGCCGCCCCCGGCACCGGGTCCACCGGCAAAATATCAATACCGACCAGCTTGCCCGGCCCATCCTCTATCTGACAGCGACGCGCCACCAGCTGCAGCCAGCCGCCCGGCGCACAACCCAGATCAACCACCCGCTGATGCGGAGCTAAAAACGGAAATTTGGCCTCTATCTGCTCCAGCTTCAGGGCCGCGCGTGAGCGAAAGCCGCGCTTTTTCGCCTCTGCCACAAACGGATCATTCAGCTGGCGGGTCAGCCAGCGCTGGGAAGAAGGCTTGCGCCCGCGCATCTTTTTTGGCTGGCGGGTCAGCCCGGCCTTGCCCCGATAGGAACGCCCTGAGCTACCTTTTTCGCGTGTCTTGCCGCCTTGGCCAGGCCCTCTTGCTTGTGTCATCGCCCGCCCCCTCTCGGTTTTCAACCAGTCCGGCTGCCGATAGAAAACAGCCAGATAAAGGGTCTGGAAACCAGCCGGAACAGCCCCTGCACCAGCTGGCCTATATCGCGCCCGACCCCCAAAGTCGCCGGCACCACAAACAGCACCAGACAGGTGGTAACCCCCAGCCCGAAGGTGATGGTCGCCGCCATCGGGATCAGGAACTGGGCCTGCAGGGATGTCTCAAACATCAGCGTGGACAGCCCGCCGATTGTGGTCATAGAAGTCAGCAAGACAGGCCGTAGCCGGTCTGATGCCCCCTGCACAATCGCCTCTTCCAGATGGTCATCTCCGCCGCCCAGATCGTCCAGCCGCCGGTCAATCGTTGCCACCAAAATAATCGAATTATTCACCACAATCCCGGCCAGTGCTATCAGCGCAAACATTGAGAGTATGGACAGGCTAAGCCCCATGACAAAATGCCCGAATACCGCCCCGATGAGGCCGAACGGGATCATAATCATCACGGCAAAGGGACGCATCCAGCTGGAAAACACCCAAGCCAGAATCACATAGATAGAGAGCAGGGCCAATATCGCCCCGGTCTGCATATCAGCAAAGGCTTCTCCTTGTTCCTGATCGCGCCCGTCAAACCGGTAGCGCAACCCCTCACCAGCCAGCTGCCCCGGCATCTCGCCTGCTTGCAATATTTCGGACAGCTGGGCAGTGTTGATGACATTCTCATCCAGCTCGCCCTGCACAGCCACCTCACGGAACCCATCCTTGCGGCGCACCACGGAAAAGCCCAGCCGCTGCTCTATTGTGGCAATATCTGCCAGATCAACAAAGCTGCCGGTCGGGGTGATCAGCCGCAAGCTGCCCAGCCGGTCATCCGCCAGCTCACTGTCCGGGCGGGTCAGCCGGACGGTGACCTCATCATCTCCCCTGGCAAAGCGCTGGACCACCGCCCCATCAAGGGCAGCGCGCAGCTGGGCACCGACAGAACTGACGCTGAAGCCAAGTGAACGGCCCAGCGGGGTCAGCCGGATAATCCGCTCCTCAGCCCCGTAATTCAGGTTTTCTTCCAGATCGCTGGTGCCCGGTATGGCATCGATCAGGAGGATCATCTCACCGGCCACGCGTTTCAGCTGCGCCAGATTATCGCCCATCACCCGCAAATCCAGATCCCGGCCCGGCGGCCCGCCTTCCGGGGCGCGCACCAAGAGCCGCTCCAGCCCCGGCAGCGGGCGAATTTCCGCGCGCAACGCATCTACAAAATCACCTGAACGGACTTGCCGCTGATCTGCCGTGACCAGCTCCACCAACAGGCCGGCGCGCAAATCATCTGCCTTGGAAACTGCCTGGCCATCATCCCCAGCCCCGATATTGCGGCCAATCTGGCTATAGGCAAAGACCAGCAAATCGCGCCGCCCCTCAGTCATCTCATCATGCACCACATCCAGCGCACGCTCCATCTCAGCAACCATATTTTCGGTCTGCTGGCGGGTAGAGCCAGATGCCATCACCACATTGGCATAAAGCCGGTCAGCCTCAGGGGAGGAGAAAAATACGAAAGGCACCCGCCCGCCTGCGATCATCCCGACTGAGAATAACAGCAGGCCAAAAGCAAAGGCCAGCGTCACATAGCGAAAGCGGAAAGCCGCCCGCACCGCCGGGGCAAACAGCCGATCGCGCAGAAACCCGAAGCCATTATCAAAACCGCGCCGGAAGGCAGAAACCTTGTAGCCCTGCTTGCCAATCCCGCTATGCGACAGATGCGCCGGCAGGATAAAGAAACATTCGATCAGGCTGGCCACCAGCACCGCGCAGACCACGGCTGGAATCGCTGCGATAATTACCCCGATGATCCCCTTGATAATAAACAGCGGCAAAAACGCAGCCACGGTGGTCAGCATGGCCGAGACCACTGGCGGGCCCATGCGGGCAGCTGCCAGCACGGCGGCTTCTTCTATCGGTAATTTTCGGCGCTCGCGCAGATGTTCGGCGTGCTCGCCAATAACAATCGCATCATCCACCACGATCCCCAGAGCCATAATCAGGCCGAAGAGCGAGATCATATTGATTGATTGGCCGGAGACCAGCATCACCCCGAAAGTTGCCAGAAAGGCAACTGGAATACCAACCGCAACCCAAAAGGCCACGCGCCCGGGCAAAAACAGAAACAGCACCAGACACACAAGGACCAGACCGCCCAGCCCGTTCTTGACCATCAGCATAATCCGGTCGAGGATCAGCAAGGCGGCCACCTCATGCTGGGCCAGAGACAAACCATCTGGCAGCTGTTCTGACTTTTCATCCAGATAGGCCTGCACCACCGCATGGGTCGCCAGGGAATCGCTGGCCTTGCCGCGCTCAATCAGCAATTCCACAGCTGGCTGGCCGCGATGTGACAAGAGCAGGGCCGGCTCTTCAAAGGTATCTGTCAGCCGGGCCACCTCCCCCAGACGCACCGAGCTGCCATCCGGGCTGACCAGAATTTCGATATTGGCAAATTCAGCTGCTGTCTCGCGTTTGCCCAGCGAGCGCACCCGCAAAGCCCCATCAGCGAAGCGTCCGGCGGGCACATCCACCGCCGCCGCCGCAATGGCAGCTTGAATATCGGTCAGGCTGAGCCCCAGCCGGGTGAGTTCAGCCTCTGCTACCTCTATCAGGATTTCCGGCTCCGGCAGGCCGATTATCTGCACCCGGTCAGCCCCGCGTTGCAGCAAATCCTCCTTGATGCCCTTGGCGTGCCAGCGCAACGCCTCCAGATCAAGCGAGCCATAGAGCGTCGCGCGGGTGATCACATCATAGAATTCGCCCTTGATGATATTCGGGGCCTTGGCCTCCACCGGCAGACGCACCCGCCCGACCGCTGCCTCCACATCGGCCAACGCCTTTTGCATATCCGCGCCAAATTCAAATTCCACATTGATGCGGGCCAGCCCTTCAAAAGAGGTGGACATCACCGTCTTGACATTGGCCAGCGTGCGCAATTCAGGCTCCAGCGTGCGCACGATATTGGCATCCACATCCTCAGCTGTCGCGCCCGACCATTCCACAGATACCGCCACAATTTCAATATCAACATCGGGGAAAAACTGTTTGTTCAGCCGCGCCGCAGACAACCCACCTATCGCGATCATCAGCACCATCAGCAAATTGGCAGCCGTGCGATGGCGGGCAAAAAACCGGATCATCTCGCCAAACATCAGGATGGCTCCTGGCTGCTGATGCTTTGCACAAAGGTGCCGTCACCGAGGCCGGGCAGTCTGGTTGCGATAATCTGCTCGCCTTCCTGCAGCTCCCCGCGCACAAAGATGCGCCCATCACGGCGGGTAACCAGCTGCACCTGCCGCGGGGATGCCTTGCCATCTATCACCGCAAAGACCTTATCAGTCCCGTTCAGCGCCTCTTCCGGCAATTCAAAAACGCGCTCAAAAATCTGGCCTACATAGACCACCTCAACAAAGGCTCCGGGGGGTATCAGACTGTCCGCCGACAGTTCAGCATAGAGCCGCCCGCCCCCTTCAGATTTATCCACCAGCGCCTCAGCCCGGGCGATGGTCGCGCTGCTGCTAGCCACAACTGCCTTGCCGGAGCGCCAGATCAAATCAACCGGCCTGCCGATCATCTCTGCGGCGCGGGCATAGGTTTGTGCCTCCACCACGAAAGAGACTTCCAGCGACCCCATATCAACCAGCCGGGCGACCGGCGCGGCATTGGAAACCCGCTGGCCCAGCGCGACACCCACCCCAGCCAGCACCCCGTCAAACGGGGCGGTAAGCCGGGCATCTGTCAAATCCTGCTTGCGGCTGCGCTCAGCCACTTTCAGCTGCGCCAGCCGGGAACGGGCCTGATCCAGCTGATTGGCGGTCACCGACAGGCCCAGCTCCGCCTCATCCAGCGCGGCATCACTGGCTACTTTGCGGGCCACCATCTTGCCGGTCCGCTCCAGCGTGCGCCAGCGCAATTCAGTTTGCCTCTCCAGAGCAGCAATATTCATCATTTCGCCCTCGATCTGGGCAGTTACCTCTTCCAGGGCCAGCCGATAGCGTACCGTGTCAAGCCGGGCCAGCTCAGCCCCTTTTTTGACCGCTACACCGTCGCGCATTTGCTCAGCAACAAAGCTGACCTCGCCGGCCACCCCGAAACGCAAATCTGCTTCCCTCGCGGCCCGGACTGTGCCATAGACAATCTGGGATGGGGCTGCATCGCGCACAGCTGCCAAAACAGTCGTGACTGGCCAGATTTGCGGCTGGCCGGGTTCCGGCTCTACCACCGGGCGGGTGGCCATCAGCCAGTTGAACCCCCAGACAAAAAGGGCCAGCACCAGCAAGGCTGGAACACCACGAACAAGCAGTTTTAACAAAAAAGAGAGCATTTATCATTTCCTGACAGCTGTGGCTTCGTAAAAGACCTGCCGAGGCCGCTGATGCGCTTGTGCCAGACACCTTGCCTGGTTTGTAACTATATACGCAAAAAAAGGAAGCTGGTTTGATCCCAGAGGTCCCGTTAACCCTTATGAAAGTCGCCTACAGTTGAACGAACAAAATGTCAAGATAAAGGCAGCTGGTGAAACCGGCCTGACCGGGGAAATCAAGGCGATTTTGCATCTGGCCCTGCCGCTGGCCCTCTCGCAGCTGGTCTGGATTGGCATCAGCACCTCAGATATCTGGATTATGGGCCGGATTGGCACGCTGGAGCTGGCTTCTGGATCGCTGGCGATGCGCTTTTACCAGCCCTTTTATTTCTGGACATTGGGGATGCTGTCCGTGACCACCGCTCTGATGGCCCAGGGATTAGGGGCCGGTGATGCCAGCCGGGTGCGGCGGGCCTTTCGCTCCGGGGTATTGCTGGCCAGCTTTTTCGGCTTGCTTTTTGCGCTGCCGGTCTGGGCAGGCCCGTGGCTGCTGCCCTATCTGGGTCAGGATCCGGCCCTCGCCGCCTATGCCGGTGATTTTTTCCTGTGGACAGCGATTGGCCTGCCGATCATTTTTGTCTTTCAGATGCTGCGTTTTTTTTCGGTCTCCATGGGCACCCCCTCCATGCAGCTTCTGGCTTCGGTTATCGGATTAATTGCCAATCTTGTGCTGAATGAGATTTTGGCCCTTGGCCTTGGCCCGCTGCCAGCAATGGGGCTGGGCGGCATAGCGGCGGCAACGACGATCAGCTATGCGATAACCGTGCTGATCATGATCTCCATTGTCGGGCGGCATGAGGACCTGAAAAAATGGGATATTTTCCGTAATTGGTGGCGGCTGGACCGCGCCTCGGTCAAGGGGATTTTGCGGCTCGGCACACCGACCGGCTTCATCGTGCTGAGCGAGACCAGTATGTTTGCCATTGTCTCGCTGATGCTGGGAGTGTTCGGGGCCGCCGCGCTGGCCGCCTCGGCGATTTCCTTTCAGGTGACCTCTATCGCTTTTATGTTGCCGCTGGCCGTGGGACAGGCAGCGCTGGTACGCACCGGGCGGGCCGCCGGGGCAGAGGATATTTCTGCCTTGCGCCAGACCGGGCGCGCCGCGATGACGCTGGCTGTGGGCAGCGGATTAGTGAATATGCTGGTCATCCTGATTTTCCGCGAGCAGCTGGCCGAGCTCTTTCTGGCCAGCAGTGACGGGCTGGTTGAACAGGTGGTAGTGCTGGCGATACCGATGTTGATAATCACCGCTCTGTTTCAGATTCCAGAGGCCTTGCAGGCGGTCACCATTGCTCTGTTGCGCGGCATGAATGACACTTTTTGGCCCGCCCTTATCAGCATGGCAGGCTATTGGGTTGTCGGGGTCGGGCTGGCTTGGGTATTTGGCTTTACCCTTGGGCTGGGGCCGACCGCAGTCTGGGGCGCGATTGGCATTGCGCTGGTGCTGAACGGCCTGATTATGGTCTCGCGCTGGTTCTGGCAGTTGAGACGCATCGCAACAGATGGCAGTATATTGAGAAACTGACCAAAGCAAAAAGGCCAACAGGTGATACATAGCCCGGCAGAATTGGGTTGGCTGGCCCCGCAACTGCCCGCCGATGAACAGCTGGCCCGGCGCGGCCGGGAACGCGTTGATGCACTATGCCAGAGAGCAGGGTTTGACCTGCCTGAAAGCCAGTATAACCTCTATGCTGCCAGTCTGGCAGCAGCCCCGCATCTGGCCCAGCTGGCTGAAAAATGCCCAGCTGATCAGCTACGCCGGATATTGGAGGGCGACCATGCGGCGGTGGCAGACGCAGCAGCTGCCCAGCTGGCCAGCCAGTTGGATGAGAAGCCGGATGAGATACAGCTGATGGCCGCGCTGCGCCAGTTTCGCGGGCAGGCCAGTCTGAACGCTGCTTTTGGTGAGCTGACCGGCCAGATCAGCATTGAGGCCAGCTGGGCTTTTTTGACAAGAGCCGCCGAACAGGGCTTGCAGACTGCCGTATCTTGGCTGCTGGCTGAGGCGACCGCAAAGAACCAGCTGGCTGAGGCGCGCGGTTTTGTAGTGTTGGGACTTGGCAAGCTGGGGGCAGCTGAGCTGAATTACTCCTCAGACATTGATCTGATTTGCCTGCATGACCCGGCCGCCGCACCGCAGGCTGATTTCTTTGTCAAGCTGACCCGCCGACTGGTTCAGCTGCTCTCCAAACAGACAGGTGACGGGTTTGGCTGGCGGGTGGATTTGCGGCTGCGCCCGGATCCCGGGGCCACCATGGTCAGCCTGCCGGTCGAAGCGGCGATAGGATATTATGAATCGTTGGCCCGCAGCTGGGAGAGGGCAGCCTTTATCCGGGCGCGCCCGCTGGCCGGAGATCTGGCCATGGGTGAGCAATTCCTGACCCAGATAAGCCCCTTTGTCTGGCGCAAATCGCTGGATTTTACGGTGCTGGAAGATTTACAAGGCTGGCTGCGCCATTTGCCGGTGCCGGATCAGTTTCACGGCTTTGATGTCAAGCTGGGCGCGTGGGGTATCCGCCATGCCGAGCTGCTGACCCATATTTTGCAAATGCTGGGCGGCGGGGCGAACCGGGCCCTGCGCAGCTACAATACGCTGACCGCGCTGACCCGTCTGGAGGAGGCAGGCCAGCTGCAGCCGGGACAGGCAGACCAGCTGGCCAGCTGCTACCGGGATTGGCGGCGGCTGGAACATCGCCTGCAATATCAGCGTGATGCCCATACCCACAATTTGCCTCGCAATGAAGAGGATTTTGACCAGTTTGCCCGCTTTTGCGGCCAGCCGGATGCTGAAGCTCTGCGCCAGCTGCTGACCAGCCTGCAACAGCGCACCGAACAGGCGGCCCGCCATGGTTTGCTGGATAAGATGCTGGCCCGCCATGATGGCCGGGCCGATCAGACAGACCAGCTGCCTGCTGAGCCGGAAGCCCGGCAGGTCTGGCTAACCGGGCTTGGCTATCAGCGCCCGCAAGATATGCTGGCGATTATTGAGGCCTGGATGGGCGGGCGCATCCCGGCCACCAGAGGCGAGCGGGCGCGGGCCTATCTTTCCAGCCTGTTGCCGCGTTTGATGCAGGAAATTGCTGCGGCTGCCGACCCGGATGCGGCCTTTGCCGCCTTTGCTGATATTATTGCCGGCCAATCCGCTGGGGCACAGATTTTTGCGCTGCTGACCCATAATCCGCAGCTGACCGGGCTGATTTGCGATATCCTGATCCGGGCGCCCAGATTGACGGCCCTGCTGCGCCGCCATCCAGAGCTGATGGACCGGTTGCTGGATGCAGATTTCTTTACCCAGCTGCCAGCGGCAGACCAGCTGGCAGACAGGCTGGCAGGCGGCACAAATACCGGGGCGGTGGAAACAGCCTTGGACAGGCTGCGCGATCTGGTGCGCCAGCAACGCTTTCAGGCAGAGCTGCATCTGCTGCGCGGTCTCTCCAGCATGGCTGAGATAGAGGCGTGCTTTACCTGTCTGGCGGAACAGTCAGTAGCGATTGTTTTGCGGCTGGCCGAAACCGATATGAAGCGCGCGCATGGCCGCATTGACGGGCGCTTTGCAGTGATCGGCCTTGGCCGGTTGGGAGCCGGAACGATGACAGCTATCTCTGATCTGGATCTGGTCTGTCTCTATGACGGGCCGGAGGAGGCCGAATCAAGCGGCGAGCGCCCCCTTGGGCTGGGGGCTTTTCATATGCGCCTCACCCAGCGGCTGATAAATTGGCTCAGCGTCACCACAGCTGCCGGGGCGCTTTATGAGGTGGATATGCGGCTACGCCCGGATGGCAAAGCCGGGCCGCTGGCTTGCAGCTGGCAGCGCTTGCAAGATTATTTTGAAACGCAGGCCTGGAGCTGGGAAAAGCTGGCCTTGCGGCGGGGACGCGTAATCGCAGGCGATGCCAGTCTGGCAGAGGAGGTTTCCAGCTGGCTGGCTGGCCAGCGGGCGCACCTGCCAGCATTGCCGGAACTGGCCGCTGACATTGCCGGGATGCGCCGCAAGCTGGCCGCCAGTCAGCCCGGCTTTTGGCAGATGAAACAACAACCTGGCGGCTTGCTGGACGGGGAATTTCTGGACGGGCTGCTGGCCGCAGAGGCCCAGCAAAAAACCGGCAAGAAAACCCGCAAGCCTGCGCTTGACTGGCAGGCCAATCTGGCGCGCCAGCAACTCTTGCAGCATTGGCTCAGGATCGGGCTGGCAGAGCGGCCTTCTGTGAAGGGCGAACCGCTGGCCGGCCTGCCGGATTTGCTGTCTGAGGCGATGGCGACAGCACTCGGTCTGGCGGACACCAGCAAGCTGGTTTCCCAGCTGCAGGCAGATCGAGCCGAGCTGGCCGATTTGCTGGAGACCAAGCTGGCCAGCCATACCAGCAGCCAGGCAGCGGATTAGCTCTGAATAGCCTGGAATTCCAGCCGCCAGGTCGGGGCTGTCTTTTTTACGACGCAGGAACGGCGGATTTTGGAGAGCATTTCGGTTTTGGGTATGAAATAGGGAGTTTTGAGGGAACAAAAAGAAGCAGGACAGACCACCTGTCAAGGGGCCCACGGGCCGCAACCTATCGCCAAGATGAGCCGGGACCGCCAGCCATGTTTCACTCCCTTATTTCCAGCTGGACGCTGTTTTTCGGGCTTGCCATGATCATGATCGGCAATGGCTTGCAGCTGGTGCTGCTCGGCCTGCGCGCCGATCAGGCTGGCTATAGCACGCTGATGACCGGTGTGATGATGGGCGGCTATTTTTTGGGGCTGTTCCTTGGCTCTCTGGCGGTGCCGAAATTCCTCAGCCGGGTTGGCCATATCCGTATTTTCGGGGCGCTGGCCTCACTTGCCTCGGCAGCGGTGCTGCTGCATCTGGTGTTGGAACAGCCGCTCATCTGGGCGCTGATGCGGCTGGTTACCGGGCTGAGCTATGCGGGGATGTATATTGTTGTCGAAAGCTGGCTGAATGAGAAATCGACCAATGAAACACGCGGCCAGATGCTGTCTGTCTATATGATTATCACGATGGGCGGGATGGGGCTGGGCCAGCTGCTCGCCGGCAGTGATGATGGCCAGTCTGCGATGCTGTTTTTGCTGGCCTCGGTATTGGTTTCGCTGGCGGTGGTGCCGATTTTGCTGTCAGCAGCGAAAGCCCCGGACTTCAGCGAGCCGGAGCGGATATCGCTGCGCCGCCTCTGGCAAATTTCCCCGCTGGCGATGGCAGGCATGTTCCTGCAAGGGCTGTCAGTGGCGATGCTGTTCGGCATGGGGCCGAGCTTCGGACGGCAAATCGGGCTGAGCGCGGCAGAAGTGTCTGTTTTTATTGCCTCTGCCACTGTCGGGGTTTTGCTTTTGCAATATCCGCTGGGTCGGCTATCGGACCGCACGGACAGGCGGCTGTTGATTCTGGGCTCTTCTGTGGTGGCTTTTGTGATTGCCGGTCTGGCGGTGCTGGCCAGCGGGGCCAGCTTCTATCTGCTGCTGCTCTTTATGACGCTTTATGGCGGGCTTAATCTAACGCTCTATTCAATGTTTATCGCCCATGCCAATGACTATCTGACGCCTCGCCAGATGGTCAGCACCGCCTCAGCCTTGCTGATGGTTAATGGTATCGGGGCGGTGCTGGGTTCGCCGCTGGTCGCGATGATGATGGAGCTGTTCGGCACGCTGGCCTATTTTGCCATGCTGGGTTTCAGCAATTTACTGTTGATTGGCTTTGTGCTGGTGCGGATACGCGCCCGTGCTGCCGTGCCGACCGAGGCACAGGGCCCGCTGGTGGCCTTTCCCGAGGCTGGCACCGCTGTGGCAGCAAGCCTGAACCCGGAAGCCGCCTGGCTGGAGGCTGAAAACAGCCCGGCAGATGAGGATGCGCTGGCCGACAACCCCTATCTGTCGCAATAGGGCGGCGCAGCCTTTTCGGTTAATCCTTTATGACCAGCTATTATAACCCATCTGGTCAGGCGATTTGGCCGGGCCAGACTGCCATGATGATTAGCAAGCCACCGCCTTCCCCCCTTGGCGGTGGCTTTTTTTTTGGATGAAAATGGGATAACATAAGTTAAATTTGATGTTCTGAGACAGGCTGGATGATGGCTCCAATTTTGCGTGTCATGCTGGTTGTTTTGCTGCTGACCGGACAATCTGGCGCGGCTGAGACAGAAACTAAAACGCCGTTGGCGCGTTTGACCGGTGTGCAGGTGACCGCGATCACCGATGCTGACAGCCTGCGGGCCGGGCCGTTGCGGCTGCGCCTGTTCGGTGTGGATGCCCCGGAAATGCGCCAGAGCTGTGCTGACAAGGCCGGTCACCCCTATGCCTGTGGCAAGGCGGCGCGCAACTGGCTGGCCAGTTTTCTGCCAAAGGGGGCCGAGCTTTCCTGTGATCTGCTGGATCAGGATCGCTATGGCAGGCTGATTACCCGCTGTTTTTATCAAGGCAGCGACATAGCAGCCCAGCTGGTAGCGGCAGGCTGGGCTTTGGCTTGGCAGCGCTATTCAGAGGATTATCTGCCCCTCCAGACGCGCGCCAGAGACCGCAAGGCCGGGCTTTGGGCAGGCCAGTTTGACAGGCCCTGGGACTGGCGGCGCAAACAGCCAAAATAATCTGGGTCAGCTGGTGTGTGCGAACCAGCAGCAAGCCGGTCTCAGAGCAGGCCCAATTCCCGCAATTCGGCTGCCATATCAGCTGGCATCGCGGTCTGGCTGGACATATCTTGCGGCAAATCCTCAGGCGCGTCAGCCGCTTCAAGATAGCGCCAGCCCTGAAAAATACGGTGCTTGCGCGGCCAGACCGGAATCAAGGGCGGATGCAGCACAATACCGCAGGCCGCCCGCCCGTCAGCGCGGGTTATCTCTACCAGATCGGCGATCGGCTGGCGGGCCAGCATCTGGCCCTTGATAATCCAGTAGATACAGCCGCCATCCAGCAATTCTTCAGCCCGCCGCGGCCAATTGCGGGTGGGATGCAGAATCGGCTTACCCGCCTTGGTCAGCCTGTCTTGCCAGCTTTTCAGCGAGTCAATCGAGACTGCCCCGACGCTCAGTTTTTTCAAATGCACAGCCATTGTTTCTGCTTACGATAACCGCACCGGATCAGAGCAAAAATACTGCTGCCAAACCCAGAAAAACAAAAAACCCGACCACATCTGTTATCGTGGTCAGCAACACTGAGGAGGCAACCGCCGGATCAACCCCGACCCGTTGCAGCCCCAGCGGCACCAGCAGCCCGGACAGGGCCGCTACGATCAAATTGACCAGCATTGCAACAGCCAGAATTGTTGCCACCTCCAGATCGCGGAACCAGACCCAGGACAGACCGCCTGCCAGCACCGCAAAAAATAGCCCGTTCAGCAGCCCGACAGTCAATTCCTTGCCGGCAAAACTCCAGACCGTTTTGGCGCTGAATTCGCGCATGGCCAATGCCCGCACTGCCACGGTGACCGTCTGCGTGCCTGCATTGCCGCCCATGGAGGCCACAATCGGCATCAGCACCGCCAGCGCGACAATCTTTTCAATCGTTGCCTCAAACAATCCAATAACCAGCGAGGCCAGCACTGCTGTGATCAGATTGACCAGTAGCCAGGAGGCGCGCCCGCGCAGCATTTCCGGCACCGAAATTCGGATAGAACCATCCGCCACCCCGGCAAGAGCCATCAAATCCTCTTCTGCTTCCTCATCGATCACATCCACCACATCATCCATTGTGATGACCCCGACCAAACGCCCTTCTTGATCGACGACGCTGGTGCTGACCATGCCATAGCGGCGGAACAGCAAGGCCACCTCTTCTTGATCCATGGCGACCGGCACGGAACGAATATCGGTTTCCATAATCTCTGAGATGCGGCGCGGGCGCGGGCTACGCAGCAAACTGGACAGGCGCACTTCTCCCACCGGATGGCCAGAGGGATCGGTTACGATAAGCATATAAAATTCATTCGCCTTGGAATCTCCAGAGCGCAGAAAATCAATCGTCTGGCCCACCGTCCAGAAAGGCGGTACCACCACCATCTCGCGCTGCATCATCCGGCCGGCAGAATCCTCCGGCCAGGCCAGCGCCTGCTCCACCAATACCCGCTCCTGGGCCGGCATCGCCTGCAACACCTCATCCAGATCAGCCGGCTCCAGCTCTTCGGCGATATGCACGACATCATCTGAATCCAGCGCTGGCAGGGCGCGCGCAATCGCATCCGTCCCCAGCTGATCCAGCACCCGTTCCATGATCTCCTCATCCAGATGCGTGATCGCTTCCGGGTCCAGCGCCGGGCCTAAAAGCGAGACCAGAACGGCACATTGGTCAGCGCTCACCCGCTCCAGCAAATCGGCCTGATCAGCCGGGTGCAAGGGCGAGACCAGCATACGGGCACGCCGTTTATTGCCACCTTCCACCGCTTCCAGAATCGCAGCCTCTACCTTCGGGGTCAGCCCATAGAGGGAGGTCACCTGCAGATCGCTGGGTTCAGTCTCGGCAAGGGTGGCTTCAGGGGGCGTTTCTTCTGCCATGCGGGCCTCCTGCTGCGGAATAAGGGGTTGGATGTCAACAGGCTAGCACAGTTAACAGGCAAAAAACACAGCATCTTAACCGCTGATCATATTATTTCAAAATTGGCAAGAGCAATAAAATGATCGATAGTGGCGAGGCAGGATTTATGCTTTGATGAGACAGTGAGCCTTGATAGGATGGACCCTTTGAGGGGATGGTAACAGGCGGGCCAGCCCTGCCAGCATCAGCCAGAGAGGATATTGCGGAGCATGGGTTTTGCCTTTTGCCAGATCGCCTCCTCCCTGCCTGCCCTTGGTGGCTGGCAGCCGCCTGATTTTCAGGGGGAGAGCTGGCCGTTTCCCGGCGGGGATTTACAGACTTTGCGTTCAGTTTTGCGGCCGCCAAAACTCGATCTTGGTCCGGCTGAGAAAATCCTCATCCCGGCGCGTGATGGCGATCAGCTGGTCAGCTTTCTGCATTTGCCAGATGACGCCGGGAACCCAAACCGCCCAGATTACCCAGACCGCCCAGCGACAGACGCGCTTATCATTGGGCTGCACGGGCTGTCTGGCTCATCAGAAAGCTGGCATTTGCGGGCCCTCACCCGCGCGTTTCTGGATAGGGGGCTGGCGGTTTTGCGGGTGAATATGCGCGGGGCCGGGGTGAGCAGGCCGCTTTGCCAATCCAGCTATTCAGCCCGTTCAGGCAATGATTTGGCATTGATTATACGGGCCATGCAGGCGCGCTTTGCCAAGCCAATTTTTATTTCCGGCGTATCTCTGGGCGGAACAGTGGCGTTGAATTTGGCCTTGGATGAGCCGGATTTAGCGAGCCAGCTGGCCGGGCTGGTCAGCATTTCTGCACCGCTGGATATGCAAGCCGCCAGCACCGCCTTTCACCGGCCACGCAACTGGCTCTATATGCGCTATATCCTGTCCGGGTTAAAGAAGCTGGCCCTGGCCAGCCCGCACCCGGCGCGTCTGCCTGCTGACCCGAATTCCATACGCTCGGTGCGGGAATTTGATGATTGCCTGACCGCCCCGATGCATGGTTTTGCTGATGCGGCGGCCTATTACAGGCGCGCTAGCGTGGCAGGTCGGCTGGCCAATCTGGCCTGTCCGGCATTGATTCTGCAGGCTGATAATGACCCCTGGGTGCCGGCAGCCGCTGCCAGAGCCGCCCGGCTGGCCGCACGCACCAGCCTGATTATCACCCGTGGCGGCGGCCATGTTGGTTTCGCAGATGGGCAGCAGCAGCCCTGGTTTGTGCGCTGTGCTGCCAGCTGGGTTGCTCAAATGGCCTGAAGGCCGGGATAGCGGGCGATTTCCTCTACCAAGCGGCTACTGGCCCGGCTATCCAGATCCAGATGCAGAACCAGCCGAAAGCGGCCCAGCACCGCCTCCCCTTGCTGGATTTTCTGCGGCGCGCTGATTCGGATATTCTGTTTTGCCAGCCAGTCTGGCAACCCCATTGCTGCCTGCCAGTCCAACATGGCAAAGACCATATTGGTGGCCGCTTCCGCCCGGACCCCGCCTGTCTGGTTCAGCGCCGCGGCCAGCTGGCTGGCCTGTTTATGATCATCTGCCAGCCTTTGGCAGTGATGCTCCAACGCATAAAGACCGGCTGCGGCCAAAATACCGGATTGGCGCATACCGCCGCCCAGCATCTTGCGCCAGCGCCGCGCCGCCGCGATAAACGGCTTGCTGCCGGTCAGCACAGAGCCCGCCGGTGCGCCCAGCCCCTTGGACAGGCAGAGCGAGACAGAATCAAACAGCTGCCCAAATTTGGCAGCCTCATCGCCGGTTTCCAGAACCGCATTCATCAGCCGCGCCCCATCCAGATGACAGGCCAGACCAGCTTGCCGAGCGAGCCCGGTCAGGGCCTGCAGACGGGCCAGCGGCTGGGCCACCCCATGCACGGTATTTTCCAGCGAAAGCAGGCGTGTGCGGGCAAAATGACTGTCTGGCGGCTTGATCGCGGCCTGAATATCGCCCACAGCCAGCCCGCCACAGGAATCAACCGGCAGCGGCGTTATCAGGGCCCCGCCCAGCACCGAGGCCCCACCGCCTTCATAGCGCACAATATGATAGCTCTCACCCGACAGAACCTCATCACCGCGCGCCAGATGGGTCAGCAGCGCACACAGGTTGGACTGGGTGCCAGAGGCGACAAACAGCCCGGCCTCTTGGCCCAGCCTGTCAGCTGCCTGCTCCTCCAGAGCTTGCACGGTTGCATCCTCGCCATATACATCATCGCCGACCTCAGCCTCAGCCATGGCCGCCCGCATGGCTGCGCTCGGGCGGGTTACCGTGTCACTGCGAAAATCAGGGTCCGGTCTGTTCATCAGGGGTCCGCCCTTTTTGACGGTTGAGAATAAAGAGACAAAAGCCGTTCAATCCAACATAGCCAGATACAGCTTGTCAAGCAGCCGGATACAGACAAAAAAACAGCCCGGCCTTAATCACGGGGGACGGCCGGGCTGCGCTTTCAGGAGCCGCTTTGGGCGGCTCCTGCGAGGCATTGGTTTTAGGATTTAGCGAATTCGGGGTAGGCCTCCAGCCCGGTCTCAGTCCGGTCGAGACCGTCAATCTCATCTTGCTCACCAGCCCGCAGACCAATGACCAGCTTGATCACATACCAGGCAATCGTTGAGGTCACGATAACGAAGGCCCCTACGCTGACAATCCCCAGGATTTGTGCGCCGATTGTCGCATCCGAATTGGACAGAACCACCGCCAGAGTGCCCCAGATACCAGCTACCAGATGCACCGGAATAGCCCCGACCACATCATCAATCTTCAGCTTGTCCAGCAGTGGCACCGCAATCACCACCAGCAGGCCGCCAACCGCACCGATGAACAAAGCCAGCACCGGAGACGGGGCCAGCGGCTCAGCGGTAATGGCAACCAAACCGCCCAGCGCACCGTTCAGGCACATGGTCAAATCCACCTTGCCGTAAATCACACTGGTAGCAATCAGGGCCGCGACGACACCCGCTGCAGCGGCGACATTGGTATTGATATAGATATTGGCGATCGCTGCCACATCTGCTGCGCTGCCCATGGCCAGCTGCGAGCCGCCATTAAATCCGAACCAGCCAAACCACAGAACAAAAGTCCCAATGGTCGCCAGCGGCAGGTTGGAGCCGGGCATCGGACGAATAGAGCCATCTTCGGTATATTTGCCCTTGCGTGCGCCGAGGATAATCGCCCCAGTCAACGCCGCCCAGCCACCAACGGAATGGACAATAGTAGAGCCTGCGAAATCCAGGAACCCAGCTTCGGACAGGAAGCCGCCACCCCAGGACCAGGCACCTTGAATCGGATAGATGAAACCGGTCAGCAGCACGGTAAAGACCAGAAAGGCGGTCAGCTTGATCCGCTCAGCAACCGCACCGGAGACAATAGAGGCCGCCGTTGCCACAAAAACCATCTGGAAGAACCAGTCAGAGCCGGAGGCATAATCCGCCTCACCCGCGACAAATTCCGGATCAGAAGGCGACCAGATAGCAAAGCTGCCAATCCAGCCTGCTACATCCAGATACATCAGATTATAGCCGACCAGCAGATACATGATACCGGCAATGGCATAGAGAGAGATGTTCTTGGTTGACTGCACGGCGGCGTTTTTCGAACGCACCAGACCGGCTTCCAGCATACAAAAGCCTGCTGCCATCAGCATCACCAAAAAGCCATGCATCAGAAAAGAGAGGCTGTTGAAAATATAGGTTGTTTCAGCGTCCGGGGCCGCCTGTGCGGCAACCGGGGCGAGCAGCGCAGACGCGGCTGCGAGAGCTGAAATCTTGAGGGAGGTTTTCATTTTACTTGCTCCTTGCACAAAGTTTCTCAAAAACAGGTCAATCAGATCACAAGGCCGAATCGCCGGTTTCCCCGGTGCGGATGCGGATTGCCTCAGGCAGATCGATAACAAAGATTTT
>Ga0181579_10001767_pt1 | contig 17689 bp, 14 predicted proteins | sample 071ome_24_FD_132996 | JGI IMG/M metagenome (GOLD analysis project Ga0181579, IMG submission 132996) | Coastal salt marsh microbial communities from the Groves Creek Marsh, Skidaway Island, Georgia - 071402CT metaG (megahit assembly) | ecosystem: Environmental > Aquatic > Marine > Intertidal... | reverse complement strand
GTGCCGTCGTGGAACTTCAGGTTCGGGCGGAGCTTGAAGCGCCAGTGGCGTGCGTCCTCCGAAACGCTCCAGCTTTCCGCCACCGCCGGATGAAAGCGTCCGTCGCTGCCCCGTTTGATCAGGGCGTCGAACACCGCCTCAAGCAACGCCAAGGTATCGGCGTTGTCGGTACAGTCCTGGGGGTCGGGCAAGGCGACCTTGGCTTGCAGAATGGTTATCGACATGACTGACTTCGGCTCGGTCCATGGGCGGTTGATCTCAAGGCCAGCATGTTGCGATTCAGGGATCTCGGCAAGCGTGGCGGGTACCGACGGAGTCTGGGCTCGCAACGATCCGGGTTGTGGAAGGCTCCAGCCTTGTTTTCAGAGGTGCTGGTGACGGACTATGGGTAATCCGCCGCGCGGGCCGAGAGATTGTTTGGAGAGACCTTGTCCATGACCGCCGAGACCTATGACTACATCGTCGTCGGCGCTGGTTCCGCCGGCGCCGCCGTCGCCAGCCGATTGAGCGAGAGCGGCGAATTCCGAGTGCTCTGTCTGGAAGCGGGCACCGAGGGTTCGGACTATTTCTGGTCCAAGGTGCCGGTCGGTATCGCCAAGCTGATCGACAATCCCGCCGTTAACTGGTGCTACAGCTCGGAGCCCGACGAGGGCAGCGGCGGGCGGCGCATCGAGGTGCCGCGCGGACGGATGCTCGGCGGGTCGAGCTCGATCAACGGCATGGTCTTCGTGCGCGGTCAAGCCCAGGACTACGACCATTGGGCGCAGCTTGGTAACCGGGGTTGGAGTTACAGCGATGTGCTGCCGGTGTTCAAGAAGATGGAGAGCTATGAAGGCGGCTCGGAGGACTTCCGCGGCCGCGATGGGCCCCTGAAGGTCACCGACAGCAAGCGCGGGCAGGTCCCGCTTCTGGAGAAGATGATCGAGGCCGCCGGCAATATCGGCCTCAAATACAACAGCGACTACAACGCCGAAACCCAGGAGGGTATCGGCATGTCCCAGGTGACGATCAACAAGGGCCGCCGGCAAAGCACCGCCTATTGTTATCTCGATCCCGCGCGCCATCGCCCGAACCTCAAGATCCAGACCGGCGCGATGACGGAAACCCTTATCCTGGAGGGCAAGCGCTGTGTCGGGGTACGCTTCTCCGTCGGTGGCCAGAAGCGCGAGGCCCGCGCCAGCCGCGAGGTCATCGTCAGCGGCGGGTCGATCAACTCGCCGAAGCTGTTGGAGCTTTCGGGCATCGGCCAGCTGGAGCTGTTGGCCAGCCATGGCATCGAATGCGTCCACGAGCTTCCCGGCGTCGGAGAGAACCTGCGTGACCACTACTCGCCGAGGGTGAAGTTCTCGATCACCGCGCCGAACGCGACCTTCAACGACAATGCCAGGGGCTGGCGTCTGGTCCGTGAGGCGATGAAATACGCGTTCTTCAAGAACGGGTTCCTGGCCTCGACCTCGGTGCCGATCCGGATGTATTTCCGCACCCGAGAGGGTCTGGAAACCCCGGACGCGACGATCTCGGTGCTGCCGTTCCTCTATGAGATGGTCGGCCGCGAGCGCCGGATCGCCAAGCGGGCGGGCATTACCATGAACGTCAATGTCCTGCGCTCGGAGAGTATCGGCGACATCCATATCAAATCCGCCGATCCGGCGGAGCCGCCGGCGATCCGCTTCAATTTCCTTTCCTCCCAGCATGATCGTGACGGTCTTCTGGCGGCGATGCGCAAGGGGCGGGAACTGATGGCCACGTCGCCGCTGGCCGAAATGGTCGGCGAGGAGATCGCGCCGGGTATCGACAAGCAGACGGATGCCGAGTTGCTGGAATGGGTACGGAACAACGCCGAGACCACCTATCACCCGATCGGTACCTGCAAGATGGGCCAGGACCCGATGGCCGTGGTCGACAACGAGCTTCGGGTTCACGGCATCCAAGGACTGCGCGTCGCCGATGCCTCGATCATGCCGACGCTCACCTCGGGTAACACCAACGCGCCGTCGATCATGATCGGCGAAAAATGCGCCGAGATGGTTCTGGCCGCGGCGAGAAGCGAGGCACGGGCCGCATAGGCGAGTGACCAATACGGAGAATGAACGATGGCGGCCAAAACCTATGACTATATCGTTGTCGGTGCCGGGTCGGCGGGCGCGGTGCTCGCTAACCGGTTGAGCGCGGGTGGACAGCACACGGTCCTGTGCCTGGAGGCCGGGACCCAGGGATCCGACTATTTCTGGTCGCGCATTCCCATAGGCATGGCCAAGCTGATCGACCGGCCCGCGGTGAACTGGTGTTACGCCTCGGAACCCGACGAGGGCAGCGCCGGACGCGCCATTCCGGTGCCTCGGGGCAAGATGTTGGGCGGGTCGAGCTCAATCAACGGCATGGTCTTCGTGCGTGGACAGCCTCAGGACTATGACCACTGGGCGCAGCTCGGAAACCGGGGTTGGAGTTATAGCGACGTGCTGCCGATTTTCCGCAAGATGGAAAGCTATGACGGCGGGGATGATGAGTTTCGGGGGCGCGACGGGTTGCTCCGGGTGACCGACAACGAGGCCGATCTAGACCCACTGCATCAGCGGATGATCTCGGCCGCCGAGAGCATCGGCATTCCCTTCACCCGCGACTATAACGGCGGCGATCAGGAAGGCATCGGGATTACCCAGACGACCATCAACAAGGGACGGCGGATGAGCACCGCCTATTGCTATCTCGATCCGGCGCGGGGGCGCTCGAACCTTACGATCGAGTCCGGTGCCATGGCCGAGACACTGATCCTGGAGGGCAAGCGGTGCGTCGGCGTCCGCTACGCCGTCGGCGGCGAGACTCGAGAGGCGCGGGCGGGCCGCGAGGTGGTCGTCTCCACCGGGTCGATCAACTCTCCGAAACTGCTAGAGCTTTCCGGGATCGGTCAGCCGGATCTGCTCCGGGATCTGGGGATCGAGGTGGCGCATGAATTGCCGGGCGTGGGCATGAACCTCAGGGACCATTTCGCGCCGCGCATTCGCTTCGAGGTGACGGAGGCGGGTGCCAGCTACAATGACAGCGGTAGAGGCTGGCGGCTGGGGATGCAGGCGCTGAAATACGCGCTCACCGGCAAGGGTTTCTTCTCCCTGCCGGCGGGATCGATCCGCATGTATTTCAAAACCCGCGAGGGGCTCGAATCCCCCGACGCGAGCATCTCGATCACTCCGTTTCTGTTCGAGGCCGCCGCCGACGGCTCGCTCAAGGTCGCCAAGCAACGGGGCGTGACGGCGATCGCCAATGTCCTGCGCTCAGAGAGCATCGGCGACATTCACATCAAGTCCGCCGATCCGGCAACGCCGCCGGCGATCCGCTTCAACTTTCTGAGCGCGCGCTATGACCAGGAAGGCACTGTCGCGGCGGTGCGCAAGGCGCGGGAGCTGTTCTCGACAAGCCCGCTGGCTGATATCGTCGCCGGAGAGATCACGCCGGGCAAGTCGATCGAGAGCGACGCCGAGATCCTGGAGTGGACCCGCAACAATGCCGAGACCACATATCATCCCGTCGGGACCTGCAAGATGGGCAGCGATCCGATGGCGGTGGTGGACGACAATCTCCGGGTCCACGGAATCCAGGGCCTGCGGGTCGCGGATGCCTCGATCATGCCGACACTGACCTCGGGCAATACCAACGCGCCGTCGATCATGATCGGCGAGAAATGCGCCGAGATGATGCTGGCCTCGTAGCATGGCTCGGGCGCGGTCCAACGGCATTGAACTGCATTACCGCTTCGATGGTCCCGAGGATGGGGTTCCCATTGTCCTCTCCAACTCCCTGTTCTCGCGTCTGGAGATGTGGGACCCACAGATCGGCGCGCTGACCGGAGCGAGCTATCGGGTGCTGCGGTACGATGCGCGCGGTCATGGCCGTTCCGAGGTGACGGAGGGGCCGTACAGTATCGAGATGCTTGCCGACGATCTCGCCGGTCTATTGGACGCGGTGGGATGGGAGAACGCGCATTTCTGCGGCCTTTCCATGGGCGGCATGGTCGGCCAGATGATGGGAACCCGCCATCCGAGGCGGGTCCGATCGCTGATCCTCTGCGATACCTCGGCATATATGGGCGCCGAGGAGGTCTGGGAGCCGCGTATCCAGACCGGTCTCGCCGAGGGGGTTGAGGGCCTAGTTGAATCCTCGGTCTCCCGCTGGTTCACGCCGGAAAGCATGAAGCGCATCCCCGAGGAGGTGGAAAAGGTCCGCGCGATGATCCGCTCGACCCCGCTTGCCGGGTTCATCGGATGCTGCCGCGCCTTTCAAGGCTTCGATCACCGCGAGGCCAACCGCGCCATCACCGCGCCGACCCTGGTCATCGTCGGCGAACGCGACCCGGGCACCCCACCCAGCCACGCTCGGGTAATCCAGGAAGCGGTCCCCGGCGCGGAATTGGAAATCATCGAGGACGCCGCGCATCTGACGAATATCGAGGCGCCGGAGCGGTTTAACGCGGTGGTTGTGGGATTTCTCAGCCGAGTCTCGGGGAGCCGTCGATAATCGTCATCTGATCATGGTTGCGTTCACCGCGCATGACGCTGTCCCTCGCCAATGCTATTTTCCGGACAACCCGCTAATTTCATTCCCCAAGGGAGTCCCGTCATGTCCGATCTGCCGTCCAAGGTTAACATCCACGAGGAAGGCCCGCGCGAGGGGTTTCAGATCGAACCGGGGCCGATCTCGACCGAGGATAAGATCAAGCTGATCGACGCGCTGTCCGATACCGGGTTGAAGCACATCCAGGCCTGTTCCTTCGTCAATCCCCGGCTAGTGCCCGGCTGGGCCGACGCCGAGGCGGTGGTCGAGGGTTTCACGGCGCGCGAGGGAGTGCATTACACCGGTCTCTATTTCAACGGCAACGGCCTGGACCGTGCCCGCGCCTTCGACGGCAAGCTCACCCTGTCCGGCTCGATTTCGCTAACCGCGTCCGAGGGCTTCACCAAGAAGAACCTCAACCGGACCCATGCCGAGAATCTCGCGGCCATGAAGCGCCAGGCGGAGAAGCACCTGGAGGCGGGGATCAAGGTCAACCGGATCGGGGTCATGGCGGCGTTCGGCTGCAATTACCAGGGCGACATCGCGCCGGAAACCGTGGTGCGCACCCTCGAGGACGGCATGCGGGTCGCCGAGGAGACCGGGGCCGAGATCGATCTGTTCTCGCTTGCCGATACCATGGGCTGGGCGGCGCCGCACCGGATCGAACAGGTGATCGGCACGGTGCGCGAGCGCTGGCCGGAGATGACAATCTCGCTGCATCTGCATGACACCCGCGGCCTCGCGGTCGCCAATGCCCATGCCGGGCTCAAGATGGGAGTCTCGCAATTCGACAGCACCGTCGGCGGCCTCGGCGGCTGCCCCTTCGCGGGCCAGCCCAAGGCGGCGGGCAACATCGCGACGGAGGAACTGGTCCTGCTCTGCGAGGAGATGGGGATCGAAACCGGGGTGGATCTGGACAATCTGATCGAGGTCGGGCGTATGGCCGAGGAGATCGTCGGTCATCAACTGCCGAGCGAGTTGCTGCACGCCGGAAGCCTTGATGCCTTCCGCCGGGGAGTGACGCATTAATGACGGCAACGCCTCTGGCGGGGCTTCGGGTTCTTGAATTCTCGCATACCGTGATGGGCCCGACGGCTGGGCTACTGTTCGCCGAGCTCGGCGCCGATGTCATTAAGGTCGAGCTGGCCCCGGACGGGGATCGCACGCGCCGCCTCGGCGGTTTCGGGGCCGGATTTTTCGCCGGCTTCAACCGCGACAAGCGCAGCCTCGCCGTTGACCTGAAAAATCCCGAGGGGCAGGCGGTGCTGCATCGCCTGGTGCCCGGCGCGGATATCGTGCTGGAGAATTTCGGTCCGGGCACGATGGAGAAGCTCAACTGCGGCTACGAGCATCTGGCGCCGCTGAACGAGCGGCTGATCTTCCTGGCGCTCAAGGGCTATCTGGCGGGGCCCTATGAACATCGTCCGGCCCTGGACGAAGTGGTTCAGTTTCAATCCGGTCTCGCCTGGATGACGGGGCCGCCGGGCCAACCGCTACGCGCCGGCGCCTCGGTGATCGACATCATGGGCGCCATGTTCGGCGTGATCGCGGTGCAGGCGGCCTTGCGCGAGCGTGACGCTACCGGCAAGGGGCAGCGCGTCTCAAGCTCCCTGTTCGAAAGCGCGGTTTTCCTGATGAGCACCCATATGGCAGGCATGGCGGCGACGGGCCTGGAGATGCGCCCGATGCCGGCGAGGCGCGGCGCCTGGGCGATCTACGAGGTGTTCAAGACCGCCGGCGAGGGTCAGCTGTTCATCGGCGTTACCTCGGATCAGCAATGGGACCGGTTTGTCGAGGAGTTCGGCCTCCAGGAACTCGCCAAGGACCCCAGGCTCGTCACAAATGTCACGCGGTTGGACGAGCGAGACTGGCTGATCCCAGCGATCCAGGAGGTGCTGATCAAGCTGCCGCAGAAGGAGGTCGAGGAGCGCTGCGAACGCTGTAACGTCTCCTGGGCCCCGGTGGCGCAACCGGCGGATCTGTTCGAGGACCCGCATCTGCTTGCCACGAAGGGGCTGGTCGATGTCTTCGTCTCGCGTTTTGGCGGCGGCGATGGAGGGACCTACGCGGGACTCCCCGCCTTGCCGATGGAGTTCGGCGCGAACCGGGATAGACCGGGCCTCGTTCGCCAACCCCCACGCATCGGCGAGCACAGCGCCGAGATCCTGGACGAGGCGGGGTTTTCCGCCGCCGAGATCGAGGACCTGAGCATGCGGGGCGTGATCGTGAACGCCGACTGATCCCGGCGACCCGGCCCAGAACAATTCGCGAAAAGGAACCCGACCATGGCGCGACTGCCGATCCCGAGCGACACCGCCGGCTTTCCCGAGGAAACCCGCGCGTCGATCCGCTACGTCAAGGAAACTCGAGGCAGCTCGCCGCCACCGAGCAGCTATCTGACCTACGCGGGCAAGGCGGGGGAGCGGCTATCGGATCTGGTGGAGCACCTGCGCTATCGCACCTCGCTGACCCAGGCGGAGGCGGAGTTGGCGATCTGTACCGCCGCGCGGGCGGCGAACGCGGACTTCATCTGGAACGCTCATGTCAAGCTCGGCCACGCCGCCGGCACCCGCGAGGAAGCCATCCATGCCGTTGACACCCACGGCCCCTTGGACGGGCTCACCGATGACGAAGCCTTGATTATCCGCTTCGGGCGGGAATTGCTGGAGTCGCCCCGGGTCGCTGATGAGACCTTCGAGGCGGTACGGGCCCGCTTCGGCGAGAAGGGCCTGATGGAACTGACGGCGGTCATGGGCGTCTACATGATGAACGCCACGATCCTACGCGCCATGGATCACCAGGCGGCGCCCGACGCGCGGCATCTGAGTCCGCGGTAGATAGTCCGGCCGACTGAATTCAGTGGTTCGCGCCTATGGCGCGGCTTTCCGCACTCGCGCTAAAGTGCCCGCGATACGGTTTTACGGAAAGCGCGGCGCCCCATGACAATGCCTCGAGATTCAAGGCGACGAGCCAAGCGACGCGTGGCGATGCGTGGCTTTACCCTGCTGGAATTGCTGGTGGTGTTGACGATCCTCGGGTTGTTGGCGGCCTTGGCGGGGCCGCAATTGATGGGGTTGTTGGGGGGCGCGAAGACCAAGGCGGCGAAGCTGCAAATCGAGCAGCTAGAGACGGTTCTGGATCTCTACAAGCTTGATGTCGGGCGCTACCCCTCGACGGCGCAGGGCCTGGCCGCGCTTTTTTCGCGGCCGGACGGGGTCGAGGAATGGAACGGCCCGTATCTCAAAAAGGCGGACGGGGTGCTGGACCCGTGGAACAATCCCTACCACTATCGCGCGCCAGGAGAGCATGGGGCGTTCGACATTCACACGCTCGGCGCCGACCAACGCGAGGGCGGTAGCGGCGAGGACCAGGACGTTACCAATTGGTAGACAGTCCGTGTGATGGGTGAGGTGGGCCGGAAATTCGTCTTACAAACCGTCGGATATCGACGCTAGATGTGGGGATAACGGCGCTAGCGTTGAGGTAACGTCGCAATACGAGAAGGGTTCAGTTTCATGAGCACGAATTCGACGGAACCGAGAGCGCGGTCGCGCGGCCGGCGCGGTGGCGGCAGGGCCGGGAATACTCGCGGCAAGGGCGAGGTGATCGAGCAACTCCCCTGGAGCCTGCCGATCAATACCGACAAGCCCACCGAGCCCTTGACCGAGGAGGGGATCCGGGCGGTTCATGAGGGTGCGATGCGGATCCTGGAGGAGATCGGGATCGAGTTCCTCAATCCCGAGGCGGTCGAGATCCTCGCCAAGGCCGGCTGTATCGTCGAGGGCGAGAACGTGCGGATGGGCCGCGATCTGGTCATGGAAACCCTGAAGGGCGTGCCGCGCACCTTCACGATCACGCCGCGAAACCCGGAACGGACGCTCGAGATCGGCGGCGACCGCATGGTCTTCGGCAATGTCTCAAGCCCGCCCAACTGTTCCGACCTGGACCGTGGACGCAGAACCGGCACCCGCGAGAGCTACCGGGACTTGATCAAGCTCACTCAATATTTCAACTGCATCCATTTCGCTGGCGGCTATCCGGTCGAGCCGATCGATATTCACCCCTCGATCCGTCATCTCGATTGTCTCTATGACAAGCTGACGCTGACCGACAAGGTCGCGCACGCCTATTGCCTGGGCAAGGAGCGGGTCGAGGACGTTATGGAGATGGTCCGTATAGCCTGCGGTCTGACCCACGAGGAATTCGAGGCCAAACCCCGGATGTACTCCAACATCAACTCAACCTCGCCCTTGAAGCATGACTACCCGATGCTCGACGGGGCGATGCGGCTGGCCCGGCGGGGGCAGCCGACGGTGGTGACGCCGTTCACCCTGGCCGGTGCCATGGCGCCGGTGACGATGATTGGCGCGGTCACCCAGTCGATGGCCGAGGGGCTGGCGGCGATCGTGCTGCTTCAGCTAATCCGGCCGGGCTGTCCCACGGCGATCGGAACCTTTACCTCGAATGTCGACATGCGCACCGGCGCGCCGGCCTTCGGAACCCCGGAATACATGCGCGCGACCCAGATGTCCGGTCAGATGGCGCGATTCTACGGTCTGCCTCTCAGAGCCTCCAATGCTTGCGCGGCGAACACGCCGGACAGTCAATCGGCCTGGGAGAGCGCGTTCTCGCTTTGGGCGGCGATCTCGGCCCAGGTGAACATGGTCTATCACGCGGCGGGTTGGCTTGAGGGCGGGCTCTGCGCCTCCTACGAGAAGTTCGTGATGGATTGCGAGACCCTGCAGCAAATGATCGTCTATATGCGCCCGACGCCTGTGAACGATGGCGAGATCGCTTTCGACGCGGTCAAGGATGTCGGCGCGGGCGGCCATTTCTTCGGCACCGCGCATACCCAGGAACGCTACGAGACCGCGTTCTACAAACCCTTCCTGTCGGACTGGTCGAATTTCGAGAACTGGGAGGAGCGCGGCGCGGTTCAGACACCGGAACGCGCGAACTGTATCTGGAAGCGTATTCTCGAGGAATTCGAGGCCCCGCCGATCGATCCCGCGATCGACGAGGAACTCCAGGCCTTCGTCGCCAAGCGCAAGGAAGAGGGCGGCGCGCCGACCGACTTCTAATCGCCGCCGCGCCGGTTCGGTTAACCCGGCGCCCAGCCGTAGACCTTGGTCAAGCTGTCGCCCATGAGGGTCGCGCGATCACTGTCCGACAACTCGCTGGTCAACCGGAACGGCTCCACCGCCTGTTCGTAGGTCAAAAGGTGGATCGCCCGGGTCCAGTCGGTGCCCCAGATGCAACGCTCCAGCCCGTAGGCCTTGAAGATCTGGCCGAGCGGCGCCCAGATATCGTCATAGGGGTAGGCTTGGTGCGAGAGAGTGCAGGCGCCGCTGATCTTGATGGCGATATTATCGTGATCCGCGAGTTTCAGGACATTCGGGAGATCTCCGAAGGGATTTGCCGGCGCCGGCGGCTCGAAAGGCTGCTTGAGGCCCACATGGTCGATCACCAGCCGCGTGTTCGGATGCGCCGCCGCCAGCTTCGCGGCGTGCTCCAACAATCCCCAGCAAAGAAGATTTACCGGCAGGGAATGGCGTGCCGCCGCGTTGAGAACGGTCTTGATGCCGGGATCGTCCGGGCTAAGCGTTGAGTCGCCATGGGTCAGCATGATCCGAATGCCGACCGTGCCGTCGCGGCCCGCCCACTCGCTTATCGTCTCCTCGACCCCCGGGTCGGTGGGGTCGACCGGCTTGATCAGCGCGAAACGGGTCGGATGCGCGGCGTGGACGTCGATCGCGTAGCTCGCGTCATAGCGATACATGGAGAACGGCGAGACCAGGATCGCGCCGTCGACGCCGACCGCGTCCATGGCCGCGACCATGTCGTCGCCGGTGACCTCGGGCGGCCCGGCCAGATGTCCGATCCAGGGGCGTTCCGGGCGGTCTCTCTCATAGGCGTGAACCTGGGCGTCGATGATCGGCATGGCGCTTATCTCCCGTTTGAAGTCTCAGCGTGCAATGAAGTGTTCCGGCGAGGCAATCGAAACCGTGATCCGGTTGGTGATCCCTTGGCCCGCGCGAGGGCGGCTCGCCAGTGTTACGTCAAGACCGGGTTACAAATCCTCGCGGTCGAACTTTCCGTATCCCCGACGAAGGTCGGGGTCGACGCCTGTGGCGCTAGCTAGTTCGGGATAGTAGAGCACAAGGACGTGTCGTAGGTTGTGATCAGGTATCCGTCACATTGAAAGTGCTCAGGCGTCGGCCCCGACCTTCGTCGGGGATGCGAGGCGTTTGGATGTTCACCATTCCGGGCGCGGGTCGACGGCGCCCAGGTTTTCAATGGAGTTCGTGACTTCTGATTGGCATTATCGGGCCTTATTCTAGTGATGGCGAATGAGATTGGTACGATGGCCGGACCGGATATCCAGGTGATTGCGAGCGGAGCCGCCTTGGGCGCCGAGATTGTGGGCCTCGATCTGGCCGGTGAGATCGGGGAGGAGGCTTTCGATAGAGTGCTGCGCGCCTGGGCAGAGCATCTGGTTTTGAGGTTTCGGGGGCAGGATCTGGACGAGGCCGCGTTGCTGCGGTTTTCCCGCCGTTTCGGCGCGCTCGATCCGAACCCGACACGCCCGGTTCAGGTGGCTAACCATCCGACCAGCAACGAGATCAACATTATCTCGAATATCGTGGTTGACGGAGCTCCCATTGGCGGGTTGGGGAATTCCGAGCTCGTCTGGCATCAGGACATGAGCTACAAGCCGCTGCCGCCCAAGGCGAGTATTCTCTATGGCGTGGAGACGCCCGAAACAGGCGGCGATACTTGGTTCTATAACCTCTACGCCGCCTATGAGACCCTGCCCGAGGCTTTGCGGGAACGGATCGAGGGGCGCTCGTGCAAGCACGACGCGACTCGAAATTCCGCCGGGCAGCTGCGCGCCGGTTTCGAGGCGGAATACGCGAACCAGGACCGGCCCGGCGCCGTGCATCCCCTGGTCATTCGCCATCCCGATACCGGACGCGCGGCCTTGCATCTGGGACGTCGACCGAATGCCTGGATCGTCGGGTTGCCGGACGATGAGAGCGACGGGCTTCTGGATGAGCTGTGGGCGCATGTCGAGAACGGTGGCCACCACTGGGCGCAGCAATGGCGCGAGGGGGACGTGGTGATCTGGGATAATCGCTGCACCTTGCATCGCCGAGGGACCCTGGATCCGGCGCAACGCCGTCTCATGTACCGCACCCAGGTCAGCGGCGGCGCGGCGCCGGTCGCCGCGTGACCCGCGCGAGAGTCTTCCAAGGAAGCCGAGCTGCATGAGCCGCCAACTGCATCTCAACCTGTTCATTCATAGCCGGGGACATCACGAGGCCTCGTGGCGGCATCCCGACGCCACGCCGCTGTCGGTCTTCGATATCCGCTACTACCAGGATCTGGCGGCGAAGGCCGAGGCGGGGCTGTTCGACTCGATCTTTCTGGCCGACCAGCTCGCCCTCGGGGACGATATCGTCAATGGCCCGCGCACCGGCCTGGAGCCGGTCACCATGCTTGCCGCGCTGGCCACGGGGACCAGACGGATCGGTCTGATCGCGACCGCGTCCACCACCTATACCGAGCCTTTTAATCTCGCGCGTCAATTCGCCTCGATCGACCATATCAGCGGCGGTCGGGTGGGCTGGAACATCGTTACCTCCTGGCTGGCGACGGCGGCGGGGAACTATGGTGGCGACAAGCCGGTCAGCCATGCCGATCGCTATGCCCGCGGCGAGGAATTCATGACCGTGGTCAAGGCGCTTTGGGATAGTTGGGCCGACGACGCCGTCGTCGACGATCGCGAGGCCGGGATTTACGCGCGCTCCGGCGCGATCCAGCGCATTGACCACAAAGGCGAATTCTACCAGGTCGCGGGCCCCCTGAACGTGCCGCGGGGCCCGCAAGGACGCCCGGTTCTGGTCCAGGCGGGGTCCTCGGAAACCGGACGTGATTTTGCCGCCCGTCATGCCGAGGCAATCTTTACCGCGCAGATGGAGAAGGCCACGGCCCAGGTTTTTTACAAGGATCTGAAAGCCAGGGTGACGGCGGCGGGGCGCTCGGTCGACCAGGCGCTTATCCTGCCGGGGCTTAGCCCGTTGATCGCCGAAACCGAGGCCGAGGCCAAACGTCTCGAGGATGAGTTGGGCGCGCTGACCGATCCTGAAGTCGGGCGCAAGCGGATGTCGGCGCGCTTCGGCGGCCATGACTTTTCGCATCTGCCGCTGGACCAACCGCTCTCGGTCGAGGATTTCCCCGATCCCGAAACCATCCAGGCGGCGCGCAGCCGGACCGAGGTGATCGTCGGCCTGGTGCGGCGCGAGAAGCCGACCCTGCGGCAACTTCTGGCGATGCTCGCCGGCGCGCGTGGGCACCATGTCTTCGCCGGCACGCCGGAGCAGGTCGCGGATCTGATGGTCGACTGGTTCGAGGACGGCGCCGCCGACGGTTTCAACGTCATGCCGCCGATCCTGCCGTCGATGCTGGAGGTCTTCATCGCCGAGGTGGTGCCGATCCTGCGCGCGCGGGGATTGTTTCGGAGTGAGTATGCCGGCGAAACCCTACGGGACCACTATGGTCTGGATCGCCCTTGAAGCCAGTGGCTATCGCGCGATCACACTGACAGGAACGGTCTTGAACAGCGTCCGCGCCGCTTCCAGGGGGAATTGTCTGGCCGCCAATTGGCGATCGATGTCTCGGGCCAACCGTTCACGCGAGACCTCGGCGTCGGGCCTAAGCACCCGATCCTCTTGGAACCGGTCAATGGTTACGCCGTGGCGACGCTCCATCCAGCCTTCCCCGAGCGCCCAGTTGATGATGATCTGACGATGGGGGCCTGGAGTCGAGGCGGCGGCGGTCGCGCCGTGCCAGGAGATCGGTCCGTCCATCATGATAAGGCCGCGGTTCGGACCGAACGGCACGCGACGCGCGGTTTGAAGCATCTCGCTCGGGCGATCGCCGCTTATATCGCCAAGCGTCGGTTTCGCGAGGAAGTCTCGGTCATCGCGCCCGGCGCCCGGACCAAGGATGTCGGTGCCTCTCAGGGTCTCCCCGGCGTCGTCGACATAGATGATGCAGGTCCCGAGCAGCAGGGGATTGTGATAGTGCGTGTGCGGTTGAATTCCCTCGAAGGGTTTCGAGATCTGCAATAGATCGCACATAGCAACCACGAGTTCACCATCGCCCGGCTCCATCTCGTCGAAGAGCGGACGTCCAAGCCAGGCCATGGCCTCGCGGACGATATCTGGAACCACGCTGGTGATGAAGTCGCCCCAGAAATCCGCCTGGTCTCGCGGGAGACTCTGGAGCATCCCTTTTCTCAGCAAGGAAAGTTGTAGGCGGCCTCCATCATCTTGCGCGGAAAATCCGCGTTTATCGGGCCAATGCTCGAGGATTTGATCGAACAGACACGCGGGAAGCAGGTCATCGACAACGAGATGCGGAAACGGGCGATCCCGGTAATCGGTGCGCGTCGCGGAGAACAGGGTTTGCGGGGACGTGTCGGGCATTGAGGCGAACCGAGGGTTTGGCTGATCGCTATCCGTCACGGAATTCTCGATCTCGAAGCGAGGTTAGGTCAACCGGAACGTGTTCCTGTCGGTACCGTTCGCGACCGTTCCCGTCAGACCCACGCATTCCTGGCGCATCATGGTTTCCAGGTCCTGCCGCCCCCCCGCGACCGTTGCCAGAAACCTTGGTGCCACTGAATCGTGGGGCCGACCGAGACGACCAACCACGATACCGCGTTCCGGGATGCCGTCCCGTCCCACGCAAATCGTATAGGTCTCGATCCAGCCTGGCCCCGATGGTTGCTCGATAAGGCGCGGGCCCGCGCGTGCGTCCAGGCGATCCTGATAATCCACGGGATTTTCGCGCCGCCAGGAGGTGAAGGGCGGCGGCGCGCTGGAATAGATGCCCGCCAAGTGTTTGCTAAGATACCCGCCGTTCGCCGTCACCATTCCGAACTCACCCGGGGCTTGGCGGAGGACTTCGACCATGGCCGCGATCGCGTTCATGGAATAGTTGTTCCCCGCCCCGCCATGGAAAGGCAGGCCCCCGGTGACCGTTAGCGGCCTCGGGTCTGTTTCGGCGATGCCGAGTTCCCTCCGCGCGATCTCCACCGCCGAGGGAAAGCAGGAATAGAGATCAAAGTGATTTACCTCGTCGATGCCGCGCCGCGCCATGGCCAGGGCCCGCTCTCCCATCACGCCGATGGCCGGGCAGGAGTGATAATCCATGCGCTCGGACACATGCCAGATCTCGGTGGTGTCGGCGCAGCCGTGAAGATAAATCCAACGGTCTTGCGGGATGCCCAGGGACCGCGCGTGCCCGGTTGAGGTCAGCAGAAGCGCCGCCGATTGGTTTACCTGGTTCATGGCGTTCATGAATTTCGTGTACGGCCAGCCGACATAGCGATTTTTTGGGCCGGGCGAGGCGATCTCCTCGGCGGTGCGCGAAATCGGGAACCAGGCGTGGCGCGAGGTGGCGGCGACGGCGCTGAAGCCCGCGAAGAGGGAGCCCATCGCCGCCTGATGCGCCTCGACGGAACGGTCGAGACGGGCGCGCAGGGCGTTTTCGAACAATGGGTAGACATGCGCCGCCTGCCAGACTCCATGGGCGCGCTCGTGATCACTTACCATGGCCCGGTCCGGCCAAATCAGCGCCGGGTCGCTGGATGATGGGAGGTCCCAGTTCGGTTTGGTCCCGGACTTGATAAGCCGGCGCGCGTTGTCGATCGCTTCCGCTCCGGTCAGCAACACCATCCGGTGACGGCCTGCCGCGATCGCCTCGGAGAATAGATTCACCAGACCCTGGGGGGCATTGCCGCCGTCGGGCGCGATCCAACGCTGGGCGTCGGCCATTTCGAGACGATTGGCCAGCGCTTCCGGCGTGTTCCGCATCGGCTCGCGAAAGCTTTTGACCACCGCCAGGCCGTCGGCGGATGAGAGGGCATCGCGGCGCAATCCCGCGTCCTCCGCCGCCGCCAACGCCGCCCGTTCCATTAGATCAAGTGGGGTGGAGAGCGTATCTAGTGGCTCGTCGCGAACGGTGATTTGTCCGACACCGATGATAATCGGGAACGCGTCGCCGCTCATGTCGCGCCGCCGTTCATGTCGCATCCGGGGCAACCGACTGGGCCCAGCGGTTGTCGGTCTTGCCGCTCGGGCCGCGTTGCACCGCCTCCACGAAAAGCCAGGCCTTGGGAAGTTTATAGCGTGCGATGTGACGGTGCGCCTCGGCCTCCAAGGCGTCGCGGTCGGGTGCCGCGCCGGGGCGGAGTTGCACCAGCGCGACCACTTCCTGGCCCCAGCGCGGGCTTGGCCTGCTGGTCACCGTGACATCGGCGACGTTGGCGTGATGCTTGATCGCGTCCTCGACTTCCTCGGCGAAGATCTTCTCGCCGCCGGAGTTGATGGTGAAGGACTCGCGGCCATGGAACTCGATCTCGCCATTGTCGAGTAGCCGGACACGATCACCACCGATCAGATGGCGCGTGCCGTCGATCTCGGGAAAAGTCTCGCGTGTCTTCTTCTCGTCGCCGAGATAGCCGTAGGGCACGGCGCCGCGCTTTGCGACCCAGCCTAGACCGTCATGGCCAGGCGCGAGAACGGTGCGGAGATCTTCGTCGAGAACCACGGTGGCGGGAGAGGTGCGAAACCGCGCGCCCCTGACCTCTCCGCTCTTGTCGCTAAGTCGAAAGCCTTGCGGGCCGGACTCGGACGACCCGAACGCATCCAGCAGCTTGATTCCGGGGAGCGCCTCGAGCAGCGCCGCCTTAACCGGCGGAGAGAGAATCGCGCCGGTGTTGTACAGCAGCCCGAGGCTCGACCAGTCATGGCCGCCGTCGCGGATCTCCTCGAGAAGCGGCCGCCCGTAGGCGTCTCCGATGATCAGCAACATATCGGCGCGATGGCGCTCGACAGTCCTGGCCAGGTCGGCCACATCCAGCCGCTCGACCTGTTCCTGGATGATCACGGTGTTGCCGGCCAACAGGGCGGCCAGCGCGGTCTGGCAACCCGCGCCATGCATGAAGGGAGGGGCGGGGAGGTTGCGTCGATGCTTCTGGGCGCATGCGCGTTCAATGAAAGCGTCCACATCCGTCAAAGCGGTTCCATCCAATGACCGCCCGTTCAGATTCTCCCATATTGAATCCTCCTGGCGCCACAGCACGCCCTTGAGCATCCCCGTGGTGCCGCCGGTATAGGTGCAATAAATGTCGTCGGGCGACGGTGTTGTCGGCACCGGGGCGCCCGAGGATGCGGCGAGCAAGGCCTCGTAATCGACCGCGCCCGGCAAGAGTGGCATCCCGGATCCGTCGGCGACTTGGATCAGCATGCGCAAGGACGGTATCTCGGCGAGCACCGGGGCCAGAATGTCGGCGAAACACGCATGGTAGACGAGCGCCGTCGGCTGGGCATCGTTGAACAGATACAGCAGTTCCTCGCCGACATAGCGATAGTTGACGTTGAACGGGATCGCTCTTGCCTTGAACGTGGCGATCATCGCCTCAAGATAGGTTGGGCAGTTGTACATCAGCAGGCCGACACGATCCTGGCCCACCTCCCAGTTCTCCAGTTCCTGGCGCTCGATATGAATCGTAATGTCGTTCCCGACCAGGACGTTCGCCAGACGCCGTGTCCGTTCCGTCAAGCCGGCGTAGTCAAGGCGGGTATCGCCCATGACGATCGCGTCGCGCTTGGGCACGGCCGCCGCGACGGCTTCCTGGATCGAGGAAATGGTGAGCGTCATGACGGTACCGCGAGCTCCGGCGTTCTAGTTCTCGATATCGGCGGTGAAGCCGCCAAGCCGTTCGCTCGCCGCCAGGAAATCCTCCATGAACGCGCGCACGATGTCCCGGGTGCTCTGGCTGTGATTCATCAGGCCGACCCCTTGGCCGACAAAGTAGGACGCGAGCGTCCGCGCACCCTCGTGTCCGCCTTCGGCCAGCCGGTTGACGCGCGGCATGGCCGGCTCGACCACGATGGATTGAAGCGGCATCGGCAATGGTTTGGGCGCCGTGTCGGCTTCCCAGGCATCGGTCCAGGCGGAGCGCAATTGCCGGGACGGCTTACCGGTTCGCGCGCGCGAGCGCACCGTGTCGCGCGCGGTTGCCGCCAGCATTTTCTCCTTCACCACGGGCGAGGTTTCCGCCTCCGCCGAG
>Ga0181579_10001755_pt1 | contig 17774 bp, 14 predicted proteins | sample 071ome_24_FD_132996 | JGI IMG/M metagenome (GOLD analysis project Ga0181579, IMG submission 132996) | Coastal salt marsh microbial communities from the Groves Creek Marsh, Skidaway Island, Georgia - 071402CT metaG (megahit assembly) | ecosystem: Environmental > Aquatic > Marine > Intertidal... | reverse complement strand
GGCAAAACCGCTGTCGCCTCGATCTCGACCATAGCGCCGGGCTCAACCAATTCGGTCACGGCAACGACCGCCATCGGCGGAAAGACCTTTCCCAGCACTTCTTGGTAGGCGGCGCCGACTTCGCGCACGCGACCCCGATAGGCCGACATGTCGGTGACGTACCAGGTCAGGCGCACCAGCGCGTCCGGTGTCGCACCGGCCGTTTCCAACAGCGTGCGAATATTGAGCAACGCTTGGCGCAACTGGGCGACAAAGTCGTCGCTGACCAACTTCTGCTCGGCATCCCAACCGATCTGCCCAGCGAGAATCACGAACCTCCCCTCGGCGACCGCGCCGTTGCTATATCCCCGTGGTTTCGCCCAGCCGTCCAGATTGAGAATTTCCATGCCGCTCTCGATTGCCTGTGTCGACAAACTATTTTAGACTTAAAACAATGATAATGGGAAGGCGATAAGCGTGACCAAACCGCTGAACGGACAACATGCTTTGATCACCGGCGCCAGCCGCGGCATCGGCGCCGCCGTCGCAAAGGCATTCGCCGAAGCGGGCGCGTCTCTCTCCCTCACCGCCCGAAACGGCGAAGAAATCAGCGCGGCCGCTGCGGCGCTTTCCCACGAATACGGGATCAGCGCCACAGGCTATGCTGCCGACGCCACCGATGCCGACCAAGTCGGCGCGACAATTCAAAGCGCGACGACCACACACGGTGCGCCGACCATCCTCGTCAACAACGCAGGCGGTGCCGACTCGGTGCCCTTCTTGAAAGAAACCCGCGCACAGTGGGACCGCACGCTCACGCTCAATCTCACCAGCACGTTTGTCTCCATGCAGGCAGTTCTGCCCGCCATGCTCGAGGCGGGATACGGCCGCATCATCAATATGGCCTCGACGGCGGGCCTCAAGGGCTATGCCTACGTCTCGTCCTACTGCGCCGCCAAACACGGCGTCGTCGGCCTGACACGCGCTACCGCCCTCGAGACCGCGCGCAAGGGCGTCACGGTGAACGCCGTTTGTCCGGGATATACCGACACCCCGATGGTTGCCGATGCCGTCGACAAGATCGTCGAGAAATCCGGCCGCACCCGAGAAGAGACCATTGCCGAACTGGCCGCCGGCAACCCGCAACGCCGCCTGATCGAGCCAGACGAGGTGGCCGCGACGGTGCTTTGGCTGGCGCTTCCGTCATCGTCCTCGATCACAGGACAATCGATCGCCGTGGCCGGTGGAGAGGTCATGTGAACATCAGCCCGCCACCACAGGATTACGAAGCTGCCGCCGCGCAGGACGACCGTATCGACCTGCGCGTTTGGCTCCGCTTGCTGTCTTGCTCGAATATGATCGAAGCGGAGATCCGTCGGCGCCTGCGCCGCGAGTTCGGCGTCACCCTGCCTTGGTTCGATGCCTTGGCCCAGCTCGATCGCGAGCCCGGTGGCCTGACAATGTCGGACCTTTCGCGCCGCCTCATGGTGACCAACGGCAACGCCACAAGTCTGATCGGACGCCTCGAACGCGAGGGCCACGTCGAGCGCCGTACCGAACCTACCGATCAACGGGTTCAGCGCGTTCGGCTGACCCGCAAAGGACGTAGCGCATTTGGCCGCATGCACCCGGCCCACCGCCGCTGGATTAGCGAACTCCTCGCCGACACCAAACAAACCGACCTCACGCGCCTGCACAGCCTATTGGCCAACCTTAAGGGCTCCATCGCCGCCGCCCTGGACGATACTGCCCTCAAATCTGAAAGCCGTTCGACATGAAGACCATCAAAGCCGCCGCGTTCAAACCCAAACACTTCGACTGGCACGTCGACGGGGCCGTCGCGACCATCACCCTGAACCGGCCTGAGCGTAAGAACCCCCTCACCTTCGACAGCTACGCCGAATTGCGCGATACGTTCCGCGACCTTGCGATGGCGGACGACGTGCGCACCGTCGTCATCACCGGCGCGGGCGGCAACTTTTCATCCGGCGGCGACGTGCATGAAATTATCGGGCCGTTGACCAAAATGGACATGCCCGAGCTCTTGCACTTCACGCGCATGACCGGCGACCTGGTCAAGGCCATGCGCGCCTGCCCCCAAGTCATCATCGCCGCGGTTGACGGCATCTGCGCTGGTGCCGGCGCCTGCGTGACCATGGCGGCCGACCTGCGCTACGGCACCGAGCGCAGCAAGGTCGGCTTCCTCTTCGCCCGCGTCGGCTTGGCCGGTTGCGACATGGGGGCTTGCGCGATGCTGCCCCGTATCATCGGCCAAGGGCGTGCCGCCGAATTGTTCTATTCCGGGCGCATGATGCCGGGTCCCCAAGCGCTCGAGTGGGGCTTCTTCAACGAACTCGCCGAACCCGACGATGTGCTCGCACACGCCAAAGCCAAGGCCCTGGAAATTGCGAATGGACCATTCTTCGCCCACTCGATGACCAAGCGTATGATGGATCAGGAATGGGCCATGGCCTTGGGCGAAGCGATCGAGCACGAAGCCCAGGCCCAGGCGATCTGCATGCAAACCGAGGACTTTACGCGCGCTTTCGAGGCCTTCGCCGCCAAGCAGTCGCCGGTCTTCGAGGGCAACTGATGGCCGACCGTTCCTTCCTCGCCTGGCCGTTCTTTTCCGAACGTCACCGCGAGCTCGCGGACGCGCTGGAGCCATGGGCAAAGGACAACCTGCCGGCTTTCGAAGCGCGCGCACACGCCGAAAACACGGTATCTGCCGCAACCACCGACCTCGTCGCGCTGTTGGGCAAAGCGGGTTGGCTGCGCCACGCCATACCCGCGCCGGCCGGGCTCGGCCAAACCCTCGACGTGCGCAGTCTTTGTTTGGTGCGCGAAACCCTGGCACGCCACCTCGGGCTCGCCGACTTTGCCTTCGCCATGCAGGGCCTCGGCTCTGCGCCAGTTTCTTTCTTCGGTTCCGACGCCCAAAAAGAAGCCCTTCTGCCCGGCATCGCCGAGGGTACCCTGATCGGCGCCTTCGCCTTATCCGAACCCGGCGCCGGGTCGAACCCCGGCGACATGACGACGACCGCCCGACGTGATGGCGATAGCTACGTATTGGATGGCGAAAAGACGTGGATATCGAACGGCGGCATCGCCACCCAATACACCGTGTTCGCCCGCACGGAGGATGCGGGCGCTAAAGGACTGTCGGCCTTCGTCGTGCCGGCCGACGCGCCGGGACTGGAACTTGCCGAGAAGATCGCCGTCACCGCGCCGCACCCGTTGGGCCGCCTCAGTTTTGATGGCTGCCGTGTTCCAGCCGATGCACTGATTGGCAACGAAGGCGATGGCTTCAAGATCGCCATGGCCACACTCGATACTTTCCGCTCCACGGTGGGCGCCGCCGCACTCGGGTTTGCCCGCCGGGCGCTCGATGAAACGCTCGACCGAGTCAGGGAACGACAGATCGGCGATGCCCCACTCGCCGACTATCAAATGACCCAAAGCCGGATCGCCGACATGGCGTTGAACATTGATGCCGCGGCGCTGCTGATCTACCGCGCGGCTTGGACCAAAGATTCGAGCGGCGCGCGGATCTCGCGCGAGGCGGCGATGGCCAAACTTCACGCCACGGAAATAGCCCAACAAGTCATCGACAGCGCCGTTCAATTGCATGGCGGTCTTGGCGTCGTTTCCGGTAACCCGGTGGAAGTGCTCTACCGGGAAATTCGCTCGTTGCGCATTTATGAGGGGACCAGCGAGATTCAAAAACTCATCATTGCCCAACAAACCCTACGCAACCACGAAGGGGCATCGGCATGAAGATCGCCTGCATTGGCGGCGGGCCCGCGTCGCTCTACTTCGCCATCCTGATGAAGAAGGCGCGCCCCGACGCCGAGATCGCCGTATACGAGCAGAACCCGGCCGATGTGACCTGGGGTTTCGGCGTCGTTTTTTCGGACGCGACGATGGCAGGCTTTGGCGATGCCGACGACGAAACCCTCAACGAAATCACCCAGCAATTCACCCACTGGGACGACATCGACATCCATTTCAAAGGTGAGGTCTTACGCTCAACGGGTCATGGCTTTGCCGGCCTGGCGCGCCTCAAGCTTCTCCAGATCCTCGCGCAACGCGCACGCCGTCTCGGCGTCGACCTTCACTTCGACACCCATGTCGAAAACCACGAAGACCTCGGGCCACACGATCTGATTGTCGCCGGCGACGGCATCAACAGCGCCATACGCACCAAGTACGAGGCTGATTTTCAACCCCAAGTCGCCATGCGGCCGAACAAGTTTATTTGGCTCGGCGCCAACAAGCGGTTCGATGCTTTCAACTTTTTCTTCAAACGCGACGACCACGGCCTTTGGCGCTCGCACTGCTATCAATATGACAAGGGCACCTACGCCAACGGCAACGCGACGATCATCGTCGAAACCACCGAGGAAACATGGAAACGAGCCGGCCTCGACGATGTCACCGAAGAACAAAGCATCGCCTTTTGCGAACAGCTCTTTGAAAAAGAACTCGACGGCGCGTCTCTGATCGGCAATCGCTCCGAATGGCGCACGTTTCCGGAACTGGGCAACACCCACTGGTCGCGCGGCAACATCGTTCTGTTAGGCGACGCCCTCCACACCGCGCACTTTTCGATCGGCTCGGGTACCAAGCTGGCGATGGAAGACGCGATCTCGCTGTCGCAAGCGCTAACCCAAACCAGCACCATCCCCGAGGGTCTCGCCAAATTCGATGCCGATCGCCGGCCCGACGTCGTGAGCCTGCAACGCGCAGCGCGCGTCAGCATGAAGTGGTTCGAGGAAACCGAACGCTACTACGACCAACTCGAGCCGCTGCAATTCGGCTTTAGCCTGCTCAGCCGTAGCTTGCGCATCAATCACGACAACCTTAGCAAGCGCGACCCCAATTTCGTGCGCAGCGTCGACCACTGGTACGCCGATCGCGCGGCACAACAAAGCGGTGTGAACCTCGATACCTCAAAACACATTCCACCCGCCTTCACGCCGTTCAAGCTACGCGACCTCGTGATCGAGAACCGAATTGCGGTCTCGCCGATGTGCATGTATTCCGCCGAGGACGGCACCGTGAACGACTGGCACCTTGTCCATCTCGGCAGCCGTGCCGTCGGCGGTGCAGGCTTGGTCATTGCCGAGATGACCGACGTCAGTCCTGCGGGGCGTATCTCACCGGGTTGTGCCGGTATGTACAAAGAAGACCATGTCGGTGCCTGGCGCAAAGTCACCGATTTCGTGCACGCCCACAGCGGATCGGCCATCGCGCTCCAACTCGGTCATGCCGGGCGCAAAGGCTCGACCAAGCTTCTTTGGGAAGGCGACACCGAACCCTTGGACACCGGTAACTGGGACCTGTTGTCGCCGTCACCGATCCCCTATTCCAGCGCCAATCAAACGCCGCACGAAATGACGGCCGACGACATGGTCGCCGTCAAAGCCGATTTCGTACGCGCCACCGAGATGGCCGAGCAAGCCGGCTTCGACATGATCGAATTGCATATGGCGCACGGTTACCTTCTCTCCAGCTTCTTTACCCCGCTCGCCAACCAAAGAACCGACACCTACGGCGGCTCACTGGAAAACCGCATGCGGTATCCGCTCGAGGTGTTCGAGGCGATGCGAACCGTGTGGCCCGCACACAAACCCATGTCGGTGCGCGTCTCGGGCAGCGATTGGGCGCCCGGCGGGGCAACACCCGACGATGCGGTGCAACTCGCCGCCGCCCTAAAGCGGTTGGGCTGCGACATCGTCGACGTGTCCAGCGGCCAAGTCGTTGCCGACCAGGCGCCCGAATACGGCCGCCTCTACCAAACGCCATTCGCCGATCGCATTCGTCTCGATGTCGGCATGCCGACCATGACCGTCGGCAATATCCAGTCCTACGGTGACATCAACGCGATCCTGGCTGGTGGCCGCGCCGATATCTGCGCCCTGGCCCGCGCGCATCTGTACGATCCCTACTATGCCCGTCATGCCGCGGCAGCGATGGGCTATGCCTTGCCGCAACCGCCGCAGTATCGTTCCATCGAAGGCTGGGAACCCCGCCTCGGCGACTAACGCACGACAAGAGAGAGCATCATGAACGATACGGTGGTCACCTACCGCCGCGACGGTAACGTCGGCGTCATCACGACCAACAATCCCCCCGTCAACGCGCTCGGCCATGCCGTGCGCGCCGGCATCATGGCTGCGCTCGATGAAGCCCTCTCGGACAACGACGCCAAGGCGATCGTGGTGGCCTGCGACGGCCGCACCTTTCATGCCGGCGCGGATATCTCAGAGTTCGGCAAACCGCCGCAACCGCCGTTCCTCGGCGAGGTCATCAACCGCCTGGAGAATTGCACAAAACCCGTCGTCGCTGCGCTGCATGGCACCGCGCTCGGTGGCGGTCTCGAAATCGCTCTGGGCTGCCACTACCGCGTCGCCAATGCAGGCGCGCAAGTCGGTCTTCCGGAGGTCAGCTTGGGGATCATTCCCGGTGCGGGTGGCACGCAGCGCCTGCCCCGCCTGATCGGTGTCGCCGCTGCCCTCGACGTCATTATCGGCGGCAAACGACTGAAGGCCGCTGCGGCGCACGAGCTCGGCGTGATCGATGCGGTGGTCGAGGACCCGGTGACCGATGGCGCGATCGCTTTTGCCGCCAACCTTATCGCTGCCGCGCAAGGACCCCGGCCCATCGGCGCCCAATCGGTCGACGGCAGCGACTCCGACATCGAGGAAGCCCGGACGCGTTACGCTAGGCGCTATCGCGGCTACAACGCCCCTTTCCGCGCCATTGATGCGGTCGAGGCCAGCCTCACCACCCCGCTGGCCGAAGGTCTGGTTCTCGAACGCAAACTGTTCGAAGCCTGCAACGCCACCATCGAAGCCCGCGCCCTGCAATACGCGTTCTTTGCCGAACGCCAGGCCGCCAAAATCAAAGACCTGCCGAAAGAAACCCCGCCCCGCGCGGTCGCGCAAACCGCCGTTATCGGCGGTGGCACGATGGGACGCGGCATTGCCATGGTGTTCGCCGACGCTGGCCTTCCCGTCACGTTGCTGGAGATTTCCGCCGAGGCCCGCGACGCCACCCTCACGGCAATTGCGAAGTCCTACGACGGCATGGTGTCTCGCGGCCGCCTCACCCGCGACGTTGCGAATGACCGACTGTCACGCATCACCGGGGCCACCGACTATGTCGATCTCACCGCGGCCGACCTCATCGTCGAAGCCGTGTTCGAAGAAATCGACGTTAAAAAAGAGGTCATCGCTAGGCTCGACGCCGTCGTGGCATCCGACGCGCTCATCGCGACCAACACGTCCTACCTAGACGTCAATGCCTTGGCCGCGGCGTCGGCGCATCCCCAGCGCGTCCTAGGCATGCACTTTTTCAGCCCCGCCAACGTGATGAAGCTGCTCGAAGTCGTTCGCGCCGATGCCACGTCCGATACCGCGCTCGCAACCGTCATGCCGCTCGCCAAGCGTTTGGGCAAAATTCCGGTTGTGTCCGGCGTGTGTCACGGGTTCATCGGCAATCGCATGCTGCAGGTCTATCAACGTGAAGCGAACCGACTGCTCCAAGAGGGCGCCACCATCACCCAAATCGACAAGGCGATCTTCGATTTTGGCTTGCCGATGGGCCCCTTCGCGGTGCGCGACCTCGCCGGCATCGATGTCGGCTGGCGGATGCGCAAGGCCTTCGGCATCGGTCGCGCGCAGGATGCCCGTTACAGCGCGGTGCCCGACCTTCTTTGCGAACGCGATCAGTTCGGCCAAAAGACCGGGGTTGGATTTTACATCTATGAAGGCGGGCGCAAGTCGATTGGCGAGAACCCGCTGGTTGCCGAACTCGCTCCCGCCGAAGCAAAGGAACTCGGCATTGCACGCCGTGAGATCGACGACACCGAAATCGTCGAACGTTGTATCTTTGCGATGATCAACGAAGGTGCCAACCTTCTCGACGAGGGGATCGCGCAACGACCAAGCGACATCGATATCGTCTGGCTCAACGGTTACGGCTTTCCCGCCTACCGTGGCGGGCCGATGTTCTACGCCGACACCGTCAGGATCGAGAAATTGGTCTCACGCCTAAAAGACCTAAAGAAAGAGTATGGCCCGGAATGGTCCCCGGCCCCGCTCCTCGCCCGACTCCACAAAGACAGTAAACCGCTGACGAGCCTCAACCGCTGATCCAACGAAACGGCAACCGACCATGAAACTCTTCTTTACCCAACGCTCTCCCTTTGCACGAAAAATTCGCATGCTGGCCCGCCTGACCGATCAGATCGGCGACATCGAGGAAATCGAGACCACCGTGCGCGATCCTGATGCACCGGTGCTGCCGCATAACCCGACCGGCAAGGTGCCAACGCTGGTGTTGGACGACGGCACCGCGCTTTCCGAATCATTGTTGATCACAACCTACCTTGAAGACCGCGCCGGACCGCGCGCTATCAACGGCACCGGCGATGCGCGCTGGGCCGCTTTCGCGTTCGATGCGTTCGTCACCGCGACGGCCGACAACATCGCTTGGATTTTCCGCGAGCAGAACCTCAAAGAACCCGACAAGCAGTCGCAGACGTTTCTCGAACTGGAACGCGGTCGTGCGGCACGAAACTACGACGCGATCGAAGCCGCCCTGGATTTAGACTTAGGCGAACCGGTACGCACCGGCCACCTGATGACCGCTTCGCTTATCGGTTTCGTCGATTCGTTCATGCCCGAGGAACCGTGGCATCAGAACAGGCCCAAGATCCGGGCGTGGTACGAGAACTTTCAGAACCAACCCGCGTTTCAAGAAACCATCCCGGTCGGCTAGCGCCGCACCACCGTGCCGGCCTCGCCGGCGAGAATGCGCGCCGCGTCGTTCAGGTGTCCGATCCCGGCCATCGCGCCACCTGCTTCGACGAAGCCGACCGCCGCCGCAACTTTTGGCGCCATGGAACCGACCGCCAGGTCGAGCGCCTTGAGCTGTTCCGTGGACGGCGAGCGCAGCAGGTTCTCGCAGGCAGGCCAATCCGCGTAGACCCCCGCCACGTCGGTCAGCAGCAACAGGGCATCGGCCTGTAACTGCAACGCCAAAACGGCGGAACTCAAATCCTTGTCGATCACCCCATCGGCGCCCTGCATCTGTCCTTTTTCGTCGCGCGTGACCGGCACACCGCCGCCGCCGACGCAGACCACGATGGCGCCGGAACGGGTCAGGAACCCAATCTCCTCGGCTTCAACCACTTCCAACGGATGCGGCGACGGCACGACCCGTCGATATCCACCACGGTCTGGCATGACCGGCCAACCGTGTTCGGCCCTCAGCGCTTCGGGGTCGCTCCCCTGGAGCACCGGGCCAATCGGTTTTGTTGGCTGGGTGAACGCCGGGTCATCGGCCGCCACGACAACCCGCGTGACCATGCTCAGCGTCGTGCGCTCGGGCATCCGGTTGGTCAGCGCTTGTTCGATGACATACCCAAGCAACCCCTCGCTTTGCGCCCCAAGCACGTCGAGCGGTGATTCCGGCGCCTTTTCGGCAAGGTCGCCGATCTGCGGGCCGTTACCGTGTGTAACAATCAGATCGTGGGTTTCGGCGATTGGCGCCAGCGCGTCAGCGGCGGCGGCCACAACGGCCTCCATGGCTTTGGGATCATGCTCCTGATCGGGTGGCGCCAGCGCATTTCCCCCCAGCGCGGCAATAGCAAGCGGGCGCGCTTGATTCACCCCAAACCTCTTTCCGCAAGAAAGGCGTTCACCGCATCGCCAAGACCCGGCGTGTCGAGATCGACGTAATCGTAGTGCGCCCGAACCACGGGCACGTCGATGTCCAGCGCCCGTGCGAGATCGATCGGCGTCCCGGCTACGACAACATCGGCGCTACTCGTGTTGATCGTTTGCGCAAGATCGGCACGCTGTTTCTCGCCATAGCCCATCGCCGGGAGAACCCGGTCGAGATGGGGAAACGCCTCAAAGACCGCGCGCAATGACGGGGCGGCGCTTGCGCGGGGATCGACTATTTCAGCCGCACCGGCGGCTTGCGCGGCAACATAGCCGGCACCGTACGCCATCCCACCGTGGGTCAGCGTCGGACCGTCGTCGACGACCAAGACCCGCTTGCCGCGCACCGCTGCCGTATCAGCCAGCTTGACGGGCGATCCCCCGGAATAGATCGGCACATCGGGTCGGACCTGAGAGACGACGTCGCGCACCGATGCGACATCTTCTTTGGCAGCTACGTCGCTCTTTGCGACGACCACGACATCGGCCATACGCAGGTTCACCTCGCCGGGGTAATACGTCGTTTCGTGGCCCGGACGCAGCGCGTCCGCCAATACGATATGAAGGTCCGGCGCAAAAAACGGCGTGTCGTTGTTGCCGCCATCCCACAGGATGACATCGCTTTCCGATTGGGCGAGATCGAGGATCGCGCAGTAGTCGACCCCGGCGTACACGGTCAGACCGCGCGCGATATAGGGTTCGTACTCCTCCCGCTCCTCCAACGTGCAGTCGGCCGCGACAAGATCGGCTTCATTGCGAAAACGTTGCACGGCTTGCTTTTCTAGGTCGCCGTAGGGCATCGGGTGACGCACCGCCGCCGCGCGCAACCCCCGCGCCGCGAGCCGATCGGCAATCCATCGGCTTACCTGTGATTTGCCGCATCCGGTGCGGACCGCAGTCACGGCAATGACCGGCACTTGGGCCGCCAGCATGGTGCTGCACACGCTGGGCAGGACGAAGTTCGCGCCAACGCTTTGTGCCCGGGCCGCGGCCGTCATCACGGCGGCATAGGGAACGTCGCTGTAGGCAAACACAACATCCGTGACGTCGGCCTCGCGACAGATTTCTTCGAGGTCGGATTCGGCGCGAATGGGAATCCCGCTCGGGTGACGCCGTCCTGCCAGCGACGCGGGATAAACTCGGCCATCGATCCCGGGAATCTGTGTCGCGGTGAAGGCGACAACGGTCACATCCACATCCGATCGATACAGCGTGTTGAAATCGTGAAAGTCGCGCCCGGCAGCGCCCATGATGACAATTCGGCGAGGTTGCCCCATGTGGCGGCCTAGAGTGTCGACGCAGCGTGGATCATGATGGCGAGGATCAAGGCAGGCGCGACCAAACGCAACAGCCAAAGCCAAATGGTATAAAGCCACGCGCCGTCGATCTGCGCTTCGCGCACCTCGCGGCGCCATAGCCATCGCCACCCGACGAACACCGCAACGGCGACCCCGCCCAACGGCAGCAAAATATTCGACGCCACGAAGTCCATGGTGTCGAGGATGCCCCGCCCTTGCCAATTGACATCCGCCCAAAGGCCGAAGCCCAGTGATGCGGGAATGCCGACCAAAAACATGGCAAAGCCGACCGCCGGGGCAACTATCCGCCGCGAAACACTGTACCGTCGCACGAGAAACGCCACCGGCACCTCGAGGATCGAGACCATCGAGGTAATCGCACCGGCCACCAATAATGCGAAGAAAAGCGGCCCGAGAAACTTGCCGGCGGGTATGGCGAGAAATATCTGCGGCAACGTAATGAAGGCGAGCTGCGGCCCCGCCGCAGGATCATGACCGAACGCAAAGACCGTCGTGAAGATCGCGATCCCGGCGAAAATCGCAATGGCGGTGTCGCCGACGACGATCGCCCCCGCCGCCCGACCCATCGGTTGTTTGCCGGCCAAGTAACTGCCGTAGGTGACGAAGATCGACATCCCCACCCCCAATGAAAAGAACGCCTGTCCCATCGCCGCCAAGTAAACGTCCGACCGAGTCAACGCGCTCCAATCCGGGGCAAACAGAAAGGCGAGCCCCTCTCCCGCACCGGGCTGGAACACCCCCCAGACGGCTAGAGCTAAGACAAGCACCGCCAGGAGCGGCATAAGAATCTTGTTGGCAAACTCGATGCCACGCCGAACCCCACGCATCACCACCAAAACGGTCACCGCGACCATCGCGCCCTGCCAAAAGATTGGTTCGTAAGCGCGACCGATAAAGCTCTCGAAGAACGCCCCGTATCCTGCCGATGTCGACACCCACAACGAGCCGTCCACCGACCCCACGAAATACTTCAGCGCCCAGCCCGCGACCACGGCGTAGTAGGCCAAAATCAAAAACGCCGCGAAAACGGCAATCCGCCCGACAAGGTGCCAACGCGTGCCCGGAGCGAGGACCGCATACGCGCCGACGGCATCGCGGTGCGTGGCGCGCCCCACCGCGAGTTCGGCGAGTACCAACGGCAAACCCACCAAGATCACCGCGATGAAGTAGACCAATAAAAAGGCGCCGCCGCCGTTCTCGCCGGCAACATAGGAAAATCGCCAAATATTGCCGATCCCCGCCGCCGACCCGATGGTCGCAAGGATAAAGCCAAACCGGCTGCCCCATTCGTCACGATGGGATCCCGACGCAGGGTCGTTGTTCGGATTATGCGAAGGTGCTGCCACGCCCGCAATCCTGAAACGGTATCGCCCCATTGACGTTGAGCCGCCTCAAACGAAACCCCCTATTCGCGCGCCAAGTCGCGCCTCGCGGCATCGTAGTCCAGTGCGAAATCATCGACGATCTCGGCCACCGTCCGCACAGAATCGATCGATCCAACGCCCTGCCCCGCAGACCAGACATGCTTCCACGCTTTGTTCTCGGTGCCGCGATGGTTATAGGTCGCCTTGCTGCTCTCAATCAAAGCATCGGGATCAAACCCGGCGTCGCGCACGCTGGGGCGCAACATACTGGCCAACGCGCCCGTTAGGGCACGCGTCAGCACCAAATCGTCGAGGCCGGCATCGACCACCATTTGTCGATAGGCATCGGGTGCCAGGCTTTCGGCACAGGCGATGAACCGGGTGCCGGCATAGCCAAAGTCGGCGCCTAACGCCCGCGCCGCCGCGACAGCGCGCCCGTCGGTCATCGAACCCGACACGACGAGCATGCCATCGAAAAACCGCCGGACCTCAGGAACAAATGCAAACGGCGCGATCTCGCCGGTGTGCCCACCCGCGCCGGCGCAAACGAGAACGAGCCCGTCGACACCGGCCTCCGCCGCTTTACGTGCATGGACCAGGCCGTTCACGTCGGCAAACACCAGGCCGCCATAGCTGTGCACATCCTCGATCACCGCGCGCGGACTGCCCAACGCGGTAATCACGATCGGCGGCTTGTACTGCCGCACCAACGCGAGATCGTCTGCGAGGCGCGCATTGGTCCGGTGGACGATGAGATTGGCCGCCCAAAGGTTGGTCGAGTGATCCTCTCCCTTGCGGAAGTCCGCGATCTCCGTTGTGATCCGCGCCATCCAGGCATCTAAGTCGGCCAAAGTCCGACAATTGGCTGTCGGAAACGCGCCGACAATGCCGGCCCGCGCGGCAGCGATGACGATGTCCGGCCCCGAGACGAGAAACATGGGGGCGGCAAACATCGGGACGCGGAGTTGAGATCGGAGCGTATCGGCAATGGTCATGGGCGTTTTTTCTCGCTCTTTTCGCCGTGTCCACGACTGGCCGCGACCGGCACCGGCAGTGTATCTTGCTTTATTGGCACGGCCAGCAATCACACGACTTCGTTCGGCCCCGGGGGGACGACCCATGCACGACCTGATCATCAAAGGCGGCACCATCATCGACGGCACCGGCACCGAAAAGCGTTCGGGCGATGTCGCGGTATCGAACGGCACCATTACCGAAGTCGGCAAAGTCACCGGTAGCGCGCGCCAATCTATCGATGCCGATGGGCTCTTGGTCACGCCCGGTTGGGTCGACATCCACACCCATTACGATGGCCAAGTTACGTGGGATCCACTACTCACGCCGTCGTTCTGGCAAGGCGTGACGACCGCCGTCATGGGCAACTGCGGCGTGGGGTTCGCGCCCGCCGCGCCGGAACGCCGCGAATGGTTGATCGGCCTGATGGAAGGCGTGGAAGACATCCCCGGCGCGGCGCTCGCGGCCGGCGTCAAATGGGACTGGGAAACCTTTCCGGAATACCTCGATGCGGTCGAACGCCATCCCCACGCCATCGATGTGGGCTGCCAAATCGCCCATGGCCCGGTGCGGGCCTATGTCATGGGCGACCGCGGCGCCAAGAACGAACCGGCGACGCCGGACGACATCAAAGAAATGGCGCGCGTGGTGCAAGAAGGCCTCGAAGCTGGCGCGCTTGGGTTCACGACATCGCGTACGCTTCTCCACCTCGCCGTCGACGGCGAACCTGTGCCGGGCACCTGGGCGCGCGAAGACGAACTGATGGCGCTGGGGCACGCGATCGCTGCGGCGGGGCATGGCATCTTCGAACTGGCGCCCGCCGGCATCTCCGGCGACGACCTCATCGCGCCCGCCAAGGAGATGGCATGGATGCGCAAGGTCGCCGCCGAAACCGGCGTCCCGGTCACGTTCCTATTCGGCCAGAACAACAAGGCGCCCGACGCATGGCGCGAGATGTTGGCCGAATGCGAGGCTGCGGCAGCCGCAGGGGCCCCGGTTTATCCGCAAGTCTTCGGTCGCCCGACAACGTTGCTGTTCAGCTTCCAAGGCCCCAACCAGTTCATCCGCTTTCCAACCTACGCGGCGCTCAACGACCTTCCGCCCGCGGAAAAACTCGCGCGGCTTCGCGACCCTGACGTCCGCGCCAAGATTCTCGCTGAATCGGATCCCGTCCACGATGCCTTTGCCGACATGGTGCAAGACGCCTGGGAAGATACCTATGTCATGGGCGATGATTTCGACTTCGAACCGCCCAAGTCACAAACCGTCAGAGCCATCGCGGAAAGAGAAGGCCACGATCCGCGTGAAGTCGCCTACGACGAAATGTTGCGCAGCGACGGCACCAACTACTTGATGTTCTGCGGCTTGAACTACACCCACGGCAACCTCGATGCGCTGTACGACCAGCTCACCCACCCGTTGAGCGTGATTGGCGGTGGCGATGGGGGCGCGCATGTCAGCTACATCTGCGATGCCAACGTGCCGACGTTCCTGATGACCCATTGGGCCCGGGACCGGACGCGGGGGCCCCGTATTCCGCTCGAGGCCACCGTCAAAAAGCTAACCTCCGAAACCGCCAAGCTGTATGGCCTGAACGATCGCGGCGTGATCGCACCGGGCATGAAGGCCGACTTCAATGTCATCGACTTCGACCGGCTGAATGCGCCAAAACCGTTCATGGTCAACGATCTGCCCACCGGAGCGCCCCGCCTGATGGCGACCGCAGAAGGTTACGTCAAAACGATCGTGTCGGGCGAAGTCGTCCAAGAGAACGGCGAAGAAACCGGCGCCCGCCCCGGCAAATTAATTCGCGGCAAAGCCGCCTAACCCAAAGCCCCAACAGAAGGACCCTCGATGAGCGGCAAGACACTCTTCGAAAAGATTTGGAACGACCACGCCGTCCACACCACCGAAGACGGCTACACCCTGCTTTACATCGGTCGCCACCTGGCGCACGACGGTTCGGGCCATGCCTTCGGTTTTCTTGAGAAACGCGGCCTCAAGGTGCGACGGCCCGAACTCACCTTCGCCACGCCCGACCACGGCGTGCCGACCACCAGCCACAAGGTGGAAGACATCACCGACCCGGTGCAGCGCCGCGCGGTCGAAACGCTGACCAAGAATGCCGCCAACCACAATGTCACGTTGTTCGACCTCGGCGACCGCCGCCAAGGCATCGTCCACGTGGTGGGGCCCGAGCAAGGCATCACCCTTCCCGGCCTCGTGATGGTGTGCGGCGATTCGCATACATCGACCCACGGCGCACTGGGCGCGCTTGCCTTCGGCATCGGCGCGTCCGACGTCTATCACGTGCTTGCCACGCAAACGACATGGCAGCGCAAGCCCGACGCCATGCGCGTTTCGATCAACGGCGAACGCCCCTTCGGCGTCACCGCCAAGGACATCATTCTGGCGGTCATCGCCGAAGTCGGCGCCAATGGCGCGGCGCGTCATGTCGTCGAATACGCCGGCGATACCATCCGCGGCCTGTCGATCGAAGAACGCCTCACGGTGTGCAACATGTCGATCGAGGCCGGCGCCCGCGCAGGCCTCGTGGCCCCGGACGACACCACCTTCGCCTATCTCGAAGGTCGCCCCTACGCGCCGCAAGGCAAGCATTGGGAAATGGCGCTCGATCACTGGCGCGCGCTGCCCTCAGATGCCGACGCCACCTTTGGCCGCGAGGTCAAACTCGATGCTACGACGTTCGCGCCGATGCTGACCTGGGGTACCAGCCCCGAAGACGCGCTGCCGATCACCGGCACCGTCCCGGACCCTGCCGACGAGTCCGACCCGGTTCGGCGCGAAGCGCTGCAAGCAACGCTCGACTACATCGGCCTCGCACCCGGCACAAAGCTCGAAGACGTACCCGTGGATCAAGTCTTCATCGGTTCCTGCACCAACTCGCGGATCGAAGACCTCCGCGCCGCGGCGGTCGTCGCCCGCCAGGGCAAAGCCAAAGTCCCGGCGATGATCTCGCCCGGCTCAAGTCTCGTGAAACACCAAGCCGAAGAAGAAGGGCTCGACGTAATATTCCGAAAAGCAGGCTTCGAATGGCGCGAATCGGGCTGTTCGATGTGCGTTGGCATGAACGGCGATCTCGTCGCGTCGGGAAAGCGCTGCGCCTCGACCTCCAATCGCAACTTCCCCGGGCGCCAAGGCAAGGGCGCCCGAACCCACCTCATGTCCCCCGCGATGGCCGCGGCGGCCGCCTTAACAGGCCGCTTCACCGACGTCCGCGATTTCGCCGAGAAAGCCTAGACCATGGAAAAATTCACCACACTCACGGCCGTTGCCGCCCCCATGGACCGGCCCAACATCGATACCGACCAATTGCTGCCCGCCCGGTTTCTGCGCCGCCCGCGCGACGAAGGATTTGGCGACGTTCTGTTCATCGACCAGCGCTTCGATGACGACGGCAACCCGCGCCCCGACTTCGTGCTCAACCAGGAACCCTACAAAGAGGCCCGCATCATCGTCGGCGACCGCAATTTCGGCGGCGGGTCCAGCCGCGAGGGCGCGCCTTGGGCGCTGCTCGACTACGGGTTCCGTTGCATCATCGCGTCGAGCTTCGGCGACATCTTCTACAACAACTCCCTGAAGAACGGCTTGTTGCCGGTGCGCCTCCCCGAAGACGCCGTGAAGGCAATCCGCGCCCAACTGCACGACAACCCCGGCACAACCATCACAGTGGACCTCGAAGCGCAAACCGTAACCTCACCCGACGGTACCACGCACAGCTTCGACATCGAGCCCTTCCGCAAACAGTCATTGCTCAAGGGCCTCGACGACATCGGCATGACCCTCGAACACGAAGACAAAATCGACGCGTTCGAAGCGAGTTTCCGAGAAAAGCGACCCTGGCTGTTCGCCAACGCCTAAAAGGAACGAACCGATGACGGAGAAACGACAACGGCTCGCCCACGCCGTCCGGAGCGGCGAGTTTGTGATTGCGCCGGGCGTCTACGACGGTATTTCGGCACGCCTCGCCGATCGTCTCGGCTTTCCCGCGATGTACATGACGGGCTACGGCACCGTGGCCTCGCACTTGGGCCTGCCCGACGCCGGCCTTGCGAGTTACACCGACATGGTCGGTCGCGTCAGTCAAATCGCGTCAGGCACGAAAACACCCCTTATCGCCGACGCCGATACCGGCTACGGCGGCCTGTTGAACGTGGCGCAGACCGTACGCGGCTACGAAAGCGCTGGCGCCTGCGGCATCCAAATCGAAGATCAGGTCTCGCCCAAGAAATGCGGCCATACCCTAGGGCGCGAGGTCATCCCGGTCGACGAGATGGTACTCAAGGTTCGGGTTGCCTGCGACGCGCGCGAAAGCGCCGACACCCTAATCGTTGCCCGCACCG